>JACCEE012586281.1_pt1 | contig 10294 bp, 7 predicted proteins | sample 7449931 | NCBI WGS metagenome assembly JACCEE01 (sample SAMN15323457, study PRJNA562643) | freshwater metagenome | isolation source: river surface water | place: USA:Blue River Watershed | collected 2017-08-19 | reverse complement strand
AGGCGGCGGTGCTCCTACCGGCGCGTTGCTGGAGGCCATCAACGCCAAGTGGGGCAGCTTTGACAAGTTCAAGGAAGAATTCACCAAATCGGCCGTGGGCAACTTTGGCTCGGGCTGGACGTGGCTGGTGAAAAAAGCCGATGGCAGCGTGGACATCGTCAATACCGGCCCGGCTGGCACCCCCCTGACCACCGCCGACAAGGCCTTGCTGACGGTGGACGTGTGGGAGCACGCCTACTACATCGACTACCGCAATGCCCGCCCCAAGTTTGTCGAAGTGTTCTTGAACCACTTGGCCAACTGGGATTTTGCCCAGGCCAACTTTGCCGCCTGAGCTCAGCCTTAACCGTTGAAGAACTCCCCTTCGGCTCCACCCGCTGGCCTGCGTCAGCGGGTTTTTTTTGGTGTATTTTTGTTGTAATCATAGGTATGACTGCTGCTTTGTTATCCGATTTGCTCCCCGTCACCCCACGCTTGCCGGTGCTGTTTGTCGGCCATGGCAGTCCCATGAATGCCATTGAAAAAAACGCTTGGCATTTAACCTGGGCCGATCTGGGGCAAGAATTGTTGCAACGCTTTCCCCGCCCAACGTTGATTGTGTGCATCTCTGCGCATTGGCTGACCGGCGGCCATTGGGCGCTGAGTGGGGCCGCGCAACCGGCCACCTTGCATGATTTTGGTGGTTTTCCGCCTGAGCTGTACCAGTGCCGCTACCCCGCCCCGGGGGCTCCCGCACTGGCCCCGGCATTGGCGGCGGCGTTAAAAAATCCGGCCACAGGCAAGCCGCTGAACGTCGATTGGGAGCGCGGCCTGGACCACGGTGCCTGGGGCGTGCTGCAGCCCATGTTTCCGCAGGCCGATATCCCCGTGGTGCAACTGAGCATGGACATCACCCGCCCTGCTGCCGAGCACTGGGCGCTGGGCCAGCAATTGGCTGCGCTGCGCGAGCGCGGCGTGCTGCTGGTGGCCAGTGGGAATGTGGTGCACAACCTGTCCACCCTGCGCCAGGGCATGGGCCTCAATGCCACCTACCGCTGGGCGCTGCAGTTTGATGACCGCGTGGCCAATCACATTCTGGCGGGCGATGTGCAGCCGCTGGTGCAGTTTGCCCAATGGGGGGATATCACCGAGGTCTGCCACCCCACGCACGAGCACTTTTTGCCGCTGCTTTACGCGGCTGCAGCGGTGCTGCCGGGCGATCGCCCCCGCTTTTTCAATGCTGGGTTTCAAATGGCCTCGATTGGTATGCGCTCGGTGGTGTGGGAGTGATGCGCGGGGCGGCCCAGAGCGCTGGGGCGGACGGTATGGTTTAAATAGCTGTTTCCGCTGAGTACACGCTATATTTTTGCAAATACTTCAAAAAAATGTTGTGATTGTTGCGTGGATAGCTATAAAAAAAGCCACCTGTGAAGGTGGCTTTTGTATTGCACAGGCAAAGGCGCAAAGGCGCAAATTTAGCCTTGCAATACCTTGGCGATCGCCTGGCAGACGTAACCGACGTTTTGGCTATTGAGCGCGGCCACGCAGATGCGGCCGGTGTCGGTGCCGTAAACGCCAAATTCGCTGCGCAAGCGCAGCATTTGCTCTTTGGTCAGGCCCGAGTAGCTGAACATGCCGATTTGCTGCGTCATGAAAGACATGTCTTGCTGCACACCGGCGGCTTGCAGGCCATCGACCAGTTTTTGGCGCATGGCCTTGATGCGCACGCGCATGGCGCCCAGCTCCTCTTCCCATTGCTGGCGCAGGGCCGGGGTGGTGAGCACCTTGGCCACCACCGCGCCGCCGTGGGTGGGCGGGTTGGAGTAGTTGGTGCGGATGACGATTTTCAGCTGCGAGAGCACGCGGGCGGCTTCTTCCTTGTCATTGGCGACCACCGACAAGGCCCCCACGCGCTCGCCGTACAGGCTGAAGCTTTTGCTGAACGAGGTGGAAACAAAAATATTCAGCCCGGCAGCAACAAATTTGCCAATCACTGCGCCGTCTTCGGCAATGCCATGGCCAAAGCCCTGGTAGGCCATATCGAGGAAGGCGACCAGGTTGTTGGCCTTCACCACCTCAATCACCTGGTCCCACTGCGCGGGGGTGATGTCGTAGCCGGTGGGGTTGTGGCAGCAGGCGTGCAGCACGGCGATGGTGCCAGGGGCGGCGCTGCGCAGGCTTTGCAGCATGCCGTCAAAGTTCACCCCGCGCTTGGCCGCGTCGTAGTAGGCGTAGGTATCAACTTCAAAACCGGCGTTTTGAAAGATGGCACGGTGGTTTTCCCAGCTGGGGTCAGAGATCAGCACCTTGGCGTTGGGGTTGAGCTTGTGCAGAAAGTCGGCACCGATTTTCAGGCCGCCGGTGCCGCCAATGGCTTGCACGGTGGCCACGCGGCCGCTGGTGACGGGCTCGGCATCGGCGCCAAACACCAGGGCTTTGACGGCGTTGTCGTAGGCAGCAATCCCGTCGATGGGCAGATAGCCACGGGCTGTCGGGGTGTCCATGAGGGCTTTTTCAGCCGCTTGTACGCACTGCAGCAGGGGCAATTTGCCGTTGTCGTCGAAGTACACGCCCACGCCCAGATTGACTTTTTGCGGGTTGGGATCGGCAGCGTATTGTTCGTTCAGGCCCAAAATGGGATCGCGCGGGGCCATTGCGACAGCGGAAAACAGAGACATGGTTCTTTGTCCTTGAGGGTAGAAAAAAAGCGTGCTCCCCCTCTCGGTGGCAAGCAGGGTGCTGCTAGGGAAAGCCCTCTATTTTATGTGCGAATGGGCTGCTTTTGCAGCCCATTGCGCCAACGCGTTGCCCTGGAGGGCGGCCCAGGGCGGCAGATGTGAGGCTTCTGGCCGGAGGGGCGCGGTTCACGCCATCTGGCTGATGGTCTTGCGAAACCGCGCCAGCGACAGGGCGAACAGGGCGCTGCCGATGGCGGCCAGGGCCAGGAAGGGCTGCCACACCACGTCCAGCCCCGCGCCCCGGTAGAGGATGGCCTGGCCCAGTTCGACGAAGTGGGTGGTGGGGGCCAGCAGCATGACGCTTTGCACCAGCTCGGGCATGGATTCGCGCGGCGTCATGCCGCCCGAGAGCAGTTGCAGCGGCAGCAGGATCAGCACCATCAGCAGGCCGAACTGCGGCATGGAGCGGGCAATGGTGGCCAGAAAGATGCCCATGGCAGTGGTGGCGAACAGGCACAGCGCCGCCCCGGCCATGAACAGGGGGATGCTGCCCTCGACGGGTACCTGCAGCAGCCCGCGCACCACGAGGTGCAGGGAGATGCCGGCGGCCAGCAGCACCACTGCGCCCATCGACCAGACCTTGGCCAGCATGATCTGCGTGGGCGTGACAGGCATGACCAGCAGGTGTTCGATGGTGCCGTGCTCGCGCTCGCGGATCAGCGCTGCGCCGGTGAGGATGATGGAGAGCATGGTCACGTTGTTGATGATCTGCATCAGCGCCCCGAACCAGATCTTGTTCAGCCCCGGGTTGAAGCGGGCCCGCAGCTCCAGCGCCACGGGCAGGGCGGTGGCGGCGCGGTAGCGCTGGGTGAATTCGCGCACCTCGGCCAGGGCGATCTGCTGGATGTAGCCGCTGCCGCTGAAGGCCTGGCTCATGCGCGTGGCGTCCACGTTCAGTTGCAGGGTGGCGTTCTTGCCCGCCAGCACGTCGCGCTGGAAGTTGGGCGGAATGGTCAGGGCGAAGGTGAAGTCGCCCGCGTCCATGCCCGCATCCACCGCCTGCCAGGACAGCAGTTGCGGTGGCATGAAGTGCGGCGGGTAGAACGCCGAGGCGATGCGCTGCGACAGGGGCGAGTGGTCTTCATCGACGATGGCGATGGGCGCGTGGTGCAGCGTCTCGGGCATGGCCGAGGCGGCGGTGTAGACCGAGGCGGTGAAGGTGTAGACGATGAGGATCAGCATCACCGGGTCGCGCCACAGGCTCCACAGCTCCTTGATGCCCAGGCGCCAGATGTTTTTGAGGGTGAGCAGCATCGGTATTCCTTTTTCCGTTCAGCGCTCTTGCTTGGGCAGCGCCCAGATGGCAATGCCCATGATGACGGGGATGGCCAGCGCCAGCGCGGTGAAGGCCGCCGTCAGGTCGCCCAGGGTGAGCGCCTTGCTGAACACGCCCCGGCTGATGGCGAACATGTGGGTGGCCGGATAAATCTCGCCCACCCAGCGGCCCACGCCCTCCAGGGACGACACCGGGTCGGTCAGCCCGGAGAATTGCGCGGCCGGCATGAGGGTGCCGCTCAGGGCGAAGAACCTGGCCGCAATCTGGCTGCGCGTGACGGCCGAGGCCAGCAGCCCCATGCCGGTGGCGATGATGGAAAACAGCAGCGCGGCCAGGGTGAGGGTGGCAAAGCTGCCGGTGATCGGCACGCCGAAGGCGAACACCGCCAGGGCGCACATCAGCAGGTAGTTGAGCATGGCCAGCAGCACGTAGGGCAGTTGCTTGCCCAGCAGGAATTCCACGCGCGTCACCGGGGTGGTGTAGAGGTTGAGGATGGAGCCCAGCTCCTTCTCGCGCACCACGGCCAGGGCGGTGAGCATGGCGGGCAGCATGAGCAGCAGCATGGGCATGACCGCCGGGGCCATGGCGGGCAGGCTTTTCACGTCCGGGTTGTAGCGAAAGCGCGTCTCCACCGCCACGTTGCTGCCCAGCTTCAGGCCGGTGCGCTCCCGCGCCTGCTCGGCCAGCCAGTGCTGGTGGATGCCTTGCACGTAGCCGCTCACCGTCTCGCCGCGCTGGGGCATGGCCCCGTCGAACCAGGCGCCGATGGCGGCGGGCTGGCCCGCCAGCACGGTGCGGCCGAAGCCGGGGGGAATTTCCAGCGCCAGCGACAGCTCGCCGCTGCGCATCCGCTGGTCGAGTTCGTCGTAGCTGGCCAGCGGTGCCCGTTCGGTGAAGTAGCGCGAGCCGGACAGGCTTTGCGCATAGCTGCGGCTGATGCTGGTCTGGTCGTGGTCGAGCACGGCAAAGCGCAGGCTTTCCACGTCCATGTTGATGCCCAGGCCGATCACCACCATCAGCACCAGCGAGCCGACCAGCGCCAGCGTGGCCCGCACCGGGTCGCGTTGCAGCTCCAGGGTTTCGCGCCAGACGTAGCTCCACAGGCGTTGCAGGCTGAACGCCGGGGTGGCGGGGCGGGGTGCGGTTGGTGCTATGGATTCAGGTGCTTTTTCCGCAGATTCATCGCCATTTTCAATATGTTTGTTATTTGAATCTGTTTGTTTATCAGCGGAAGAAGCTATGTTTGTTGATGCTTCCGCTGCCGGGGGCGCGGTTTCACCCGAGGCTTCCAGCAGATAGCCGATGAAGGCTTCTTCCAGCGTGGCCGCGCCGCGCTTGGCTACCAGGGCAGCGGGGGCATCGCTGTCGAGCACCCGGCCGGCGTGCATCATGGACATGCGGTCGCACCGCTCGGCCTCGTTCATGAAGTGGGTGGAGATGAAGATCGTCACCTGGTCGCGGCGCGACAGTTCCACCAGCAGTTGCCAGAACTGGTCGCGTGCCACGGGATCGACGCCCGAGGTCGGCTCGTCCAGGATGAGCAGCTCGGGCCGGTGCACCATGGCCACGGCCAGCGACAGGCGCTGGCGCAGGCCCAGGGGCAGGCGCTCGGGCAGGGCTTCGGCCTCGCCCTGCAGGCCAAAGCGCTCCAGCATTTCCTGCACGCGCTCTTTCACGTCCGCTTCGGGGACGTGAAAGAGCTGGGCGTGCAGTACCAGGTTTTGCCGCACCGTCAGCTCCCCGTACAGCGAGAAGGCCTGCGACATATAGCCCACGCGCCGCCGCGTGGCGATGTCGTGCGGGTTGACCAGATTGCCGAACAGCCAGGCCTGCCCCTCGCTGGCCGGCATCAGCCCGGTGAGCATCTTCATGGTGGTGGACTTGCCGCAGCCGTTGGAGCCGAGGAAGCCGAAAATCTCCCCGCGCCGGATGCGGAAATTGACGTGATCGACGGCCACGAAGTCGCCGAAGCGCATGGTCAGGTCACGCGCCTCGATGGCGATGTCGTCGGCGTGCGCCTGCAGCGGCGGGATGACGACCTCGGCATGGCCGCGTTTTTTCTCGGCGGGCAGCAGGGCGATGAAGGCGGCCTCCAGGTGCTGCGTGCCGGTCTGCGCCAGCAGCGCGGCGGGCGTGCCGGTGGCCAGCACCTGGCCTGCGTCCATGGCCACCAGCCAGTCGAAGCGCTGGGCTTCGTCCATGTAGGCGGTGGCGACCAGCACGCTCATGCCGGGGCGGGTGGTGCGGATGCGGGCGATCAGGTCCCAGAACTGGGCGCGGGCCAGCGGGTCGACGCCGGTGGTCGGCTCGTCCAGGATGAGCAGGTCGGGGTCGTGGATCAGGGCGCAGCACAGGCCGAGCTTTTGCTTCATGCCGCCGGAGAGCTTGCCGGCCGGGCGGGCCAGGAATTTTTGCAGCCCGGTGGCCTGGGTCAGGTAGTCGATACGGCGGCGGCGCTCCGCAGCGTCGTGGCCGAACAGGCGGGCGAAGAATTGCAGGTTTTCCTCCACCGACAGGGTGGGGTAGAGGTTGCGCCCCAGCCCCTGCGGCATGTAGGCCACGCGCGGCAGGATGGCGTTGCGGTGGCGGCGCTGGGCCATGTCGCTGCCCAGCACTTCGACCTGGCCGTGCTGGATGATGCGGGCCCCGGCGATCAGCGCCAGCAGGCTGGATTTGCCCACGCCGTCGGGGCCGATCAGGCCGATCATGCGCCCGGCGGGGATGTCCAGCGTGATGCCGGCCAGGGCGTGCGTGTCGCCATAGCGCAGGGCGACATCGGTCAGGCGGACGACAGTTTCTGCCATGGCGTTTACTGCGGCACGTTGGGTTGCAGGGTGGCGGGCCAGGGGGTGTTGGCGTCCAGCTTCACCCAGGTCACGCCGGGCAGGCCGGTCTTGACCTGTTGCAGATGGCGGGCGAGCAGTTCGCGGTCAATCTGCGCCCGCACGCGGAACATGAGCTTTTGGCGTTCGCTGGCGGTTTCCACCGTTTTGGGCGTGAACTGCGCAGTGGCCGAGACAAAGCTGATCGTGGCCGGGATGACGATGTGCGGCGCAGCGTCCAGGATGATGCGGGCCTCGCTGCCGATGGCCACGCGCCCGGCGGCGGTTTCCGGCAGGAAGAAGGTCATGTAGACGTCGGACAGATCGACCAGGTTCAGCACCCGGCCCCCGGCCCCCAGCACCTCGCCCTCCTGGGCGATGCGGAACTGCACCCGGCCATCGCGCGGGGCGGTCAGGGTGGCGTCGTGCAGGTCGGCATCGATGCGCTCGATGCTGGCCTGCGCGGCGGCGACCTGGGCTTCGGCACCGGTGACCTGGGTGCGGGCCGCCTGGATGGCGGCGCGTGCCGCATCGACCTGGGCCTGCGCAGCGGTCAGGGCCGCGCGGGCACTGCGCTCGCGAGCGCGGTCGTCGTCCAGCTCCTGCTGGGAGGATGCGCCGTCGCGGGCCAGCTCGGTGGAGCGGGCCAGGCGGCGCTGGGCGGCATCCAGCTCGCTCTCGCGCAGGGCCACTTGCGCCTGGGTGGCCCGCAGGTCGCTCTCGCGCAGCGCCACCTGGGCGTGGGCGGTGGCCACGCCGTGCTGCGCCTGGGCGTGGCGGGCCACGGCTTCGCTGCGCTGGGCCTGCAGGGCGGCCACGTCCATGCGGGCCAGGGCTGTACCGGCCTGGACGAAGTCGCCTTCGGCGGCTAGCACTTCGGCCAGGCGGCCGGGCAGTTTGGTGGCGATGTCGATCTCGGTGGCTTCGATGCGGCCATTGCCCTGAACGAAACCCGCGCCCGGGCCGCTGTCGCGGCTGGCGTTCCAGGCAAAGTAGGCGGCTGCGGCGATCAGCGCAATCGCGGCGGGGGCGATCCATTTTTTGATACGTGCGTCCATGGTGTGCTTTCCGGAATGTTCTCTTTTTTAATCAGCGGTGGGCGGGGGCAACTGGGCGCTGCCGCCGCCCAGGGCGGTGTAGAGCTGCAGGCGGGCGCTGTGCAGGGCCCGCTCGGCCTGCACCACCTGCTGCTGGGCGGCGAGCAGGTCGCGCTCGGCATCCAGCACCTCGAAGTAGCGCGTGGCTCCCGCGTCATAGCGCCGCCGGGCCAGGCGGGCGCGTTCGGTCAGGGTGGCTTCGGTGGCCTGCAGGCTGTGCAGTTGCGTGTCCAGCCACTGGGTGGCCGCCAGAGCATCGGCTACGTCGCGGAAGGCGGCTTCAATGGTGCGCTGGTAGTGGTTCACGGCTTGCTCGCGCTGCACTTCGCTCAACTGCACATTGGCCTTGCGCCGCCCGCCGTCGAACAGCGGCAGGGCGATGCTGGGCGCAAACGTCCAGGCGCGGCTGCCGGCGGTGAACAGGCCGTCCAGCTCGGCGCTGGCCGTACCGCCCAGGGCGGTGAGGGCAATGCGCGGGAAATACATCGCCCGCGCCGCGCCGATGCGGGCGTTGGCCGCCTGCAACTGGTGTTCGGCGGCCAGGATGTCGGGCCGGTTTTCCAGCAGTTGCGCAGGCAGGCCCGGGGCCAGGGGGGCCAGCGGCAGCAGTTCTGCCAGCGGTTGGGGGCTGGGCGGCAGTGCCAGATCGGGCTGCCCGACCAGCAGGCCCAGGGCGTGCAGCTGGGTGCTGCGCTGCAACCGCAATTGGGCGACCAGGGTGCCGGCCTGCTGCCACAGCAGTTCCACCTGGACGAAATCGAGGCGCGAGGACGATCCCACCTCCACCCGGCGGGCAAACACGCGCCGCGCTTCGGCGCGGGTGGCCAGGGCCTGTTCGGCGAGGTGAATCCGCCAGTCCAGCTCGCGCACGGCCAGCCAGCCATCGGCCACCTGGGCCACCAGCAGCAGGTGGGCGGCGCGTTGGCCTTCGGCGCTGGCCCAGTAGCTGTGCAGGGCCGCTTCGTTCATGCTGCGCACGCGGCCCCACACATCCAGTTCCCAGCTGGTGAAGCCCACGCCCAGCTGGTGCTGGCTGGAGATCACCGGCTGGCCGCTGATATTCAAATCCCCCGGCACCTGCGCCCGTTGCGATTCCAGTCCCAGGCCGACGGCAGGGCTGCGTTCGGCCCGGGCGATGCCGTAGGCCGCGCGGGCTTGCGCGACCTGCAGCATGGCGGCCTGCAGGTCGCGGTTGTGCTGCAGGGCGTGTTCGATCAGTGTCTGCAACTCGGGGTGACGGAAGTAGTCGCGCCAGGCCAGTTGGTTCACGTCGCTGGCCTGCACCGGGCGGCTGTCCGCAAATTGCGCGGGCAGGGCGGTGGTGGGGCGCTCGTAGACCGGGGCCAGGCTGGTGCAGCCGGCCAGAACCAGGCTGCATGCCAGGGGCGGCAAGCTGCGGGCCAGCCAGGCAGACAGGCCCTTGCGGCGGGGGGAGGGGGCACAGCCGTGCTGTGCGCTAAGGGTCGGGAAGTTGTGCATGGCTCAAACCAGAATAACAACCGACTAGTCGGTATCTAATAGCATACTTGGTTTTTCCGACGGAGCTTTTTGAGGCGTGACAATACCGGGCATGATGGACAACGATAGGACTCAACCCAGGCGCAGATTGCGCCTGGCACCCGCGCAGCGCGTGCCGCAGATACTGGACGCGGCGTTGCAGGAGTTCTCTCGCCGTGGCTTCACGGCGGCGCGGATGGACGACATTGCCCAGCGCTGCGGCCTGTCCAAAGGCGGGCTGTATGCCCATTTCGACAGCAAGGACGCCATCTTCAAGGCGCTGCTGGACCGCAGCCTGAACCGCACCGACTGGGCGCAGATGCCGCAACTGGCGGCGGGGGCCGACACCCGGGCGGTGGCGGAGTGGACGGTCGATCGGCTGCACGCTGCCTTGCTGGCACCGGAGGTGATTACGCTGGTGCGCCTGCTGATTCCCGAGCGCGAGCGCGTGCCGCTGCGCGTGGACGAGTGGAAAAAGCTGACCTAGCAGCACACCCAGCAGGTCATGGCCGTGATCCACCACAACCTGGAGGCCAGTGGCCGCAAAGACACCGTGCTGGCCCGCCACCCCTGGCTGGTGCTGTCGCCCATCGTGCATGTACTGCTGTGGCATACCGTGTTTGGCGAAGGCGCAGAACCCGATCCGCACTACCGCCAGGCGCATATCGACATGTTGTGCGAGTTATTGGCCTGATGGCTGTTGTGGCAGCGTGCCTGTTAAAGTTTCGCAGTACAGAATTTCCCGGTTTTTCTTCTTCATCAAGGCAAATCACCATGACCGCACGCACACAAGTCCACGGCCTGCAAGTGGCCTCCGAGCTGTTCGATTTCATCAACAACCAGGTGCTGCCCGGCACTGGCGTGACCAGCGAAGCCTTCTGGGCT
>JACCEE010082854.1_pt1 | contig 10294 bp, 10 predicted proteins | sample 7449931 | NCBI WGS metagenome assembly JACCEE01 (sample SAMN15323457, study PRJNA562643) | freshwater metagenome | isolation source: river surface water | place: USA:Blue River Watershed | collected 2017-08-19 | reverse complement strand
TTCTGATAAATCTTTATGCATATCGATTAAGGCTTCATAAAAATCATCGGGATTAGCGAAATTAGGTTCTTTATTTAATATACTCATCACAGCTCCTATTGCGCAGTCGCAGTGCGCCAAGCTTGCTGAATAGACGACACATTAAATGAGCGCCAACGTGCAGCCACATGTTGATCAGGACGTATGAAATACGTGGTATTTGCTTGCGCATCTAAACGCTCAGCAAGCAAACCTTGAACATCTTGCAAACAACGAGCAGTATTTAATTTTAATGCCGTGTTAGATACGACTAAACATTCGATGTTAGATAAAGATTGCATGTCTTTTTCAATTTTTTCAGCAATCGATTGCTCATCAGTGAAAATCAACACAGAAAATTTTTCACCCAGCTGCGGCAATAACCATGCGTCTTTCCCCTGCAAGCGCACTGGCGCATCAACTAAAGGCGCACCAGGACACATTGCACCTGCAAATACATCACGATCAGGTGTGTTTAAAACTGACTGACTATAAGTCGAAGGCAAAGATAAACGTCCGCTATTCACCAAGCGTCGCGCAAAGGGATAATGTTTAGATAAATCTAATACAGCATCGCGAAACAACTGACTGATTTTGCTTTTAGGGGTGATGAAATCTGTGGCGCGGGTTGAATTAAGAATATTTTCATCTGCCGCTAATTCGCGTTCATCACCATAAGTGCTAAGTAATTGTTGTGGTGCTTGCCCCTTCAATACCATGGCTAGCTTCCAACAGAGATTGTCTGCATCTTGCACACCACTATTTGCACCACGCGCACCAAATGGTGAAACACCATGCGCTGCATCACCTGCGAATAAAACGCGACCATGCTGAAATTTATCCATGCGCATACAAGCGAAGGTATACACACTCACCCATTCCAAGCTGAACTTTACATCCGCACCCAATAAAGCCTGCACGCGGGGAATGACTTTCTCTGGTGTTTTTTCAACTTCAGGATCGGCATCCCAACCTAATTGAAAATCTATGCGCCACACATCATCGGCTTCACGATGTAACAACACAGATTGATTCGGATGAAAAGGCGGGTCAAACCAAAACCAACGTTCAGTTGGAAAATCAGCTTGCATTTTTACATCAGCAATCAGAAAGCGATCACGAAATACACGACCTTTACTTTCCAATCCCATTAAATTACGTACACTACTACGTGAACCATCAGCAGCAATCACATATTGCGCTGAAATCGCATACGACCCATCCGGTGTTTCTACTGTGAGCTTGGCACCTGATTCATTTTGCTCAAGTGCGACGACCTTACTTTTCCAACGCAAATCTAAATGGGGATATTGCGTTGCGCATTCATATAAATAGCCTTCTACATAATACTGCTGTAAATTCACGAATGCAGGTCGCTGATGCCCTTGCTCAGGTAATAAATTAAAGGTGTAAACAGGATCATCTTTAAAAAAGACTTTTCCTACATTCCACGCAATACCTTTATTGACAACTTTCTCACCGCATCCTAATCGATCAAAAATTTCTAAGGTGCGTTTTGCAAAACACAAAGCACGTGATCCAACTGATAAACAATTATCATCATCTAGCAACACAACATGCACACCCTGTCGTGCTAAATCAATCGCACAGGACAATCCCACTGGTCCTGCACCCACAATAATCACAGGATGCGTAGTCGCTGTGCTCTGCGTAATTTCTATAGGTTTGACGTAATCAAACTTTAGGTTCTGATAATGTGCTGCAGATGCAGTCGAGAGAGTCATTGCGGGCTCAGTCTTGAAGTGCAAACCACATTTCTTTATCGCGCTCAGCAGTCCATATACGCGGATGCTTAATCCCTTTTGCTTCGTCTACAGCACGCGTGACATCAAACGGCAAGCAATGCTCATAGATAAAAACATGACCAAATTTACTATCCATTTTGCTACGCACATGTGCCATCGCACCTTTTAAATCTTTACCTGCTGCGACGGCTTCACGTGCACTCGATAACAAAGTCGTGACGAAATCTTTGGTGTAATCCAAACCCTTGTTTACTTCAGCAGGATTGATTAATGCAGGACCTCGACCAGGCACTAATTTATCCGCTTGCATTGCACGCAAAACTTCTAAGGTGTCAGGCCATTCTTCTAACTGTGCATCACCTGTGTAGGCAGCTGCATCGTATTCAACTAAGTCACCTGAGAATAAAACTTTTTGCGATGGAATCCAGACGATGGTGTCGCCCTTGGTATGCCCCATACCCACATGCATGATGTTGACTTCGAGTGAACCCATGTACACCGTTAATGCTTTTTCAAACACCAAGGTTGGCCATGTCAGTCCCGGTACCGATTCCACACCAGCGAACAAACGTGGAAAGCGATCTATCTCGGATTGCATATCTTGTGCACCGCGCTCGACGATTAATTCATAGGTGCCGCGCGAAGCAATAATTTGTTCGCCACCCTCTTTGAAATAAGCAGATGCACCCAACACACGCACAGCGTGATAGTGCGTCAGCGTCACATATTTAATAGGCAAGTCTGTAATGGCACGAATATGTTTAATCAAGGCTTGTGCCATCACTGGTGTGGCCGTGGCATCAATCACCATCACAGAATCATCACCAATAATCACACCAGAATTTGGATCGCCCTCTGCGGTGTAAGCGTAGGCATTGGGTGAGAGCTGAATAAAACTGGTTTTCTTTTCTTCCAAATCAGCCTGAGAGGCAAATTTTTTCTCGCTCATAGCAAGGACTCCGTTTAATTAGGTTAGCCACGAGAATAGAGGGAAATTAGTTTTAGGTCAATTGATTCGTTATTAACAAATGTTTTACAATTAGCAAATACATATTTAGACTGCATTAAGGTCAAATCAAGAGGATGGACATGGAAAAAAGCCGGCGCGGGATACAGTCAATTGAAATCGGCGGCAAACTATTGACCACGTTAGTAGAAGCTGGCGCGCCTATGAGCTTGGGCGAATTAGCAAAAAAAGCAGGCTTACCGGCTGCCAAAGCCCATCCCTATCTGGTGAGCTTTGGCAGCTTCGGCCTGATCGAACAAAATCCCCTGACCGGTCGCTATGAGCTCGGCCCCTTTGCATTACAAATGGGCTTAATCAGTTTGCACTTGCTCGACCCTGTTCGTATTGCGATTCCCTTAATCACCCAACTCACAGCGGAGATTGATCAGACCGTAGGTTTGTCGGTATTGGGAAATCAAGGTCCGACAATTATTTATATCAGTGAGTCCAGTTATCCCATTCACGTGAATATGCGCACAGGCACCGTGATGTCGATTCAAAACACCGCCACTGGACGCACCTTTGCTGCTTTCTTACCAAGCAGACAAGTCGAACGCATCATAGAACTAGAACGTCGCAGCGGAGTAGCAGCAGGATTTGATGCGAAATTAGGCAAAGGAGTGAAGCTCGATACCTTATTGGCTGATGTACGCAAACGCGGTTTAGCCAGAGTGTTAGGTGAACCCATACCCGGCATTAATGCAATTTGCGCCCCAGTGTTTGAACATACTGGCTCAATCGCACTCGGCATCACAGCCATAGGACCCGCAGGTAGCTTTGATGCAAACTGGAATGGATTGATTGCGCAAAAAGTAGAAGCCTGCGCAGTCGCGGTGTCAGAACGACTGGGTTATACCCGCAAAACCAAAGCCTAATCATTAGAGTCGTGCGAGATTTAATCTGCTAGCGATACAGATTCACAAGTTCCGGTAAGATATCTCTACTATCTTTACCTAACGAGATCATACAGATGAAAGCTATCGCTACCACGCTTTTGCTGACAACATTGATTGCACAATCAGCAAACCCCATAAAGTGGGAACTCATTTCTAAAACTGAAGACCCGCAAAAAATCACGAGCTGGTATGTCGATATCAATAGTATCGTGCGAGAAGATGATTACATGCGTGCCGTGCTACGCACCTCTTGGTCAGTGCCACAGCAAGGACCCGATAACACTGACTATCAGTCCTCGACTTATATTAATTACATAGACTGCACAAAAAATACCATTGCCTATACAGGCAATACCTATTTCAGAGATCCAGAACCTGTTGGACAACCAGTGCATGAAGAACCCGAGCAACCATTGGCGAAATTAAAATTTCAATCAGTACCACAAGGCTCAGCGGGTGCAAATCGCGTGAATTTTGTTTGTAAATTTTTCTCCAAAAATTTTATGACAATGAAGAAGAGCGACGAAAAACAAAGTTGAAATTAGTTGACCAATCCGTAGGGACGATTAGCGCAGCGTAATCGTACGGATTTTATTTTTTGATAGTTGTTTTGAGGACGATTACGCTGCGCTAATCGTCCCTACATTATGCAACCGACGAAAAAAAACCGCGGATAAATCCGCGGTTTTTTTATCATTGCATGCATTACTTGGTACGACTCTTATATTCACCGGTACGGGTATCAATTTCAATCTTGTCACCCTGCCCCACAAATAAAGGAACAGCAACTTCAAAACCCGTAGCGATCTTGGCAGGTTTCATAACCTTGCCAGAAGTATCGCCTTTTACTGCAGGCTCGGTATATACCACTTCACGCACAACGGTCGTTGGCAATTCAACTGAAATCGCTTTTTCGTTGTAGAACACTAATTCACAAGCCATGCCATCTTCCAAATAATTAACAGCATCACCTAAATTTTCTGCTTCGACTTCATGCTGATTGTAATCAGCATCCATGAATACATACAAAGGATCAGCAAAATAAGAATAGGTTGCTTCTTTACGATCCAACATGATGACGTCGAACTTATCATCTGAACGATAAACTGTCTCTTGACCTGCTTCGGTTAAGAGATTTTTCATTTTCATTTTAACGACGGAAGCATTACGGCCAGATTTTGTGTATTCCGTTTTCAGGATAACCATAGGTTCACCTGAGACCATCACTACATTACCAACGCGGATTTCTTGTGCGGTTTTCATAAGGGATTCAACTCGAAAAAATAACAATCTTGAATGCGCGACGGGAGTCGCTATGCTTCTAACAAAAACTTATCAGAGGCGCTAAATTTGAGACCCCGCATTTTACCCGATTTTGCCTGCCAGACCGCCATTGCTAGACTTATTGCTGCTATCAGTAGCTAGTCTGCTAAGAAAGCGTTTGCTTACGTTGTGCGGAAAAGCGCACTAAACCTTGCGCCAACTCAGTCTGAGATGAGAGTTGGCTACACCACTGCAGCGCATGTAATTCCACATTTTTTAACTGTGACTGCAAGCTAGGCCAATCCAAACTAGCACCTTGTCCTGCATTCCAAGCCCTTGCGAACTGCTGCATGATGTGAGCAGCATGTGCATCACAATCATGCAAATAACAATCCAAAAAAGACTGCAATTTATCTAAATGCACAGCCTCTTCTTGCGGATACGCTTGCCAAACCAATGGCTTTGCTGCCCACTGCGCCCTTACAAATGAATCTTCTCCACGCACAAAATTCACATCACATAGAGATAACAAACGATCAAAATCATCGGGCTCTAAAAATGGCGTGATGTGACAAGTTAGAACGCCCCGCTGCAACTGCATGCCTGCTTTTGGTGTTACAGAAAAATAATCAGATAACTGATCCACAGCCACCCCTTCAGGAATCAAGCAAGTCACTGATGTTCCAGTCTGCAGTGCATCCAGTAATGCATGCACAGGCGCAGAGGGATAACAAAATAAAGATACAAGTGTGGACTGAACATCAAGCTTGAAACCAAGACGCTCTGCAAAAGCTAAGCGATGAGGTTCATCATTTTTCACCGTCATACGATTGGACTCTACAAAGGATTCTTTAATTAAACCACCAGTGGCCTGACTAAAGCCCGGAAAATAAAAATATTTAGTCAGTGCATATTGAGGGTGTGGTGAAGGTAATCCATGCGATTGTTCTACCCATTTTTCTGCAGAGAGGTATTCCAAATTAATCCATACAGGTGGCGTGTGCATTGCTGCCATGGCAGCAATGGTCGCATTCGGCAAACGACAACCAAAAGCTTCTATAACAATATCCACTTCCACATTGGGCACACTGTATTCATCCCACCGACACAGCGTGAAGCCATCACATTCCTGAATAACTAAAGAAGGATCTAAATAAGGACGCAATCGCTGCAATGCCTGCACATCATCTATCCACAGCGTGACTTGTAGTTTTTCTTGTTGCGCGAGTTGTCTGGCTAAACGCCAGCACACACCAGCATCACCGAAGTTATCAATGACCTGACAAAAAATCACTGCAGATTGCAAAGCCTTCATGGACAGAGTTGAAAAGTGAATATAACGGCGCAGACGCAGCTGCTAAGAGTGGTGATTGTAAAGCCTAGTTAGTTTTAGTCAGGATTTAAAGCGATTTTTCCTTATGAGTTCGACAACTCAAGTCCTACGCCAACAAAAAAATTCTTGTCATGGGATACTTATTCATAAGCTGCATGCATAAGCCCTTTCACTGCATGCTAAATTTAAACGATTTGTCTAATTGGGAGTAACACTGCAATGAAAATCACCGCCTTCGTATCCGCTACAGTCATCACTCTCATGATGCTGCAAGCTGCACATGCAAAAGATGCTGCCGATTTGTGTGGTGAATATACTAGTGTTGATGTCGATGAAAAAACCATAGACATGGGTAATAACATCTTCTTCATGGCGTTTCGCTCTTCAACGCAAATGAATGCAAAAGAAAATTCTAAATACAATCAACTCAGCGGCCAATGCACTGGTGGTGCTGTGATCTACCCAGACAAAACCATAGAAGCAGAAGGATTATGCGCTGTAGAAGATGTATCAGGTGATGTATTAACCTATGCCTTCACGCAAAGCAGAACAGATAAACAAGGCAAATTTCAGCGCAAAGGTGGTACAGGTAAATTCGCCAACTCTAAAGACACAGGTTGGTATATGCCAATTTCCTTAAGCGGTGAAATGACTAAAGGTAACTGGGGCGGCAAAGGCGCTTGTAAGTAAACACTTAAACGCGCAAGCGCTTAAGTTAATACTAAGCGCTTGCTGCGATTTCTCTAATGGCTTGCTCAAACATCGCAGCAGGTTGTCCACCTTGCAGCAAATGCTGATCATTAAAAATCACTGAAGGTACAGAAGAAATACCTTGCGATGTATAAAATTTTTCTTGTGCTCTGACTTCAGCTTCATATGTATTCTCCCGCAAAATAACAGCAGCACGCTCAGCATCTAATTCGGCGCGTGTGACTGCAAGCAATAAGTCTGCGTGATTCGATGGATTCTGACCTAAAGTGAAATAGGTCTCCAACAAAGCCCACTTTAATTTGTGCTGCGCTTCATAACCGAATTCAACTTCTGCCCAATGCAATAAACGATGCGCATCAAAGGTGTTGTAGATGCGACTGCGGCCTTGCATACTAAAAATAAAACCAGCCTCTGCACCTCGTTGACGAATATGCGCTTGATTTTGTGCGACCTGCTCAGCAGTCATCCTATATTTTTTACTTAAATGTTCCACCACATCTTCGCCTTCGATTGGCATAGAAGGATTTAATTCAAATGGCTGAAAATGTAATTCAACTTGAATCTCATCTTTCACTTTCTCGATCGCCTCTCGCAATGAGGCAAGACCGACTGCACACCAAGGGCAAGCAATATCTGACACAAAATCAATTTTTATGGTTTGCATAATGAAGAATAAAAAATATGAACAATAATGTAGCGACTATGCATGCTAGCACGAGCTTGGTATAGAGACTGTCTTTACAAAATCCTGACAACCCAGCCTTATATAAGAACGCTAGACATAAACGTTTCAATTTTATAAAAATAAGTAGAATAAATTCCATCTATGCCCTTATGGGCAGTTGCTGATGGAGCGGCGTCCTGCTAGTCTTTGATGTTCAAGAAATGCCGACTAGATTAATTTTCACGCATGAAATCCTCCTCTCACCGCAAAGCTCTACAAAGTTTTGATTCTATTTTAGGCATAGCAACCTCAATAGAAGGTAACTTACATGTCAATGAAAGCTTGCGCATAGATGGAAGACTGAAAGGCAATATTAAACAAGAACCGGGTGAATCACGTTGGATCATCGTTTCATCTAGCGCTGAAATACAAGGTGATATACACGCTCAAAACGTGAGCATCACTGGTAAAGTCATTGGCAACATCTTTGCTAGCGACAGCATAGAACTCATGAATGGTTGCGACGTCAGAGGCAATATCACCCATAAATCACTCACGGTAGAGCCAGGTGCTTTAGTGTTTGGTCAGTTAATCGCCATCAACGATGCACAAGAAAATAATGCCTAATATGCTACTTAGTGTGCGTTGCATAATTCAGTGATGACCTTATTATTCATTCTCGCTCATTGATCACAGTATTGATCAATGAGAGTCAAGTTGCAATTCAGCTTCCTTCAAAAAATGGTTTAGGTACACGGCTTAAAGTCAGTCTGCCCTTAGCTTAAGCAGGATTTTTTACCTGTTTATTTGGGGCTTATTCGCAAAACGAATAAGTAACCACGAACATATTCGTTCCCATTCAGTTTCCCAAAATCTATTCTTCACTCCTCAGATTATTAATTACTGCGGAGAGAATCATGTTTTTCAAAAAAATTATTCAAGTAGCGACAACCGCTCTCGTCTTATCAACAGCAGCGCATGCAGCAGAAGTATCACTGCTCAATGTCTCTTACGATCCTACACGCGAGCTGTATCAAGATTTCAATAAAGCCTTTGCTGCACATTGGAAGACAAAATCTGGCGATGATTTAAAAAACAAACAGTCACATGGTGGCTCAGGCAAACAAGCACGTGCAGTGATTGATGGCTTAGCTGCTGATGTCGTGACGCTAGCACTGGCTTATGACATCGATGAAATAGCCAATCGTGGATTGATTGCAAAAGACTGGCAAAAACGTTTGCCACATAACAGCGCACCTTACACCTCCACCATTGTTTTCTTAGTCCGCAAAGGCAATCCCAAAGGTATTAAAGACTGGAATGATCTTGCAAGACCTGGCATATCGGTCATCACACCGAATCCAAAAACATCCGGCGGCGCACGTTGGAATCATATCGCTGCTTGGGGCTATGCACTCAAACAACCAGGTGGTAATGAAAAAACAGCACAAGAATTTTTAACGAAGATTTATAAAAATGTGCCTGTTTTAGATTCAGGTGCACGTGGATCAACCACAACCTTTATAGAGCGTGGCATAGGTGATGTCTTAGTCACATGGGAAAACGAAGCACTACTCGCCATCAAAGAACTCGGTCCAGAAAAAGTAGAAATCGTATCGCCATCAATTAGCATTTTGGCTGAACCACCAGTTGCTGTGGTCGATAAAGTCGTTGATCGTCGTGGCACACGTAAAGTAGCAGAAGCGTATTTGCAATTCCTTTACACCGACGAAGGACAAGAAATCGCAGCGAAAAATTACTACCGTCCTATCGATGAAAAAATCGCTAAGAAATATGCTACTCAATATCCAAAACTAAAACTCTTCACGGTAGAAGAAGTGGCAGGTGGATGGAATAAAGCACAAAAAACACATTTTGCTGATGGTGGCGTATTCGATCAAATCTACGCACCTTCTAAATAAATTTTAGACAAGACATTTAAATCAAAGGAAGATTATTATGCAACCTATTAATAGAAATAAAAAAATACTTCTTACTGCAACCTTGTTAACCACACTCGTCGGTAGCGCTTTCCCTGCCTATGCAAACGATAAAGAAGAAATCGAAAGATTGCGCGCATTGATACAAGAGTTAGATCAACGTGTACGCGTCTTAGATCGCAAACAAGAAATCGCAGCAGAAGAAGCAGTTGCTAAACAAAAAGCGACACCTGTTGTTACCGCAAGTGACAAAGGATTTGGAATCAAATCTTCAGATGGTCAATTCGAATATAAGTTAAGAGGTCTGGTGCATCTAGATTACCGTTCATTTGGTGGTGATGCCTATCCTTCAGCTTTGAATGGATTTTTAGCGCGTCGTATTCGCCCTACCTTTGAAGGTACTGTATTTGGTAAGTATGGATTTAGATTCACGCCAGAATTTGGTGAATCAGGTGATGGCACCACCGCTACTAATAAAGCTCGCATACTAGATGCTTATTTAGATGCGCGTCTCGATCCTGCTTTCCAAATCAGATTTGGTAAACAAAAACCTGTCGTAGGCTTAGAACGCTTACAAAGTGGATCTGATATTAAATTTATTGAACGCAGCTATATCAGCAATAACATCCTACCTAATCGTGATCTCGGCGTGACTATCTCAGGTGATGTTCTAGGCAAAAAACTCAACTATGCAGTG
>JACCEE010445749.1_pt1 | contig 10295 bp, 6 predicted proteins | sample 7449931 | NCBI WGS metagenome assembly JACCEE01 (sample SAMN15323457, study PRJNA562643) | freshwater metagenome | isolation source: river surface water | place: USA:Blue River Watershed | collected 2017-08-19 | reverse complement strand
TCACGCTCAATGATGATCTGATCGAGCTGTCAGCGATTGAGGTGTTTGACAAGATCGTAAGCTACCTAAACGAGAAGAAAATTTGGATCGTGCTTGATCATCATCGTTGTTTTGCAGGTGATGGCCCTGACGGATCTCCTATTGCGGACGGCTACGGTCTCGATCAGTGGAAAAACTCGTGGAAGTTTATGGTCAACCGCTATGCCAATCTTGAGTATGTGCTCGGTGCTGATCTGCACAATGAGCCGTATCGACTGGAATGGGTGACATGGGCAGCATACGCTGAGGATGCGGCGAACACGATCTTAGGTCTCGCACCACACTGGCTGATCTTTGTTGAAGGTGTCGGACGTGTCGGAACAAGCTCGTATTGGTATGGCGGTGAGCTCTCAGGTGTTGCGACACGTCCAATCAATTTGATGATGGATGGTCGCCTTGTTTACTCGGTTCACGAATACGGCATATCGGCAGGAGATCAGTCATGGCTCGCTAAAGAGGGAGCTGTCCCTCCTGAATGGCCGTATAACCTTTACAATGTGTGGCGTGAGCATTGGGGTTTTATATTCGAGGATAATATCGCACCAATCTTCATCGGTGAGGTGGGCGGTAAATTTGGTATAGATGGCAACGGCGTTGTCACCAACAGCTTAAATTCGCAATTTGAGCGCCAATGGATCTACCATTTACAGCGTTATATGGATGGATATTTCTTAGGGGATACCACACGCCATTTAACTGACAACCAACAAGGCATGTCATTCTCGTATTGGTCGCTCAATCCGAACAGCGGTGATACAGGCGGCATCTTGCAGGATGATTGGCTGACAGAACAATCAATTAAATTGAGGCTGATTAACATGATGCTGAACAATTCGCCGTTGCCATACGTGTTTGGCTTGATGCCGATCCCTTGGCAAAACATCGAAGATGATGCTCAGTTTGTTGTGAACCAAAGCGGCACTGATTATATTATCTCGGTAAATGATCTCAAGAACGTCTTGAATGAGCGAACCTTTGAAGCTGGCTTTGTATTCTTCTTTGCGGAAAACATTGATCCAAACGATAAGTTTCCTGGTCAGACGTGGGTGCTTGTTCCTGGTGCTGGTAAGACGGTGAAATTAGCTGCAGCAGATGGAAGCAACATTTTACAAGAGACAAACAACACAACCGTAAGCGTAACGGCTGGAAGTGGTAACAACGTGCTGTCACAGATTGCGACGGTTGCCCTATCAGCATGGTATCGAGTTTCATAAGGAAGAAAGTACATGACAGATCCTCTAATCGGCTCAACCACAGCCGTTTTTAGCATTGCCCTCAGTGTTGCGCTTTTAGAGCCAGTCGATGTCGGTTGGTCAACAAAAGACGGCACGGCGAAAGCAGGCACAGACTATGAAGCCGCAAGCGGTGTTGTGACCTTCCTGCCTGGTGAGCTTGAGAAGCAGATCGAGGTAACGGTTTACGGTCAGGATGTCGGTGCGACACTGCCAAAGAATTTTTACATCAAGCTCACACCACCAACCAATGCGATTCTCAACACGCCGTTGGTTGAGTGCGTCATCACCGTTGAAGATGACCAAGACACACCGATCACATCATTGATCGTGGCTCAGGGTAAGCGAGGACTTAAAGGAGATCCTGGTCTCAGTGCTTATGAGCAAGCGGTGATCATGGGGTACACAGGCACGATTGAGGATTGGATGAATGACATCGCCAATGCCTCACACGCTGCTGATCGTGCTGAGGATGCTCTTACTGAGGTAGAAGCAAATGCAGCCAAGGCAGAAGCAGCGGCATCGGCAGCAGCGTTCGCAGGTCGAATTTTCCAAACGCCTGCGGCTGGTGTTGATCCGATCACAGGTGTACCGAACGGTTACTTCTTCAATGTGCGGTCTGCATCGAATGATAACTACATTGATGAATATCAGAACGTAAACGGCACGCCTACTGCAACAGGCAAGTCATATCCGAGCAGTGCTGCCATCAATAATATCCCCCACAATAACTTAAAGAATCGTGATGCTACTGAGGCGCACCCTGCGAGTGCTATTCTGGATGAGAGTGGGAAAAGTCAGCAAGAGATTAATAACTCACTTATTCGCATTGTTTCTAGTAAAAGTGATTTGTTAGTCGTAAGCAACCCTAGAAACAATCAAGTTGTTTACGTTATAGAGAATAAAAAACGCTATATCTATAACCTCAACTTAACTGATGCTGATAATGGGGTAACTGTTATCGGTAAATGGGAGATGGAGATTCAAGGCGCGTACTATGCTTCTTGGTTTTGTCAGGCTGAAAGCGGTGTTGATGAGTCTGTAAAACTACAGGCAGGTTATGATTATGCTGTTTCTAAAAAACGTGCATTTATTGTAGATATTAAAGTTGATGTAAATCCAACCAATGCAACAAAAACGGCACTATGGATTCGCTCAAATTCTGTTCTTGGTTTTGTCGGTGACGGTGAAATCAGAATGCTAGCAAATAACGCCACAAATTATGATGTTATTCGAGCGCAAGATATTGAGAATTATATAATCAACAATCCAGTTTTGCATGGAGATCGTTTAACGCATACAGGGACAACTGGTGAGTGGGGCTATGGTTTAACCATTTATCAATCTAAAAATGGTTATATCCATAAACCTCGCATTTACAATATGTGGGGTGATGGTTTATATATTGGTAAAGCTTGGGGGGAAATATCTGAATCCGTACCAAAAAATATTACTGTTTTTGAGCCGTATATTGAGGGGGCTAGACGCAACGGTCTTTCATTTACTGCTGGAGATAATGCCCATGTTATACGTCCATACATAACGAAAGTTGGTGATTATGATGGGGTGACAGGGGCTTTTCCAAAAGCGGGTATTGATGTAGAGCCTGAATCTGCGTCAAACACAGCTAAGCCGTATATGCGACATTGTTCTATTGAAGCACCTTATATATTAGACTGTCACGTAGGTTTTTTCGTGTACGTGTTCCCTGATAATATTGAAATTGACTTACATATCAAAGGAATAACAACAATAACAAGGTGTATTACGAATGCCTTTGGTCTATTTCATGGCGGTAGCAATTGCACAGGATTAGTTCAAATTGATCATGTACATATCACGACTGCCCCATTCGTTGCAGTCCCACACGCTTGGAGTTCTGATAGCAAACTATTTGCAAATGTAGACCGTATCACCACTGATGACACAGTAGTCAGCAACATGATTTTTGCTGTCTTATTAAACGGTGCGTTTGTTGCGAAAAAACTAGGGAACTTAACTTTCAATAATATTAAGTCAAACAGCGCTTTCATGTCTGTTGCCTATGATGCGGCTAATTTGGATGGATATACTGACAATACAAGGTACTTATGTGCTGAGGATAGTAAGAGCAAACTGACTATTTATAAAGGAACGGGAACGCTACCTACATTCGGTAAAGATGCCTACATTGATAGTAATTACATTCATCTAGGTTTTTCTATTTATACGAAGGAGCTTCCAAATAATATTTGGCTTGATCCGCTATCCGATTTAACTATACCAATTTATTTAACTTCTACAAACGACTATAGGACGTTAAAAATTGGCTTGAGAAATGAATCTGCAAATATTGGGCAGGGAGTCAATATTAATGGATTAAACCTACTTAATGAAGGTGGTCTAGTTAAAACTGAAGCACACTGTAAAACGTTAGGCGGTTGGATTAAGTTTAGAAATGTTAATGGTGGGCGCACTCAAATTTTAGATAGTTATGGCGTTTGGACTTTCTCATAGTTAAACACCCAACAAAACAATACAAGCCTTAGCTTTAAATTAGCTAGGGCTTTTTTTATACCTAATTGATGGCGTTCATATACAATAAAAACAAACGTATTCGGAGTGCATTTATGGCACGTACAGCCACCTTTACCATCACACTGTCTGAGCCATCGCCTGAACGTGTGTCGATTGAATACCAAACCGTTGACCTAACAGCCATATCACCAAGCGATTACACTGCGAGCAACGGCGTTCTGACGTTTGAAGCAGGCGAGACAGTCAAGACCATCACGATCCCTGTGCGTGATGATCTAGTTGGGCAACCTGCAGAGCGTTTCGCCGTGACACTACTCAAGCCAAAAGGCTGCGAGATTGCACGTGTTGACGGTATTTGTGACATCCCTGCAAGCGGTTCGGTTGATCCTAGTTCTCAAAATGGTCCGTTGATCCTGCACGGTCTGATCACAAACGCTTATCACAATGAGCTCGGACGTGGTGGTTATTTCCATCACAACAGCGGAACAAGTGAAGGGCAGTCTATCGGGATCGAAGGATCGCTACTTGCGTATCAGGTGCTCAATGATGGTACATACGATGAGAAGCAGATTGCAGCGTGGTACAAGTCAAACGGCTTGAATATGCTTGATGCGATGGGATCAGGTAGTCGTTCAGGCCCTATGCTCAGACAACCTGTTTCATCGAATAACAATACAATCACCCTGCTACATTGGTTGTTCGCAGCTCGTGGCGACATCCCTTCACAGGGCATCAAGTACGATCACACGGCGACCAAGTCTGCAGGTAAGCTGACGATCCCGAACGGTGGGGAGATCTTCCGTGTATGGCAGATCTACCCTGCATCGAGTTACCTGCTTTACCAGTCGCCCTATAGCCCATCGTATGACTCAGTGAATCCCACTGCAGACACGAGCATCACACTCACTGAGGATGACTGGACGATGGTAGGTAACGCCGTTGAGATCACTATCCCTGCAGGTGCGCCCGATATAGCGCAATGGAAGATCGTGTACGGCTATCAGAATGCAGGGACAATCAGACAGGGGCAAGCTCAAGAAGCATATCCATGCTGGACGCTGATAGATCCTGGTTATTCAGCTTGTGCGCCTGATACATTTCGTTGGTTTGAGTACGCAATGACGCTGGCGATGCGTGTGGATGATCGAACCAATAAATCAATCCACTGGCAGAACCTACGGAGTGCAATGCGACGTACCGCCGTTCGTGGTCAGGCAATCTCGGATCTGCGTGAAGTCATTAAGCCGATGCCAAAATTCGCACCGATCCCAATCAAGGGCGAGCCGTCAGGCATGTTTTGTTATTCCAATCATCCAAGTGCATTACCGCCGAGCGCTTCACAAGTTTCCGTTGGTGCAAATCCTGCATGGATTGGCTTCAATTTTTGGAGTCGTGTCGGTGGGGTAGGTGGCTCAGTTGAACCAGGTGAGTACACTTGGAATCCTGAGAATATGCTCGATGTCACACCTGCAGGCGATATGTTCAACGGCGCAATTGAGGCGAACGTACCTGATTCATTGGATCTCAGACAGGTGCAGATCGGGCGCAATATTAACGATCAGTGGCGTACATCAAACGCCTATCAGGAGGCAGATCAGTTCATATTTGTGGCGATCCGTCTGTCTCGCCGTCCTAATTTTGCAGCAGGTGAGCGCTGCTTTGTGTTCCTATCTACAACGAAATATTATGATCCAGCCAATTGCTACTATGCGGACATAGGGCAATCCGTGGATCTCGCTATTGGGAACGCAAACAAGCCTGGTTATGTGCTGATCCCACGCAGCGCATTCACACGCAAGGATGGAGATAACGCCGTTCTACCTGCAGGTACGAAGTTTGAGAAATTCGGTGTCTCAATGGAAATGCAAGGAGCGTACAACCTGCGCATTGTGGCGATGCGATTGGTCAGTGGTGCGAGTGAGCAATCGGTGCGTGACAATCTACAGAAGGCAGTCCGTGGTTCGGCTATGCCGTTCTTTCCTGGTGTAATGCCCTTTGCGATCAATGCGGATACGATCAAGCAGCAATTTGTCGGATGGAATGGCTCGCCGTTTCATGGCTATCAGTTACCTGATTTTTGGTACTTCCTGCAATCTGATGCGACAGCGGTGCATCCTGAGCTGACAGTCTCGGATCTGCCTGTACCAAACGCCACCACAGGCGCAATTCAATATCCGATCTCGGCAACAACAAGCGGAGGCACTATAAAGCCGTCTGCAGCGTTGTTATGTGAGCAACAGGTGTTGTTCTTAAAGCACGCTCAAGACAAGTGGGAGGCTGACGGTGGCGCAACGGGCATATTTTCTCATACCTTCGTGATGAATACGCCTGCACGCATGAGTATCGACAATCCAACGCCGCATACATGGGTTTATACAAATGATGATCCTAACACTCGATGGGTGGGCTATCAGGTTCGAGTTGTCGACAGCCTTGCACGTTTGGCTTACTTGTCACGTTCAAGCGCTGGCTACACTGATGTTAATTCATTGGCACTCACACTAGCGATGAAGTTTATCAATTGTATCAATACGCTTTGGGCAAACTTAAACGGCGTGGTCGTCAGTGGTGTTCGCATCTATGGGATGCCAACAGACTATGATGATCCAGCCAAGGGCGCACCACAAACCAATTACGAAGAACCACATGCTGCAGCTTTGCTACTTCGTGCGTGTATGTGGCTCAAGTTATCAGGTAAACTGAACAGTGGGCAGCTTGATGTTGTCAATGTGCTCGGAAAACGCTGTTTTGATTACATTGAGCTCCGCTATCGCAAAGCACCTCTTGATCCAATGCGGTACACGTGGGCGAATGACAATCAGGTTTGGTATGGCTTTTGGCATTTCGAGATCATTGCGACCTTTGCCTACCTAATAAAAAATCCAACAGGGATACCGAGTGGCATTGATACCGCCGTGTTGCGTCGGCGCTTGGTGGAAACACAATCATGGCTTGTGAATAACGTGAGGTAACATGACAGTCTTATTATCAAACAATGCACGCAGCCTGCTTGCTGCTTCGATTAGTGCAACAGATACACAGGTTCGCGTTCGTGTTGGCCACGGTGATCGTTACCCGAAGCCGAGCGCTGCAGGTGACTGGTTTCCGCTGACCTTGGAGGATGCTGACGGCAATATTGAGATCCTGCGTGCCACAGATCGACAGGGCGACCTGATCACGGTGCAGCGTGGGGCAGAGGGCACACAGCCGCGAGCGTTCATTACTGGTGATGCGATTGAACTGCGTATGACTGCAGCAGCCTTAAAGGATCTGCAAAACGGTGGGGTAACGCCTCAAAACGTATCGGTTTCGATCAGTGATGGTCAATTGGGGTGATGTATGATCCGACTTGCTTCATTCGCTGGTGAGATCCCGAAGCTCATCCCTCGCTTGCTTGATCAGAATTTTGCGCAGATTGCTCAGAATACCAAGCTTGAAAACGGCGCATTGCTACCGATCCGCCGTGGTCGGTATGCGTACCGTATGCCGTTTGACTGCAAAACTATCTATCTGCATAACGGTGAATGGTTAGGATGGGAGAACTTTGTCAATGTTGAGCCTGCACCAGTGGCAGACAATCGGCTGTATGTAACAGGGGATGGGAAGCCAAAGATTATCGTCGGCGGTGTAACCTATGATCTCGCTGTGACACGTCCACAAAGCAAGGTCACTGCTACCGTGAGCGGCACACCTGATCCAGCTTTATCCAGTACGGTGCTGTTTGCTTATACGTGGGTGACTGAGTTTGATGAGGAATCTGAACCGTCCGACCTGAGTGACGGCGTGTTGTGGAGTCCCGACTTAACAATCACGCTATCAGGCTTCTCGACTGCACCAACAGGTCGCGCCGTTGATAGGATGCGGATCTATCGCTCTCAAACGAGCTCGCTTGGTGAAACAACACTGTATTTCATTGCCGAGTTACCTGCATCGACAACCAACTTTGTATATGACTCCACCATTTATCCAATGAATGAGGTCATTCCATCAACTGATTACAATCCACCGCCTGACGATCTAAAAGGCTTGGTGTCATTGCCTAATGGCTTTATGGCGGCTTTCGTGGGCAAGAAGGTTTATTTTTCTGAGCGCTATCGTCCGCACGCATGGCCAGAAAAGTATGTGATGACCGTGGATTATCCTGTTGTTGGTCTCGGTGTGTTCGGATCTGCAGTCGCCGTGCTCACTGAGGCGATGCCTTACGTGATGCAAGGCACGTCACCTGATGCGATGAGCAGCCAGCGCCTTGAGGTCAATTTGCCATGTGTGAGTGCAAATAGCATCGTGGATCTCGGTTATTCCGTTGCCTATGCATCTACTCAGGGGCTCGTCACGATTTCACAAAACGGCGCAATGGTTGCGTCTGCATCTTTGATGACAATGGATCAATGGAGATCCATGCAACCTGAATCCTTTATTGCAGGGCAATATGCAGGGCGATACATGGTTTCTTATGACTATACGGATGCTGAGGGCGAAAGTCAGCGCGGCATGGTCGTGTTTGACCTGTCAGGTGCTCAGCCATTTATTGTGAGGGTGAGTGACGATGCGGATGCGATGTATTTTGAGTTGGGTACTGGTCGCTTATTCCTGCTTCGTAATGGTCGTGACGTTTACGAATGGGATGCGCTAAGCGAACCATATGGCGAGCAGGTATGGCGCTCGAAAAAGTTTGTGATGCAAACCTTCGCAAATTTTGGATGCATCTTGGTCGAGGGTGAGGATGCGATGACCAGTGAGCAGCGTGCTCACATGAAGCGCCGTGATGCTGAGACACAAGCTCGTAACCGTCAATTGATGGGTGCATACGCCACAGGTGGATCAATCAATGCATCACTGTTAAATACCGTGCCATTGGCAGGCAGCTTGCTGCAGCCTATTCAGCAGGATGATCCAAGTTTTTCTGTCACGATTATCGCAGATGGCAAGGCTGTTACGACGATCTATCACATGAACGTACCTGTTCCGCTACCGTCAGGTTTCACGGCGCGAACATGGGAGATCGAGATCCGTGGCAATCAGATGGTGACAGGTATCGTGCTCGCTGCGACACCGACTGAAATTGCGGAGGGCTAAGCATGTCTAATATGCAGATCAATATGAATGACCTTCGGATTCTCAAGGAGAAGCTTGAGATCCTTACTGGTGAACGTGGCGATCCTCAGCTCGCCGCTATTCGGATGCGTGTGCTTGGTCAGTTACAAGAGCTGATCAGCAAGCTACGGATTTCTGCCACGGAACTACAGAACGACATCAACACGCTGGATCAGGGCTTACAGAGTACGCAATCACAGCTCGATACGGTGCAAACAAATGTCGGTACACTGCAGACCGATGTTGCAGCCTTGGATGGCAATGTTAGCACCCTGCAATCTAGCGTCACGACGCTTCAAGGTGATATTTCTGCGATTCAAACGGATCTGAGCACAGCACAAACAACCTTGACGCAGCTTGATGCTGATATTGCCGCACTGCAAACGAATGTCGGTGGCTTGGCTACGCTGAGCGATAACTTTGATCAGATACAAACGGATGTCACCGCCGTATCCATACCAGGTGCAACGCAGGGAACTGTTGCCGCACCGCCGACTGCAGCAGAATTTAACCAATTGCTCAGTGATGTGAACGCCTTACGAACAGCTCTAACTGACCTGAAAAACGCAATCATCATCTAACCTTTCTGCTACTCACCTGCTATCAATCGCTGTACACTGTTGTTATAACGACAATGGTGGAATCGGCATGGGTGAGTTGGTCAAGGTATGGGATCGTCCGATCAATGGGCGATTGTTTTCGGTGGGGGATCTACACGGCAGCTACAACCTGCTTATGGCAAAGTTGGAGCAGATTGGTTTTGATTTTGACAAAGATCTGCTCGTATCGGTTGGTGATCTTGTTGATCGCGGTGCGCAGAATATCCAGTGTGTTGAACTACTTTCAAAGACTTGGTTTACTGCAGTACGTGGCAACCATGAGGAACTATGCTTACAAGGTATGTACGATGAAGCGTACAAGCGCTGTCACATAGATAACGGCGGTGCATGGTTTTATCAGCTTGATGGTCAGGCGATGTACAACATTGCTAAAACCTTTGTTGCCCTGCCGATTGTTCTTGAGATCAATCACGGCGGTAAGAAGTTTGGTTTCGTACACGGACATATCGAGCAGAATGATTGGGATGAATTTAAACGATCATTTAGCAACGCCAGTGTGTTCAATCGTAATCCTATAGACCTTGCTATATGGGGGCGTGAACGCCTCAATCCCGATGCCAAGCACTATACGCACGTAAACGGCGTGGATGGTGTGGTTATGGGGCACACCGTTACATCAAAACCATGCAAACGCGATAACTGCATATGGATTGATACGGGTGCAGTTCATAACGGCAATCTTACCGTCATTCAGCTTGCTTGAGGTGTCTCATGGGTGAGCTTGTTTATGACAATAGCGGTCAGATGATCGAATGGGCTTCCAAGATCATCGGCTTTCAGCCTCGTTCTGATG
>JACCEE010501357.1_pt1 | contig 10297 bp, 7 predicted proteins | sample 7449931 | NCBI WGS metagenome assembly JACCEE01 (sample SAMN15323457, study PRJNA562643) | freshwater metagenome | isolation source: river surface water | place: USA:Blue River Watershed | collected 2017-08-19 | reverse complement strand
GAAATCATTGCACGCAACGAAAAGCGTATGTTGCAAGAAGCCGTGGACAGCTTGCTGGACAACGGCCGTCGCGGCAAGGCCATGACAGGCGCCAACAAGCGTGCCTTGAAGTCATTGGCTGACATGATCAAAGGTAAGAGCGGTCGCTTCCGTCAAAACTTGTTGGGTAAGCGCGTCGACTACTCGGGTCGTTCTGTGATTACCGTGGGCCCAACTTTGAAGCTGCACCAGTGCGGTTTGCCAAAGCTGATGGCACTCGAGTTGTTCAAGCCATTCATCTTCTCGCGTCTCGAAGCCATGGGCATCGCGACCACGATCAAGGCTGCGAAGAAAGAAGTCGAATCCGGCTCGGCTGTGGTGTGGGACATCTTGGAAGAGGTGATCAAAGAGCACCCCGTGATGTTGAACCGTGCGCCTACGCTGCACCGTTTGGGTATCCAAGCGTTCGAACCCATCTTGATCGAAGGTAAAGCGATTCAATTGCACCCACTCGTTTGTTCAGCGTTCAACGCCGACTTCGACGGTGACCAAATGGCCGTTCACGTGCCTTTGTCTGTGGAAGCACAGATGGAAGCTCGTACCTTGATGCTGGCTTCTAACAACGTGTTGTTCCCTGCGTCTGGTGAGCCTTCTATCGTTCCTTCACAAGACGTGGTACTGGGCTTGTACTACGCCACCCGTGACCGTATCAACGGCAAGGGCGAAGGCTTGGTATTTGCCAACGTGGCCGAAGTGCAACGCGCTTTGGACGCGGGTGTGGTTGAGTTGACTGCCAAGGTCAGCGTGCGTATCACCGAGTGGACCAAAGACAAGCAAACGGGTGAATTCACCGAGGCGACCAAGTTGGTGGACACCACCGTGGGTCGTGCGTTGTTGTCTGAAATCTTGCCTAAGGGCTTGCCTTTTGAAGTCATCAACAAAGCGTTGAAGAAGAAAGAAATTTCAAAACTCATCAACGTCGCGTTCCGCAAGTGCGGCCTGAAAGACACCGTGGTGTTTGCCGACAAGTTGTTGCAAAACGGTTTCCGTTTGGCCACACGTGCTGGTATCTCGATTGCCATCGACGACATGTTGGTGCCACCAGAGAAGCACGCCATCATCAGCGCTTCTGAGAAAGAAGTGAAAGACATCGAACAGCAGTACGTCTCTGGTTTGGTGACTTCTGGCGAGCGTTACAACAAGGTGGTGGACATCTGGGGTAAGGCTGGCGACGCTGTGTCAAAGGTGATGATGGATCAACTCCGCAAAGAGAAGACCATTGACCGTCATGGCAAAGAAGTTGAGCAAGAGTCATTCAACGCCATCTACATGATGGCCGACTCCGGTGCTCGCGGCTCTGCCGCTCAGATTCGTCAGTTGGCCGGTATGCGTGGTCTGATGGCCAAGCCTGACGGCTCCATCATTGAGACACCCATCACGGCGAACTTCCGTGAAGGTCTGAACGTGTTGCAGTACTTTATTTCCACCCACGGTGCACGTAAAGGTCTGGCCGACACGGCGTTGAAGACGGCGAACTCTGGTTACTTGACACGTCGTTTGGTTGACGTGACCCAAGACTTGGTGGTGACTGAAGACGATTGCGGCACAAGCAATGGTCAACTCATGCGCGCCATCGTTGAGGGGGGTGAAGTGATCGAATCACTGCGCGAGCGTATCTTGGGCCGTGTGGCGGCTGAGGACGTGATCAACCCCGAAACACGTGCCGTGCTGGTCAATGCTGGCGTCATGTTGGACGAAGACACGATTGATGAAATCGAAGCCGCTGGCGTCGACGAAGTCAAAGTGCGCACCTCGCTCAATTGCGAAACACGCTTCGGCTTGTGTGCCATGTGCTACGGCCGTGACTTGGGTCGCGGCGGTTTGGTGAACAACGGTGAAGCTGTCGGTGTGATCGCTGCGCAGTCCATCGGTGAACCCGGTACACAGCTGACCATGCGTACGTTCCACATTGGTGGTGCCGCATCGCGTGCAGCTGTGGCCTCTAGCGTGGAAGCCAAGTCGAATGGTGTGATTGGCTTCAATGCCACCATGCGCTATGTGTCCAACACCAAGGGCGAGTTGGTGGTGATTTCTCGCTCAGGCGAAATCATCATCCACGACGAACACGGTCGTGAGCGCGAGCGTCACAAAGTGCCGTATGGCGCGATTCTGTCGGTCAAGCCAGACCAAGCCATCAAGGCGGGTGTGATCTTGGCGAACTGGGATCCATTGACACGTCCGATCATCACTGAATTCGCCGGTAAGGTGCAGTTCGAGAACATCGAAGAAGGCCTCACCGTCGCCAAGCAGGTGGACGAAGTCACAGGCTTGTCTACCTTGGTGGTGATTGACCCCAAGCGTCGCGGTTCAACCAAAGTGGTTCGCCCACAGGTCAAGTTGATCGATGCCTCTGGCAAAGAAGTGAAGATCCCTGGCACAGACCACGCGGTGACGATTGGCTTCCAAATCGGCGCGTTGATTCAAGTGCGCGACGGTCAAGATGTGGGCCCAGGCGAAGTCTTGGCGCGTATCCCTGTCGAAGGTCAAAAGACCCGCGACATTACCGGCGGTTTGCCACGTGTGGCTGAACTGTTCGAAGCACGCTCACCCAAAGACAAGGGTATGTTGGCTGAGATGACCGGTACCGTGTCGTTTGGTAAAGAAACCAAAGGCAAGGTGCGTCTGCAGATCACGGATCCAGAAGGCAAAGTGTGGGACGAACTCATTCCTAAAGAGAAGAACATCTTGGTCCACGAAGGCCAAGTGGTCAACAAGGGCGAGAGCGTGGTGGACGGCCCAGCCGATCCACAAGACATTTTGCGTTTGCTCGGCATGGAAGAGTTGGCTCGTTACATCGTTGACGAAGTGCAAGACGTTTACCGTTTGCAAGGCGTGAAGATCAACGACAAGCACATTGAAGTGATCGTGCGTCAAATGCTGCGTCGTGTGGTGGTCGAAAGCGTGGGTGATTCCAACTACATCGCTGGCGAACAAGTTGAGCGTTCTGAAATTCTCAACACCAACGAAGCCTTGATCAAAGATGGCAAAGTGCCTGCTACTTACACCAACTTGTTGTTGGGTATCACGAAGGCTTCTTTGTCGACCGATTCGTTCATCTCTGCGGCTTCTTTCCAAGAAACCACACGTGTGTTGACCGAAGCGGCCATCATGGGCAAGCGCGACGAATTGCGTGGCTTGAAGGAAAACGTCATTGTGGGTCGTTTGATCCCAGCCGGTTCCGGCTTGGCGTACCACAAGGCTCGCAAGGTGAAAGATGCGATGGACGATGCCGAACGTCGTGCCATCGCCGAAGCCGAAGCTGCTGAATTGGCTGGAGGTTCTTCTGACGAAGAGACTCAAGCTGATCACGGCGCAGGCGAAGAAGCGTAAAACGCTCCTCTCAACAAAGGCCCGAAAGGGCCTTTGTTGTTATGGGGAATGTGGATGAAAGACGCAAGGAGTTCAGCATGCTAGGTGCGTGGTGGTTTTGGTTATTTGTGGCGGTGATGGTCTTTTGGAGCGTGGGGGCTTATCGCCGTCTGGTGGGCTTACGCACGGCAGTGAATAAACAGTTTGCTGTCTTGGAAGAACTCATGTTGCGTTACCAAGCTTTGGTGCAAGAAGCCACGACGGCTGCGGTCACATCTCCTTCTGGTTGGCAAACCGCTGTGTCTCCTGAGTTGGGTGCGAGCCATTGGACGCGCTTGCAAGTGGCTGCCAATTTGTCTGCGATGGCGTTAGCTCGCATGCAAGAGCATCCGCTTGATCCTGCCTCGTCCGTTGCTTTGGTCGCAACCAGTCGCGACCTCCAAGACGCCTGGGAGGCGTTGACTCATCCGGATGTCTACTATGTGTCTGTGCCTGACGAGTTAACACAGCGTTGGAGCGAATTGGGGATTGCGATCCAACCCGATTTGCAACGCTTTAACCAAGCGGTGGTGAACTACAACGAAGCTATTGAGATGTTTCCTGCCAACTGGATGGCGCGCACGTTCAAGTTCAAGCCTGGGCGCATCTTGGCATGAAGGACAAAACTCCCGCACCTGTTGCTTTGTGGCAGCAGTTGCAAGCCGTTGCCCAAGCCTTGGCTCAAGTGCGTCGCGGTGTTTCAGGGACGGCCGCTCTAGAGTCTGTTCCATCGTCTTTGCGCCCCGGCGTGCAAGCCTTGTTCTTTCAAACTCTGCGTCAGCTGGGGCGTGCTCAGGCTTTGCGAGCACTGCTGGTGTCGCGTACACCGGCACCTTTGCCAGATGCTTTGTTATGCACCGCGTTAGCCTTGTCGTGGGATCAAATGCAGGCGCCGTATGCGCCCCACACCTTGGTGAACCAGGCGGTTGAGGCTGCGAAAAAATCACGTAGTTTGCGTATGCAAGCCAACTTTCTGAATGCTTGCCTACGTCGTTTTCTACGAGAACGAGACGAGTTGGTAAAGATCACAGACAGTGATGTGCAGGCGCGATGGAACCATCCTGCCTGGTGGGTGAAGCGTTTACAAAAAGACCATCCCGCTCATTGGCAATACATCTTGGAGGCCAATAACCAAGCAGCCCCAATGACCTTGCGTGTGAACACATCACGGATCACGCGTGACGCCTTGCAAACCGAGTGGGCAGAGCAAGGTCTGGTCTCACAGCCTGTGGGGCAACAGGGGTTGGTTTTGACTCAGGCAATGAATGTGCGAGATATCCCAGGTTTTGCCGAGGGCCTGTGCTCTGTGCAAGACGCTGCGGCCCAATGCGCAGCTCAGATTTTGTTGAAAGACTTTGTGTCACCCCAGCAGAGTTTGCGTATTTTGGACGCTTGTGCAGCGCCAGGTGGTAAGACAGCGCATTTGCTGGAACTGCTTAATGCGCAAAGTGAAGTAACTGCGCTTGACATTGACCCACAACGATGTGAACGCATTGGACAAAACTTAGAACGCATCGGTCTTTCAGTGCGGGTCATTGCCGCCGATGCAGCAAACACCAAAGCTTGGTGGGATGGGCAATTGTTCGATGCTGTTTTATTGGATGCGCCGTGCACGGCTTCTGGCATTGTCCGTCGTCACCCAGATGTGCGTTGGCTCAGGCGTGAGTCTGATATTGCCAATCTGGCAGGCGTTCAAAAGAACTTGCTCAAACAACTGTGGCCATTGCTCAAAGTGGGCGGGCGTTTGCTCTACTGCACTTGCTCGGTATTCAAGGCAGAGGGCGATAGTCAAGTCAAAACGTTTGTTGAGCACAACACCGATGCCCGTTTGTTACCCTCTTTGGGGCATTTAAAGCCCCAAAGTAGCACGGTTGCAAGTGACCTAGCGGACAATCTGCAAGGTGATCATGACGGCTTTTATTACGCGCTATTCGAAAAACTGCCTGCGCCTTGACGTGCTCGTTGAGAGCTTGCGCAAGCGTGCAGTGCAGCTATGCGCATATTGGGTGATCGTTTGTGCAGGACTCTTATCAATCCCTGCGATAGCAGACACCCCTGTTGAGCTCCACGGTTTGAAGTTTGAACGCCAAGACAGCGGACTGTTCATGACCGCCGATTTGCAGTTCGATTTACCCACGGCACTAGACGATGCTTTACTCAAAGGCATTACTTTGTATTTTGTGACCGAAGTTGAAATGACCCAAGAGCGTTGGTATGTGTACAACCAACGTGTGGCACGCGCTGAACGTCACATTCGATTGTTTTATCAACCACTCACGCGTCGGTGGCGCGTCAATATTTCGCCGCAACCATTCACCACAGGTTTGGGTGTGAGCTTGGGCCAAAGTTATGACACGGCTGAAGAGGCGATGGGTGCGGTGAAGCGCATTGTTCAATGGCGCATAGCAAACGCATCGGATTACAACTCGGAGTACAAACAAACCGTGAGCATTAGCTTCAGACTAGACCTGAAGCAACTGCCTAGACCGTTGCAAATTGGGGCGGTTGGCCAGAGTGATTGGAATGTGGGTGTTACCAAAACACTGCGTTTGGAGCTGAATCCATGATTGAGTTTGCCGAGAAGCGTGCACGCCTTTCTAGCTCTCAATTGCGGTGGTTATTGGTCATCAGTGCCGCGGTGGTGTTAGGGCTTGGTTTGGTGTTGTTGTTTTTGTTGACCCAAGCTGCCGATAACCGCGAACTCTACGAAAAAAACTACCGTCAACTCTTTGGACTCAATGTGGTCGTGGCAACGTTGTTGATGGGCGTCATTGTTTGGCTGTCTGCTCGGTTGTTGGTGCGTTTGCGTGAAGGTAAATTTGGCAGCCGACTGTTGCTCAAAATTGCCGCGACATTTGCGTTGGTCGGTTTTATGCCTGGCTTGTTAATTTACAGCGTGTCTTACCAATTTGTGTCCCGTTCAATTGAGAGCTGGTTTGATGTGAAAGTCGAAGGCGCACTGGATGCAGGGTTGAATCTGGGGCGTACGACGCTGGACACACTGGCCAATGACTTAGGCCAAAAAGCCCGCACAGCCAGCAGCCAAATCAATGATTTACCAGATGCCTCCGTGGGCGTCGCCCTCGAGCGCATGAAAGATCAGCTGGGGGCTGACGATGTGATTTTGTGGAGTACTTCCGGGCAACCTGTATCAAGCGCGGGAGACTCTCGCTACAAAATCAACCCAGATCGGCCGACGTCAGCTCAGATCCGTCTAGTTAAAACGCAAAACATCGTGACAGTGATTGATGGTTTGGATGAAGCGGAGTTGCAGGGCAATGCCAAAGCGTATATCAAAGCCTTTGTGCTCGTGTCACCATCTGGTCTTGGTCTTTTGATTGAACCACGCGTCTTGCAAGTGACGAAGTCGATCCCACCCACGTTGGTCAGTAATGCGCTGGCTGTGGAGGTTGCATACCGTGAATACCAAGAGCGTGCCTTAGGCCGTGATGGTCTGCGTAGCATGTATATCGGCACCTTGACGCTGAGTTTGTTTCTGGCCGTATTTGGTGCGGTTTTGTTAGCGGTGTTGCTCGGCAATCAACTGGCTCGTCCCTTGCTGATGTTGGCTGAAGGTGTGCGTGATGTGGCGGCAGGTGACCTGAGCCCTAAGCCTGCATTACAAGGTCGTGATGAGCTGGGAGGACTCACGCGTTCATTTGCCGAGATGACGCAACAGCTGTCGGATGCTCGCGCTGCCGTTGACCGAAGCATGCTGCAAGTGCACACCTCACGTGCCAATTTGCAAACCATTTTGGACAACCTCACCGCTGGCGTGATTGTCTTTACCGAGGACGGACGTATCAAATCATCCAATCCTGGTGCGACTCGAATTTTGCGGGTTCCATTGGCTGCTTGGGAAGGTCGCATGCTCAGCGATATCGAGGGCTTGATCGAATTTGCTGAACATGTGCGGCGAGAGTTTGATGGCTTCTTGGGCGAGCGCAGTCAGCATGGGTTAGATCATTGGCAGCAATCTTTCGAGTTGCATGCCACAGCAATCAGTCCTGCGGTTCAACTCACTGACGATAAGCAACAACACATCACGGTTCTCGCGCGTGGCGCTGTATTGCCCAACAATGGACGCCTCTTGGTGTTTGACGACATTTCGGAAATCGTCTCGGCCCAGCGTGCGCAGGCTTGGGGAGAGGTTGCACGTCGCTTGGCGCATGAAATTAAAAATCCACTCACGCCGATTCAACTCTCGGCCGAGCGGCTAGAGATGAAGCTCACAGGCAAACTGCAAGAGCCTGAGCAACTGATTTTGAATAAATCGGTCAAAACCATCGTCGACCAAGTCGATGCGATGAAGCGATTGGTCAATGAGTTTCGCGATTACGCGCGACTGCCTGTGGCAGAACTCAAACCCTTGGATCTCAATGCGTTGGTGCAAGATGTGATGCAGTTATATGGTTCAGAAAATGCAGCTGTCCCAGTGCATGCCCAGCTTGACCCAGCATGCCCCATCATCATGGGCGACGCGCAGCAATTACGCCAAGTGGTACACAATCTTTTGCAAAACGCCCAAGATGCGACGCAAGGGCATGCGCATCCTATGGTGTCAATCGCTACGCAGTGGGTGTCTACTGCAGGTCGGGTGCGTTTGGTCGTGCGGGATAACGGACCAGGCTTCCCTCCTAAAATTTTGAATCGAGCGTTTGAGCCCTATGTCACCACCAAATCACGTGGGACCGGGTTAGGGTTAGCTGTCGTGAAGAAGATTGCTGACGAACATTCGGCACGGATTGACTTGAAAAATCGTGGATTACAGGGGCGGGTGATAGGGGCGCAAGTGTCGTTATCATTCCAAGTTGCAGAATCACAACAAAACCAACTCATTTAATTCAGCGAGACAAGTTAGAACCATGGCGAATATTTTGGTAGTGGATGACGAATTAGGTATTCGGGATCTCTTGTTTGAAATCCTGAATGACGAAGGCCATGCGGTTGAAGTCGCTGAAAACGCAGCCCAAGCTCGTCTGGCTCGCCAAGCAGGACGTCCGGACTTGGTCTTGTTGGATATCTGGATGCCAGACACGGATGGGGTGACGCTGCTGAAAGAATGGGCAGGTGCGGGTTTGTTGAATATGCCCGTCATCATGATGAGTGGGCACGCCACCATCGACACCGCGGTGGAGGCGACGCGCATCGGTGCACAAGCTTTTCTAGAAAAACCCATCACCATGCAAAAGCTGCTCAAAGCAGTTGAACAAGGTTTGGCGCGTAAACCGATCGCACCGCCCTCAGTCAAACAGGCATTGCTTGTCCCGAGCAAAGAGACATCAGGCGTCATAGTGACTCCTCAAGCGGTGGTGTTGCCGTCAACGCATCAAAGCTTTAATTTAGATCAGCCTTTGCGAGAGGCGCGAGATGCTTTTGAGCGCGCTTATTTCGAATACCACTTGACACAAGAAAATGGTTCCATGACACGTGTCGCTGATAAAACTGGCTTAGAGCGCACACACTTGTATCGCAAGCTCAAACAATTGGGTGTGGATTTGTCGAAGGCGAAACGTGCTAGCTAACGGCTGGTACTGTGCTACAATCTTTCTCTCGGCCCGGTAGCTCAGTTGGTAGAGCAGCGGATTGAAAATCCGCGTGTCGGCAGTTCGATTCTGCCCATCACCACCATATTCAAAGCCCAACCCCTCTCGGTTGGGCTTTTTCACATCTGTGCTTTCCCCACACTGTGCGGGGATTCGGCCGATTTTACGTGTGCCACAGGCCATATCGCGCCGGCCAGAAAGCGCCCACCGACCCGCCAAGTTTGACTCTTTTCTGGTCTCTGTCCTCAAAAAATCGGCCAGAACTTCGCCAGCCGAGCACACGCAGAAACCCTCTTGGGACAAGCAGTTGCCATTGATGAGCCGCATCGGGTTCGACGCATGGACCACTTACTGCAATAGTCGAACCCGATGATTTCAGGGCCAGCGATCTTCAGCCCTTGGGCGGGTGCGGATCGTTGCCGTAGCTGTTGCGCTCGCGGATGCGACCGTTCTCGCCATGAATCAAGACCTCGCTACGCTGGTTGATGGCGATGTCACGAGCGGCCCGTTCGGCCTCGGACTGCGTGCGGTGATGCGAGGTGTCTCGCTGGTTGCCTGCGCCGCGCACAGCCCAGCCGTCGTCGCGCTTCACTACGTGTTGGTTTTTACCGGCCATTTCAAAATCCTTTCAAGGTTGGGTGGATGCTGGAAGTCGGGTATTGGCTGTCGAGTCACCCCCTTTCCAGAATCACGAAATCAGGCTTGAGCCAGTAGTGCCCTTTGTCGTCCTTGTCGACGAATGTGGCGTAGACCTGCTTGTGGCGTTTGAAAATGTCTGCCGTCCGGAAGCTGGTGCCAGGCTCAAGGCCCAGCCCTTCGGCCATGTGCCGCTTGTGCACTTCGTCGCCATCGGCGTCTTCCAGAATCTTCAGGAAGAGATAGACCTGTGGTGAGAGGTCGACCGGCTCACCATTGATCAGCGCCACGCGCTGGGTGTGCATCAGTCGCAGGGACGTCTCCGTCGATTCCTGCACCGGTGCTGGGCGGGTCAGATATGCCACAAGGTTCTCGATCACCAGGCCGGATTTGCGGATGTGGGCAATGGCCCGCAGCGGCACCAACAGGCGATCGCCCAAGGCAGTACCGAGCAAGGACGCAGGCTCTCCCGCCGTGATGATCACCTCAGCGCCGGGCGCCACCAATTGCGCCAGCTTGGCGGCCACTGGATCGGACATCGCGCTCAGGCGACGTCCAAAGAAAACCGTGTGCCGCCGGCGCCGATGTTCGAACTCACCCAGCCGCCACAAGACGTTGTCGACGATCGGTTCGGCGTCCTGGATCTGGCTGGCTTCCTTGCGCGCGGCGGTGGCGGACTTTTCGAGTTCGTTGCGGGCTTGCAGGACGGCTCGTTCGCTCGCCGACAG
>JACCEE010330571.1_pt1 | contig 10297 bp, 8 predicted proteins | sample 7449931 | NCBI WGS metagenome assembly JACCEE01 (sample SAMN15323457, study PRJNA562643) | freshwater metagenome | isolation source: river surface water | place: USA:Blue River Watershed | collected 2017-08-19 | reverse complement strand
TATTCTCCACGAAGGTGGAGCAGACGCTTCGCGATCCAGACGGGACGGTTAAGCTCCAGATTAACCTGCAAGACGCTACATGCGCGGGCGGCGGGGCGGTCGAAACCGTCCTTTTAACCGACCTAGAGGGCAGAAAGACCGCGTGCGTCTCTTGCCAGGTCGGCTGCCCCATGGCCTGCGCCTTTTGCCAAACCGGCCATATCGGATACGCGAGAAACCTGGACCCGGGCGAGATAGTGGAACAGTTCTTCCACCTAGAGGACGCCGTGGGCAAACTGGATAACATCGTGTTCATGGGGATGGGCGAGCCAATGCTCAACCTTCCCGCCATCCGCAAAGCGATCTCCATTCTAACGAGCCCCGAGGGACGCTCGCTTTCCAAGCGGCGAATAACGATTTCAACTTCAGGAATAGTATCGGGGATACGCTCGCTCGCGGACGAAGGACCGGAGGTTAGGCTCGCGGTCTCGCTGACCACGGCGAATCCCGAACTGCGCGAGCGGCTGATGCCCGTGACGAAGGCGAATCCCCTGCCCGCGCTCCGCGAGGCTATCGCCTATTTCGCGGAAAAATCCGGGAAGCGGGTCACGCTCGAGGCGGCGCTCATGGCGGGTGTAAATACCTCGCGCGACAACGCGAAAGAACTCGCGGATTTCGCGCGCGGACTAAACGCGCATATAAACCTGATCCCGTGGAACGCCGTTCCCACCCTTCCCTTCAGCACGCCGTCCGCCCAAGAAACGAGGGCCTTCATCGCGATGCTCGAGGGATATGGATTGAACGTAACGCTCAGAACTAGGCGAGGCGAAAAAATCGGCGGGGCATGCGGGCAACTGGGTCGCGGCGCCGCGAGCGACGGGGACGACTAGCTATTCCAGGGCCGCTGCGGCCTTGAGCGCCTTATCCCTCCCGGGATACAGGCTGACGGACGTTTCCTCGACCCACCCGTTTTCCAGGTGAATCCACACGGATTTTTCCTTTCCGTCGACGAGGACCTTCTTACCCACGACGTCGAATATCTCGCCACGGCGCCCATGGGCCACGGTGATACCGCTTTCGCCGGGTTTGTCGCGAATTGAGATGTACGGGTCGAGAACGAGCACGACGCTGTCCTCCGTGGATATGACGGGCGTCGACGGGAACTTTATCGAGCCGAGACGGTCGGACGCGGAACACGAGAAAATGCACAGAAACAGCGCGACGGAAGCGGTTCGGATAAACTTCATAGCGAGTACCACTCTTTTATGGCGGGAATCAATAGCCGGTCCGAATCGACGAACTCCAGGCCCGCGATCTCGTCCATCGTCGCCCAGTTGACCGAGGAATGCTCCGTCAGCTCGACGGGCAGTTCCACGGGAATGGAGACCTCGTACGCGAGCAACTCGGAGGGTCCGTTTTTGTTGGTAAACACGGCGGTTCCGATCAGGCGACCGACCTTGACGTCTATCGCCATCTCCTCGCGAAACTCGCGGACAAGGGAGGCTTCGGGTGTCTCGTCCCCGTCGACTTTGCCGCCGGGGAATTCCCATCGACTGGCCATCTCTCCGGAGGGCAGTCGCTTGCCGATGAGAAACTTTCCGTTTCTGAAGATAATGCCGGCGATGGAACGCTTCATGGAATTACAGTAAGGGGACTGTCGGGAACAGGAAATGAAACGCCGCGGCCATGAGGCACGCGACTCCGACATATCGTTTGCCGTCGATAATCTTTCGCACGACGGGGGGTAAAGCCTCCTCGTCGACGGTGGTGCGAGTCTTGTAATATTCATACAGAACGGCGAAGCCACCCGCGAGTCCGGCCAGGGCCGGAAAGAGGTCCCCGATCACCGGAACGTCGCCGCGAACGGGCGTAAGCAGTTTGAAAAAACCGGTTACGGCCGCGAGTATTCCGAGCACTAAGCGAAAAGTCTCGTCGTGCACGATGGCAGGCACGCGGGCGTCGGGAACGATATCGAAACTCTCGCGGTCAGCGTAAACGAGTATATAGCCAATGATCGCGTTGAGCAAAATGGACAGAAAATAAAACTGAAGCATCAAAGTCTCCGTTATCCAAAGAATATGAAAAAACTCATTTACGGTCAACCGAGGAGCTAATGGTTACGTCGGTATTTTCGATTTTTACCTCGGCTTTCACGCTAGAAACCTCAAAATCGGGCAGTTTCGCGCGTAACTGTAGCTCCGAGCCGCGCAATGCGTCGGTCAATTCGCGGGTCTCAAGCACGTTTCCGGCCCGATCGAGGGCGGTTATTACCGCCGTTACGGGAACGGCCTCCCCGGCGATAGCGGCCGCCGAGGGCGCGGCCTTGGTCGCGTTGGCCGCCGGAGCGCAGCTCAACGTGACGTAAACAGATTCCTCGTACAGGAAGGCTTTTAGCCTGAAGTCATATCCTCCCGCGGAGGCAGAGCCCGGGGAATCGCGAAAAAGTGTGAGGCCAACGACCGCGACGCTTAGGATGATAATCGAGAAAAACACGCTTTTAAGCCCCGCGTTCGCGGTAAGGCCGCGTATGAACCCCTTGTTTGGGGTATAGCCTTTCTCGTAGGCGTTGCGGACGGACTCGGGCGCGCTCGCGAGGCGGCGCTCGCGGCTATAGTGATAGACGGTCTTTTGCTCGACGTCACAGACGCCGTCGTCGAGCGTTGTCCGGGTATCGTCGTCGCTCACCGGCGAATCTCCCCGATAAGCGCGTCGGTACGCCACCACACGAGCGAGGCTTCGTAGGGCGTGGCGAGCAAGGCCGAGATGATGCCGTCGTTCGAGAGCATGAGCACGTTATACGCGAGCTCGTCCTTGCCGACCGCGAGGTTTCGCTTGTGCACGCGGCGGGAGTTCGCGTCGAGAACCTCGAGGGCGTAGCCGTCCGCGTCCGGCGTGGTAAGGAACAGCCAGCCGTTGGACGTGATGCCGAGAAGCTCGTAGGGCTTCTTGAACGAGACGGTGCCAATGTCGTTTTTCTCGACGCCCTCGTACGGGGGAACGTCGATGAAATTCTCGTATTTGCCCGTATCTATGTTAAAGGGATACACGCAACTGCGGTCGTAGCTAATGCCGGCGTTCGCCTTGGTAGCAGGGTCTATCATCTCGGCGTAATAGTCGATCTTAAGGAAAATACGCCGCGCGCTTTGGTCGGGAACGATCTTTTCCAGCGAGGGCAACACGGTCTTGTCCCGGTCGTACGGGCTCGGGAGCGCGGAGAACTCCACGGGAACGCGGAACAGCAGGGTTCCCTCCGGGTCGAACCAATACACCTTAATGCCGACCTGCGTCTTCGTGATCACGATAAGCTCGTTTCGGGAATTACTGTAGACGCCGGTGACGGGAGGGAACGGGGTTCCGCCGGGGCCTTCCTGCCCGATGTAATCGACGAACCTACCATCCGCGTTAAACCGAAGCACGACGTCCCGTAGGGCGACCTGGTCGTCGTTGTTATACTCGACGCGATCGGGAGGGACTTGATCCACCACGAACATGCGTTTGGCGGAATCGACGGAGAGAAAAACGGGATGGTTAAAGGGGTATGGAACGGCTTTCCGCGTGGCGGGGGCGTTATCGGAGGCAGCCGACTCGCCTTCCGGCTGCGCGAACGACGGCGCGGGATTCGCGTCGGGATTGTAATAAACCGAAAGGAGATCGCCGAACGAGGTCAGCTGGAGGATTTTCCGCGAGCCGGAGTTCGAGATGTAGAACATACCGTCGCGCATGAATATCTGCGTATCGGGTCCCGTGCTATTCGAGTCAAGTTGAAAGAGGTCGATCTCGTCCTCGAATCGCCCATAGGACAGCGTGAACAGTTTTTCCCTGTCGACCCGGGTAACCGCCTCCTCGGCGCAGGACGAGAGCAAGGCCGACAGCGCGGCGCAAAGGGCAAAAGAAAAGACGCCTGAAAGCCTCGTTTTCATGGATCCTCCGCGATTAAGGTAGAATTCATTTTCATGCTTGTCAACCAGGTTGTCTTTAAGTATTATAGACGGATGATATCAGATAAAATTATCCGGTTTTTCTTCGGATCCCAGCATGAGCGAGACATAAAAGCCCTCCTTCCCCTCCTCCACGAGGTCAATGCAAAGGAAGCCTGGGCCCTTTCCCTGAAACCAGAGCAATTCCCCGAAATATCCGCGGAGCTCCGCAAGCGCTACGCCGCCGGAGAGCCGCTTGAGGCCTTCCTTCCCGAGGCGTTTGCCCTCGCCCGCGAGGCCGCCCGCCGCGTTCTTGGCGAGCGCCCATACGACGTGCAGATCCTCGGATCGCTCGTCCTAAATTCCGGCCGCATCGTAGAAATGAAGACCGGCGAGGGAAAAACCCTCATGTGCGTCGCCGCGGCGTACCTTAACAGCCTTACCGGCAAGGGCGTGCACATCGTCACGGTGAACGACTACCTCGCCGAGCGCGACGCGGACTGGATGCGCCCCGTGTATACCTTCCTGGGCGTCACGGTCGGCTCGATCCTCTCCAACATGGACAACGACGCCCGCAAGAAGGCGTACGAGTGCGACATAACGTACGGCACGAACAACGAGCTCGGCTTCGACTACCTGCGCGACAACATGAAGTGGGATCTCAAGGACCGCGTTCAGCGCGAGTTCATGTTCGCCGTCGTCGACGAGATCGACTCGATCCTTATCGACGAGGCGCGAACGCCGCTCATCATCTCGGGCTCCGCCGAGGACGACACCGCGCGATTCTTCGAGGTCGACAAGCTCGTCGGCCAGCTCGTAGAGGCTAAGAAAAACCCCGACACTTGGCTCTATCCCGACGAGGCGCAGGGCGAGAAGATCGAGGGAGACTACAAGCTCGACGAAAAGAGCAGGCACGTATCCTTCACCGACGAGGGAATGAACCGCATCCAGGACATCCTGCAAAAACGCGGGCTCATTACCGGTAGCCTCTTCGACGAGGCGAACTTCGAGTTCATCCATTACTTTACTCAGTCGCTCCGCGCGCACAAACTCTACGAGATCGACGTAGACTACGTCGTCAAAGAAGGCGCGGTTCAGATCGTCGACGAGTTCACCGGGCGCATCCTGGAGGGACGCCGCTACGGCGACGGGCTCCACCAGGCGATCGAGGCCAAGGAAAAAATCCGCATCGCGCAGCGAAACCGCACGATGGCGACGGTCACCTTCCAAAACTTCTTCCGCATGTACAAAAAACTCTCGGGCATGACCGGTACGGCCGACACCGAGGCCGTCGAGTTCAACAAGATCTACGGCCTCGACGTCGTCGTCATCCCGACCAACCTCCCCGTCGCGAGAAACGACGAGGACGACGTGGTTTACCTCAACGAGACCGAAAAATGGAAGGCCCTCTGCGACGAGATCGCGGACGCGCACAAGCGCGGCCAGCCGGTCCTCGTCGGAACGGTATCCATCGACAAGTCCGAGCGCATCTCCGCCCTCCTTACCAAGCGCGGCGTGAGGCACGAGGTGCTCAACGCGAAAAACCACGCGCGCGAGGCCCTGATCATCGCCGAGGCGGGAGCCAAGGGATCGATCACCATCGCGACGAACATGGCAGGACGCGGTACCGACATCAAGCTCGGCGGCAACCCGGAATACCGCGCGCGAAAGCGGGCGGGCACCGGCGCGACGGCAGAGCAGTACGCGGAAATCCTCGCCGACGAGTATAAAAAATGGAAAGCCGACTACGAAGAGGTAAAATCCCTCGGCGGCCTCTACGTAATCGGAACCGAGCGCCACGAAAGCCGACGCATCGACAATCAGTTGCGCGGCCGTTCCGGACGCCAGGGCGACCCCGGACGCTCGAAATTCTTCATCTCCCTCGACGACGACCTTATGCGCCTGTTCGGCGGAGAGAACCTCAAGAACCTCATGTCCAAAATCGGCATGGAAGCCGGCGAGCCCATCTATCACCCGTGGCTCAACAAGAGCATCGAGCGCGCGCAGAGGAAGGTCGAGGAACGAAACTTCGACATCAGAAAGCACCTCTTGGAGTACGATGACGTCCTCAACGAGCAGCGCTCGTTCATCTACGAGCAGCGCAACGGCATTCTGGCGGATTCCAACCTCGCCGGCCGCGTCATGGAAACCGCCGTCGAGTACGTGGATAAGTACGTCGACGAGTACGCGTCGTCGAGCAGGAAAAACCGCGAGGAAGCGAACCGCGAGATACTCGCGAACTGCAAGGGTAAGTTCGGTATCGTCCTCTCCGATTCCGACCTCGCGCTCTGCGCGAAAAGCGCGGAAGAGGGAAAGAAGGCGATCCTGGCGCGCTTCGAGGCGGACTTGGACACCAAGCTTTCGCTCGCGGGCCGGGACAACCTCAATACCTTTATCCGTTTCCAATACCTGCAGGCAATCGACAAGAAATGGCTTGACCACCTCGAGAACCTCGAGTCGCTCCGCGAAGCCGTGTACCTCCGCTCCTACGGGCAGAAGAACCCGCTCACCGAGTACAAGCTCGAGGGCTTTGACATCTTTTACCAGATGCTCGACGATATCCGGCTCGAGATCGCCTCTCGCGTATTCCTCGTGAAGGTTCGCGTCGAGGGCGAAGCAGCCCCCGTGCGCCAGGTCAGGCAGGTCGCCGTGAACGCCCAGCACACCGCGGTTAATACTTTCGACGGCGCGGGAGCCGCGTCTACCCCCGCTGGCTCGAACAGGACCGCGCGCGCGGGTCAGATGAACCAGGCGAATCCCGAGAACGTGACGGTAATCCGATCCATGCCGAAGGTCGGCCGCAACGATCCCTGCCCCTGCGGCTCAGGCAAGAAGTACAAGCACTGCCACGGCGCATAAATGCGCTTCGCTTGAAAGCGCGGCGCATAAATGCGCGAAACTTAAATAAGCATAAATAAAAAACGCGCGTCGTTTACCGGCGCGCGTTTTTTTTGTTACCCTATGTTTACTTCTTCCAATTCCGTCAGTATATTGCATACAATATGTATGTGATCGAAAAATGAGGAGGATTGGATGAACGTAGTCGAACTCGAGAACGTCAAGAAGTATTACATGCTCGGGCAAACCCGCGTGGACGCGCTCCGAGGGGTTTCGCTTTCCATCGGCGAAGGGGAATTCCTCGCGATTTCCGGGCCGTCCGGTTCGGGTAAAAGCACCATGCTCAACATGTTTGGGTGCATCGACGTCCCCTCCGAGGGTACCGTCAGGGTAGCGGGAGTCGAAACCGAGCGAATGAGCGATCGGGAACTGACGCGCTACCGCAGAACCAAGATCAGTTTTATCTTTCAATCCTTCAACCTCATACCGGTGCTCAATGTATACGAAAACATCGAGTTCCCGCTCCTCCTTCAAAAGTCGCTCACTAAAAAAGAGCGCGACGAGCGGGTTATGTGGGCAATCAACGAAGTGGGGCTCTCCGACCGCATCCAAAACAAGAGCGCCGAACTCTCTGGCGGGCAACGCCAGCGCGTAGCCATCGCGCGGGCTCTCGTGACGAAACCGATGCTCGTGCTCGCTGACGAGCCAACGGCGAACCTCGATTCAGAGACGGGCAAAAAAATCATCGAACTGATGAAAAAGATCAACGAAACCGAGGGCACGACTTTCGTGTTTTCGACCCATGACGCCCACATCGTCGGCGAGGCGCGTCGCGTCGTTCGCGTCCTGGACGGGCGCGTGGCCTCGGACGAAGGTCCGGGAGGAAAGTAAGCATGCTTACCATTAAGCTCGCGCTGCGAACCCTCCTGAAACGGAAGGGGCGCATGGCGCTCATAGGCACGCTTGTCGCCTTCGGCACCTTCCTCATCGCCTTCGGCGGGGTATTCTCGGTGTCCGCGGCGAAGGCCTCCAAGGAATCGATCATCGACAATTTCACCGGCGATTTCATCGTGTACTCCGCGAAATCGAAGGAACTCCCCTCGCCCTTCGCGTTCACCACGCCGCTCCCGAACATCCAAAACCCGGAGGCGCTCGAAACGGCGCTTAAGGGCATGGAAGGCGTGAGCGGATGGACCTTCTACGCGCAGAACTACGGACTCGTCGAGGCCGAGCGGGAAGGCAAAAAGCTCGACCTTCCGTTCATCTTTTACGCGGTACAGCCGGATTCCTACTCGAAGGTATTCAGCAATACGCGCGTGAAAACGGGCTCGTATTTCGCCCCGAGCGCGGCGGACGGAGGCATACTGATCAGCGAATACCAGAACGCTCAGTACGAAAAGAACTATGGCGTATCGCTCAAGGCCGGCGACCAGATTAAGCTCTTGGGCGTAACCGAGGGAGGCGTGAACGCCGTGTCCTCTAGGCTATTGGGAACCTTCGAGCCCGTGCACTACACCAGCGTTTTCAACTACATCAACTTCATGGACGCCGAGACCTTCGCCACGCTCTATAACTACACGGGCGTCGAGGCGCTGCCCGAAGCCTTCAATACGGGACTCGCGGCCGCGACCGACAGCGAGGAAAGCCTCTTCGCGCTCGCGGGCGACGATTCCTTCGGGAAAATCGACGTGGCGACGCTGAAGGCCCAACCGCTCTCCGGCTTTACCATGGTCGCGGTAAAGCTCGACGACCACGCGCGCGTCGACGAGGCGATCGCGAAAATCGAGTCGATGGGCGACCTTGTCGTAAAGGCAGCGCGTTGGGATAAGGCCTCGGGCTTTTACGCGCAGATATCCTCCGCCCTGCAGGCGTTCATCTTCCCAGCCACGGCGCTCATCTTCCTCGTCGTCACGATGATCTTCATGAATACGCTCATCATAAACGTGGTCGAGCGGACGGGAGAGATCGGCACGATGCGCGCGATAGGCGCCGACAAGTCGTTCGTGCGGGGGCTCTTCCTCGCGGAGACGCTGATCCTAAACGGGATTTCCTCGCTCGTCGGCATGGTCGCGGCCGTCGCGCTCTTGGCGGTCGGGGGCAAGGGGGGGATACCCTTACCCGAGACGGTTTCGCAGTTTCTCATCGGGGGCGGCCCGATTCCCGTCGTGCCAACCGCGACGCCGTTCGCGCTCGCCCTGGTAATAGTCGTCGCGGTATCTATACTCGCGACGCTGTATCCCGTCGGGGTCGCGACGTCGATCACGCCGCTTAAGGCCATGAGCGAGAGATAGGAGAATATACGCATGGGTAACTTTATAAAACTCGCGATAAAGAACGTCTTTCGCCAAAAGAAGAGAAGCTTCACCCTCGGGGTGAACTACGCGGTCGTCGCGTTCATACTCGTCCTGCTCCTCGCCTTCTCGCGCGGCGCGACGGTGAACATAACGGACAGCCTCGTCCGATCGAGCGCGGGGCACATCACGATTACCGGACGCTTCGCGAAGGACGGCAAGCTCTTCGACGGCATCGAGCGCGCGGGCGACGTCGTCGCGGGCGTCAAAAAGACGTTCGGCGCGGACTCCGCCGCCATCGTCCGCTATTCAGTCAAGTCGACCGTCTACTACGGAGGGCTTTCGAAGCGACTCTCGTTCTCAGGGATCGACCCGGCGAGCGACACGAGTCTTGGAAAGCAGGCGATTTTCTCCGCGGGGTCCTGGGAGGATTTCGCGGGCGACCCCAACGGCGTCGCCGTTCCGCGCGCGGAGGCGGAATACTTCGGCCTTACGGTAGGCGACGAGATCGTGCTCTCGACGCGCACGCGCATGGGGGCCTTTAACACGGGCATACTCGTCGTGCGCGGCATATACGAGTCCACGAACTACTTCGCCCGGAGCGCGGTGCTCGCGCACTTCGAATTTCTCCGCGACGTAGACCTATCCGACAAGGACTCAGCGTCCTCGGTATACGTGTATCTCCCGTCCACGAAGGATCTCTCCGCCAAGCGGCAAGCCCTCTCCAACGAGCTTGTCGCGCGCGGTTTCGAGGTGCGCGTGCCGGCAAGCGACGCGGAGGCGATAGCCGCGGTCTCGGGCGCGAGCACGAAGTACGAGGCCGACAAGGAAGGCCGCGACAGGACCATCCTCACGCTCGCCACGCTCGACGAGGTGCTCGGTCTCGTGCGCAGCGTGCTCGCGGCCGTGAACGGCGTCGGCTCCTTCATCGCAGGCGTAATGCTCTTCGTCATCGCGGTATCGATCTTCATCAACCTGCGCATGAGCGTTAACGAGCGCATGCAGGAGATAGGCACGATGCGCGCCATGGGCGTGGAAGCCTCGGGCGTCACCGCGCTCTTCGTGCTCGAGAGCGTCTCGCTCGCGATCATATTCTCCGGCGTGGGCTCCTTGCTCGCGGCGGCGGTCGCGCTTATCGCTCGCTTCGCGCTCTCGTTCCCGCCCGGGGGGAACCTCTCGATATTCCTCGACGGCGGGCATCTCGTGCTCATACCCGAGCCCCTATCGATGCTCGGCGTGGTCGCGGTGATCGCGGCGTTCGCGGCGTTCTTC
>JACCEE010931791.1_pt1 | contig 10299 bp, 8 predicted proteins | sample 7449931 | NCBI WGS metagenome assembly JACCEE01 (sample SAMN15323457, study PRJNA562643) | freshwater metagenome | isolation source: river surface water | place: USA:Blue River Watershed | collected 2017-08-19 | reverse complement strand
GGTGTTGGTATGATAAGCCCGACTGACATTTGTATTCCCGCTACGAATGATGCGCTTCTTCGGGTTGAACGAGAGATTCTTGGTCTCATAAATACCGGTATTGATTTGATACGAACCCGGCTGACCTGGAACGCCTACTTGTTTATAACCGGGATTCTGTACAATTTCATCAGGCATACACTCGCGCAAGAATGGGCGCGGGATATCTTCTACGACGTAGTTTTGTTTCGATGCGACACGAGCGTCACAACCGCACGCAGTTCCTCGAAAAACGATTCCACCAGGACGGTCGATGAAGCCGATTGTGGGGCGAGATTTATTTGTCGAAGACGGCATCAAACTTTTACGCCAGTGCTTGATGGGCCGTGGTTTAAAACTAGACCGCTTGATCACATTCTTGGTTTGAGGAAACTCACAGCATTTGGTATCACGGCCAAAATCGTTCAGGGGATTACCTTCCGTTGATGGGCCGTTCTCGGCAGGTCGAGTAAATCCTGGATACACACTTCGAGTCGTCGATTGCTTCGTGGAACGAATTGCCACTTTCATCGTTCTAAAATTAAGCGGCCATGAAACAAAATTCTTGCTCATTTTATGTATTCGTATATATCAAGTAGATAGTATAATTTAGTTATTATAATATAATATAATTAATGTTCGAATATATTCAATTCTATACCAAAAATCTCTCGAACTTCACGATTTTACTCTTGATCGGCGTCGTCATCGCGATATTAGATATTACACTTCGCAACGTAATCCGAGATGTATATCTAAATGTTCGAGAGAATATGCGGAATGGGCGTGGTCGAGAAGGTATGGAAAATAAAGACGGTGGTGCGAAGGACACAAAAAACGCGAAGGACGACGGAGGAGGTGAAGCAGATAGCGGCGATTGCCCCAAAGACTGCTCAGCGGTTGAAGCTTTACGAAAGAAACTTACCGGATTAATCGAAAACGCTGCTAAACTTCAAAATGATATTAAACAAAATAATGAAGCAATCGAGAAACAACATAAGACCATCGAAAATATGCAGAAGAGTGTTCAAAAACTGGTTGAAAAATCAAAGTAATATAATAAGAGGAAATAGTAAAGACTTTCGGTTTCGGATTTGGTTTCAAAAATGATATATAATTCATTTATTCATGCTGATGGAAACGCGACAACTGATGTATTTAGGTCAAATGTATTACAATTCATAAATGATAAAGAAACACACCCTATTGTCAAATATAAAGGATTTATACTTGCGTTTTTACTAGTATTTGCGGGTTTATTCATTTTATTATTGTTTAATCGTGATAAACTACTTGGTCATTCATTTTGGAAACATTTGTTTGTTCCGGTTTCTGAGTTGAGAGATAAATATTTTTCGATGAGCAAACGAGGCGGTGGAGGTGGCGGCAACGAAGACGATGATGATGATATCTTATTCGGATACGATTATAAATACCGAAATAGCGAATCCGCTATTTTTCGTGAAGCGATCGAAGGCATGACGACGAAAACCACGACAACCACGACAACCACGACAACCACGACGAAAGACGGTAAAGCAACAACAAAATCTGGCGAGTTTGTCAGTGCTGATACCGAAAGTGCCGAAAAGAAAAAGAAAACACCATGCGCGACCGACTGTTCTCAATACGTTGAACTTAAAGGGAAAATAAATGATCTCTCGAAATATGTAAATGCGGTGAAAGATCAAACCGCCCAAATTAAACAAACATCTGAAAAATTACAGGAATTAGGAAAACAAATCGAAGATTTAAATAAATCACTTTCACCAGGGGGGCAGGTGAATATACAGATGTAGGCAATAGCCGGTTATTCGTACATATTGCCAACCAATAATTTAATCTAATGATTACATAGTAGTATATACCGCAGTATTATAATAATATGTCATCATTACTGGGTCCATCCTATGACTATTGGAAAAGTATAAAACAACCCGAAGAAATGGGTATGTCGCCTGGTTTCTCACTCGGTGCTCTTGCGACGAATGTAGATGGTCTTTTATCGTATGTTGAAGTGCTTATTTCAGGAACCGGAAATGCGAGTGTAACTGGAAAACCACTCGGTAATAAATTTTTCTTAAAAACAACCGGTAAATGTAGTAAAACAACCGTTGAAAAATGGAAAAAAGAGCAGGATGAAGACGCTGCGTGGGAAAAAGCGTATGAAGATGTTGAAAATAAATTAGGCGCAAAAGAAATAACCGAAGATCAGGCTACAAAACTGAAAAATGCTCTCAACGAACAAAAGGCGAAGCGTGATGAAGAACGTAATCAAGAAAAAGAAAAGGTAGATCGATGGATTTATGTAAATAATATACCTGATGGATCGATTCCGTTTATTTCAAGTGGCGCTGATGGACGCGGATTTCAATCGTTACGAGGTCTTATTCCCGGTGCGCTCGGAAATCTAGGCGCATTAAATCCGGTTCAATTGTTTAATGGTTTTACAGCAGGAACGTACCCAGATTGTGCTAAAATTACATTAGAAACGGTGGATAATAATAACGCGAAAAGTATGGAAACCAAGTATATCGCGATGATCGATATGGCTCAATTGAATCCATGTAGTTTTCCGAATCGTTATAATCCTGCTTCTGGAAAATCGTGTCAGGTGAGAAGCGACGGATTTCATGAATTGAATCCAGCTGCGCCTCGCATCGTCGGGACGAACGGAGAAACAATATCTGCTGATGACAAAAAAGAAAAACAAAGTGATAATATATATGGAAGTTTAGCGGGTTCATCCGGCGTTGCTTATCAAACATCACACCGTAGTCCATTAAGTTATAATATTGATATTACGAAGTCGGCTGCGATGAGTGAATTATCTTTTGACACGTTTCAAAAAAATGATGATGGCGGCGAAGACAAACCAACAAGCCAAATAATGAATGCTCGTGAAGTGATCGAACGACATAATCAAAATGCGTCGTCGTTTTATAATCAAGCGCTAACCGACGATTTATCTGAAGAGAGAAGAGGACCGTCTGATGATAATGGAAACGGAATAGGTTCTTTGTATGATGAACTTATACATAAACTGTCATCTTTGATGGAACGTAATAACGGCGATTCCGAACCAACAGGTGAGGATTTATCTACGATACGAGGAGATACGATGTCTCAGTTATATTATTATGGAGTGACAGCAGTGTTGTTGTATCTTTTTTATAGAGTTCTCTACAAAAGGAGAAAGTAATTCATTTTCATGATGATTTATTTGTATTCATGATGAAAATGTATTCGTATGTGTGCTTGTGTCTGTGTGTGTATGTATATTCATTTATTTTTTGTAATTACGTAAGGTTTGATGACGATTACGCCTTTTGTGCCGACGATGAGTTGATGCTTTTTTGTTATCAGCATGAACATAATGACTACGACCACCATTAATCATTTCGTTTGTCTGTGCTGCGGGTGCTGGAGGAGCAAGAGGTGCTTGAACGGCAGGTTCTTGCGAAGCTAACGGTAAAGGTGCCGACTGCGGTGCTTGCGGCATTTCATTAACAGGAACTTCCGGTAATGAAGATGTAACAGGTGTAGATTCATTTTCGATGACTCGCTCGGGTTGTTCCTGAACTTCAGTTTCTGATTCAGAACCAGATTCAGATTCCGATTCAGACAATTCTGAAACAGATTCAGTATCATTTATGGGTGCTTCAGTTGATGTTGGTGTCGGTGCTGGTGCTAGTGGGGCAGACGCGGGAGCTTCGGCAGCAACCTCGGGCGCAGGCGGAGGAGGAGGAGTAATAACTGGTTCCTGAATTGGAACTTCTGCTGGAAGGGGTGATAATGATGCTTGTTCAGATAAATCTAATCCATCAAGCGGATAATTGTTATTTTTCAAATGTTCGATTAAAGCATCCTTAAACGCTATAAGAGCACCTTGTGACGCCGTAAATGCCGCAATTAAGGTAGTCACTTTACTGTCATCCAGCTTTTTTTCTTCTGCCTTTTGATTCTCCATTTTACTTTTCAAAGCATTATAGTCGGTTTTAAGTTTATCATATTTTTCACGAAGTGACGACATTTTTTGCGCGATCATATCAAAGTCATTACCATTATCATCAACTTCGCTGGCTTCACTTTCTTCGCTGGCTTCGCTGGCTTCACTGGCTTCACTGGCTTCGCTGGCTTCACTTTCTTCGCTGGCTTCACTTGCTTCACTTGCCGTTTCATCCGATTTTTCTTCTTCTTTGTTTTCTCCCATTCCAAATAAACCACTTAGAATACCGGGCTTTTCTTTTGTTTCGTCTTCTTTCACCTCAGGCTCCGCAGCAGGCGCAGGCTCCGCAGCAGGCGTAGCAGCCGAATCTGAATCACTACCAATATTCAACTTTTCCTTAATTGTATCCATCATACTTTTATCTTCCGTTGTTGTTACACTTTCAATATCCACCGGTTTAGGATCTGCTGGCTTAACGTTAGCCGAAGATGGTTCAGAAGAAGATGCCGCAGGAGCAGAACTATTTTCAGTTTTCAAAAAATCAAACAAAGCACCGCCTTTTTGCGGTTGTTTCGTTTGTTGTTGTTGTTGTTTCGCATACTGCTGTGTTATGCTAGATATACTTGTCATGTTTCTGATATAATATGATATAATATTGTATCATATTATTGGTTTCATAAAATGTCTGCGCGCAAGTGCGTGTGGTTTAAAACTTAATGCGCTTATGGAGCTCAAGGGCAACAAGACCACCAGCGATCTGAGCAAGGATGTAAGGAACCACATCAGACATCGGGATCTTTCCGGCAGCAGCCATCATCACAGTGACAGCGGAGTTGAAGTGACCGCCCGAGATGTGACCACCAAGCATGATTGCGATGGCCAACGCAGCACCGATCGCGATAGCGTTGCCGGTGGCGATGATGACATAAAGGAAGAAAACACTTCCAAGGAACTCAACGAGATACTTGTTCAACATTTATAAAATTACTGTTATACAATAATTTTATAAAAAAAGATTATCCCTAAATGTAATGAATCATTTAGGACTATTATCTATACAATAAATAATAGTATCCATCATAATTATTAAAATAGAATGGCACGTATCGAAAAAACGTTTGAAAGTCTAAATGCGTCGAATTGGTATAACAAAGTCACGAAAAGTGGAAATACGGCGGCGCAACCATTCACAGGAACCGACCCGAATGTTCAACTTCAGATTGTGGATGGAACAGGTGGTGTCGTTGGAAGTGTGACATATCCTGAATTTTTAATTAACCCTCAACTCAATTCATTTGAATTCAATACCGATATTTCTTGGTCGCCAACAGCAGGGGGTGGTGGCGATTATTATGAACTGATATTCGGAAGCACGATGCAATTGAGAATATTTTTCAATTTTTATGAAGGAAATGTAGTTAACGGATTTTCAGGTATTGGTGTCTATATCGTAAATACAAACGGTGTTGCGGTTTTTAAAAGCACCACCGCACCAGGACCAACTGGAGCCGGTGCCAATACATGGTATCCGGTGCGCGTTCTTTATGATAAAAATGCAACAAATACATGGACTGTTATGATTAACGGAACGACTGTTTTGACATATGCTGACCCGAATGTGAATACATGGCAGAATGTCGCTAATAACAAAGGAGTCACGATTTATAGTTATTCTGGCGGTAGCTTACGAATGGCATTATCTGTGCGTCGTCTTGGGTTGGTGTATAAATCTATGATGCCTGTGCTTACCTTACAGACAGGAGCGATGCCGCAGAAGTTCTACCCATCTGCCGATGACTCGACCTTTTCTAGCAATCGTGCGGCATATATGCGCACACATTATCCGCGCATCACCGATACCACCAATGCTGCTCAAATCACAAAACAAAAACTTATTTACAATCGTCATGATGCGTCATCACGGATGGAACGGCTTAAATTACAGGCGATTGGAAAGAGTTCGTTGCGTGTTAAAGAAACGGAGAATATACAATTTAAAGCGCCTAACGTGAATGATGTTCGCGAGGCACTTTCACGTGCCAGGGCCCAAGGCTATGTTGTTCCGCCTAAATTCCGATAATTTGTTTATAATATAATCGTTTCATTCGCGATGTTATTATATTATAACCGTATGTATGATTGTTATTTCACGAATATGACTAACGGCGGATCGCGCGGATTGCCGATTGAGCAGCATTATTCGCCCCACCAAAACCGGCATCGTTATAGTTGCGGTTCATCGCCATCTGCTTGCGAAAACGGGTGTAATCAGAACCGTCATATACGAATTTTGTATTACAAGTGGCGGAGGGAACACCGGTGCCGTCGTCCTGAACATGAACACCGCCCGCCAAACCACGCCATCCGGAAGTGATACTCTGCCTCGCGGATGTGACCTGATTTGAGCCGCCAGAAGTATAATATTGACGAGAAAGATAATCGCCGGCATTATTCACCACGCGAAACGGAGTCGCGGCAGGAGCACGACCACCCAATTTCTCACCGGCGGCTGCGCCGTTCCACGCCTTACGAAGAGTAAAACGCATCGTCTCTAATTCGGAACTTCCTTTGAGCGTCCCATTTGAAACCGGTTTGGGGGAAATGCCTTTCAAGTTGCCTCCTAAAGTAAAATTCATGTGATTGTATTATATATTATAAGTTATAAAATTATAAAATATTACTTTGTTTCATCTAAGGTAGTTGGTTTCTAGGATTTACTTTCTTTCGGGAAAACGGTTGTCAAGCACACGATTGACACCCCATGATGCGGCACCGCCGATAACACCACCGGCGACAGCACGGCCGACAAAGACAGCGCCAGCAACTACGATAGGCGCAACCTTTGCGTCGGGGGAATCGGCGAATGAAAGCGCCGGTGCGTGAGCGATCGATGACGACGATGAAAAATCCATAGTATTCAAATTCGGTAATATGAATAGAATAGATAAAAAATGTTTATTTACTTATTATTACTATTATTACTATTATTACTATTATATCCTAAACTAGATAGCAGAAGCGTCGGAATGAAAGCGACAATTACGTGATAATCCTCGGCGCCACATTCATCGTCGCCAGCTCTTGAAACAGCAACTTACACGCATAAGGTATTTGGACCAACGCAAAGTCTGATCGATTGTCGCATGTCTTACAAAAGTGGATGCTTCGTTCAGTATTATATGACGCAATAATTCCGCATTTCCGGCATACATGAACCTCATATTTGTCAGAGCAGTCATACATACGCCCCTTGGTAAATCGCGATGCACCATGCCCCACCATCGCATCACGCTCCATTTCACCAAAACGTAAGCCACCATCACGACTACGTCCTTCCGCCGGTTGATGTGTGAAATTCACCATCGGTCCAATCGAACGACTATGCTGCTTGTCATTCACCATATGTTTCAGTCTTTGGTAAAATACAGGTCCGATGAAGATGTCCGATTTGATTTGTTCGCCGGTAAGTCCGTTGTAAAGAAGCTCGTTGCCATTCATCTCGAAACCCACCTTCAAAAGTTCTTTGCTTATATCTTTGATATCATACTCGCCAAACGATGTCCCGTCGCCAAACAACCCTAAATTCACGAGAACCTTCCCGAGCAGCGTCTCTTTCAGTTGTCCAATCGTCATACGTGATGGAATCGCATGTGGATTGATAATGATATCTGGGCGAATCCCGTCTTTCGTAAAAGGCATATCGCGCTCCGGAATAATATTACCGATCGTGCCTTTCTGTCCCATTCTACTAGACACCTTATCGCCAATCACCGGTTTGCGAAATGCGCGGACGCGAACCTTACAGAAGCAATATCCTTCACCGTTGCTGTCAATATAGCTCTTATCCACATAACATTCCTCTGATGTATGATACACACGGCTGATGTCCTCATATTTCACGAGTTTGGTGGGGTCGTTTCGGTTGTCTTTGATCGGAATCACCTTGCCCATGATAATATCGCGGTTTTCGATGAAGGTATTCGCAGGCATTACACCGCGTTGATTCAGCTTGTCGTAGTTCCCGAACTTCATGCCCTTCGTCTTGGAAGCATCGGGGTGGCACCTGATCTCTTCATCCCCGTTGATCTTCTTGTCCTCGTCTTTCTCTGTATGGTAGATTGTCGCAGAGAACATTCCGCGGTCGATCGCGCCCTGATTTACGAGGACTGAATCTTCCTGATTGTAACCAGTATAAGACATGATTGCGACGATGAGAGGCGCGCCGGATGGAATTTCCGCAAGTTGAATCATTTGCATGAGGCGGGTATCCACGAGGGGGCGGTGCGGGTAAGTAAGAACATACGCAGTCTTGTCCATGCGGCGCTGGTAGTTGGTCACGTAGATGCCGATGGCTTGCTTACCCATGGCACACTGATACGTATTCCTAGGCGCCTGATTGTGCTCTGGAAATGGAATACATGACGCCAACACCCCGAAAATCGTGCTCGGATGAATCTCGCAGTGTGAATACTTGTAAATGTACGGGTTCGTAGTATCTGTTTCATTCCGATATAAATGATGCGGACGCATCGCAATCATACTAAACGCCTGTTCATCCGGGTCGATATATTCGATAACACCATGTGCGTTGGGGCCATCGCCAACTACGCTAATGCTCGAAATATGCGTGAGAAGGTCATCCCATCCAATCTCACGATCCGCCACCCTCTGTATAATCTCGCGGGTAATATAGAGATCATTTGTATCGGGATTCACCAACAATAAAGGGCGCATCATCCGACCCGCGTCATTACAGATGCGGATTTCCGCATTCGGATAATCAAATACGATCGAGGTATATATGTTAATAATTCCACGCCATTTCTTCAATTTGAATTCTCGGTAAAGTCGCATCGGGTCGCGCGTAATACCAAGCCATATTCCATTAACAAACACTTTCACCTGACGGAATGTTTGTTGCGGCGTCAGGGTTTCCACGCGTTCGATATACTCGTCAATATACGCATGAAGTGACGCAGGATTACTGTGTATTGTCACATGACTAAGATAGCTGATATTTTTCACGACACCGATACTTCCACCTTCTGGTGTCTCTGCGGGGCAAAGAAACCCCCATGATGTATTGTGCAACTTACGAGGCGGAACCAACTTACCGCTCTTGTCGATCGGTGTATTCAAACGACGAAGATGACTCAAGCTTGATGAATAGGTAAGACGGTTTAACACCTGCGCAACACCGACCTTATTGCTCGTCATACTTTTTATACCAAAATCTCCTGTGGATAATGCGCGTTTGAGCCCATTTTCGATCGTTGTTGATTTGATGATCTTATACATATTGGTATCGTTGATGATGCTGAGGTAGTCTTCGGTCGAGCGCCATGATCCAGTATTGATTTCGCGTACAACCTGCTTCGACATATCTTTCACGAGTTTGTTGAAGTAGTTACGGAAGAGGTTATTCAAAAGCGCCCCGGTGAGATCAACGCGCTTGTTCAAATAAGAATCACGGTCATCCTGCTTGTTAATTTCAAAGAATGCGCAGAGCAATTTATGGGCCATGTATCCGAGGAAGAAGATTCGCTGTTTCTCAGTATTGCAGTGAGGAAACAGATCGTTGTGAAGAACTTCCTGCGCAAACTCGCGTTTCTTTATCGCGCCGCTTTCCTTATCCATATTAATCGGCGTAAAGATCACCTGCGACGTAAAGTACTTTATTGCGTCTTCCTGTGTCATGATACCATTCGCATCGATGATCGACGCCTGAAGTGCCTCCAATAATTTCGCGCTGATACTGCCAGCTCCGCCGTTGCTACCACCGCTGCTGCTTGTCTCTGAATTGGCAGCAGCGCTATCATGAATATTATATACGATGTATTCACATATCTCGCGATCGGATAACACGCCAAGTGCGCGAAACACGATGAACAAAGGGATCGGTTGTTTCATTCGTGGAATTTGAATCACGAGTGGATGTCCAAAACCGTTTTGCTTTGCGACCACCATCATATTAATCTGTTTCGGAGAAATACATTTCGAATCGGGAATGGACTTGATCTCGGCGACATAACGCCATTTATTATTGTTTTTCGCGACGTTGTAACAGAGGACCTTGTTTTCAGCTGCGCGTTCCTGACCAAGAACCGTCTTTTCACTTCCGTTGATAATGAAGTAGCCGCCTGCGTCATATGGGCATTCGCCTGTAACGTTGTGATCAAGATGATCATGTTGGGTAAGGACACAGATACATGATTTCAACATAATCGGCATCTTTCCGATTTGAATTTTTGGAAACACTTTGTGATGAATCGTGACCGGTTGGTCGGTTCCGCCTTCTGTCGCGCTTACGCCACGAACGATGTATTTCACAT
>JACCEE010307635.1_pt1 | contig 10299 bp, 6 predicted proteins | sample 7449931 | NCBI WGS metagenome assembly JACCEE01 (sample SAMN15323457, study PRJNA562643) | freshwater metagenome | isolation source: river surface water | place: USA:Blue River Watershed | collected 2017-08-19 | reverse complement strand
TAAATCATAAGAAAATAGTAATTATAAATTAATCTTAACAAACAATCTAGCTTAGTTTATTTGTTAAGGAATATAATCAAACATAATGTAACGTAGAGAAATGGCAGATTCTATTTCAAAATTATCTTGTGATAATTCAACAAGTATACCATCATTGGGTGATTTTGCCCCGGCTGTACTTAATAAATACTTTGAATCTTATAATACTTTTCTAACAAATCATCATATTGATTCGTATGAAAACTTTGTCTTTCATGAACTTCCAAAATTCATTCAATCACAAAATCCAATTAACGTTTTATTGGACAGATTTGAAACAGACGAAAAGGAGATTATTCACGAATATAGGTATAATGTGAATATGTATATTGGAGGGAAAAGTGGTAAAGATATTACAATAAGTCCACCTACAATCAGTTTGGATAGTAATAAAACAATTCGCAGAATGTTTCCAAATGAAGCACGTTTGAGAAATTTAACATATGCAGCAACAATAAGTACTGATATATATGTTGAAATAGCAATTAAAGATTCAATTAAATCAGAACCAAGATATCATACAATCACATTTCCCAAACAACAGTTTATTGATCTTCCAATTTTATTAGGAAGTAAATTGTGTGTAACTCATAATGCTACCAAACAAATACGAAATGAAATGGGAGAATGTATGAATGAACAAGGTGGATATTTTATTATTGATGGATCTGAAAAAGTTCTTGTAACTCACCAAGAACAATCAACAAATGTGATTTACATTAGAAAACATAATGCTGGACACGAAAGACTAAAAGCTTATGGAAGTGTTACGTGTGAACACCCCATTACTCACATGACTCGTAAAGTTCATTTATATTTACAAAAAGCAACTCCAAGTGATCCCAAATTAGAAAATGTGATTCGTGTATCAATACCACAAGTGAACGGTGCTATACCCGTTTTTATTCTATTCCGTGCACTAGGTCTTCAAACGGATAAAGAGATAGTTGATGCAATTGTTGGAAACCCTACACTTCCTGAATCAAAACAAATATCAGAATTCTTACATGAATCAATATTGGATGCTTATCCAGTAGTTGATCAATCTTTAGCTTTTGATTACATTAAACTATTAACAAAAGGTTTTATCTATGAACATATATTAGATTTACTAAATGAAAGTGTTTTTTCCCACGTTCCAAACACTCCATTAACAAAAGCTCAGTATTTAGCAGAATTTGTAAGAAAACTTATTAGAGTTCATTTGAATTTTGATCCAGAAACAGATCGTGATAATTTGGGATCTCAACGTTGTTTACCTGCAGGTTCATTAATTCGTGATCTTTTCAATTCTATTTACAGAAATTGGAGAAAAGAGACTTTGAAAGCGATTGAATCTCAATTCAATTATAACAAAACATCTTATGAAGGTGAAAATATTAAAAATTTAATTACACCAGGGTCTCTCAGACAGTATATTAAATATTCTCATTTGAACAAACTTGATTTTCAAAAAGAATTGATGGCTGCGTTTCGTGGGAAATGGGGAACTAACCAGTATGATATGAAAGTGGGTGTATTACAAGAACTTGGTCGTATTAGTTACTACGATGCATTATCTCACACTCGTCGTGTTGTTTCTGATTTTGATACAACATTAAAAGATCGTGGACCACGTGCACTCAATCCTTCTCAAATTGGATTTTTATGTACTTCTGAATCACCTACAGGATCAAGCCACGGAATTACCAAAAACTTAGCTATTTTAACAACTATTTCAATAGCAAGTGAATCAAAACCTCTTATTGAATGGTTGTATAGTCGTGGTAATGTTGTACCTGTTGTTGATGCAACTCTTTCACTTCGTGCAAATTCCACATCCGTTCAAGTAAATGGAGGTACGATTGGTTTCGTAATGAATCCAGACAAATTAATCATTGCACTTAAAATGATGAAATGGACTGGATGTTTGACACCTATGGCTTCAATTAGTTTTAATACATTTGATAATATATTAAGAATTTTTGTAGATGATGGTCGGTTGATTCGTCCTGTGTATCATTTAAATGCAGGAATAGGAAGCGAAAAGTGGCATCAGCTTTTCAAATCAGGAAAACCATTACCACAATGGAGAGATTTATTATTAGGGACATTACCAGCAACATCTCATCTTCAATCTGTTGCAAGTACTCAATTTATTGATGTGTTTGAAGAATCTGAAAATCCAACATTGGATGATTATATTTCATCACTAGCACCTTATGTTGGTGCAATTGAATATATTGACGTAAATGAATCAAATGAAAGTTATATTTCGTGGTATGGTGAAGATCGTCCAACACTTACTTATGAACATACACATTGTGAAATCCATCCAACCACAATGTCTGGACTAATGGTGAACACACTTCCTTTTCCTAATCACGATCAATCTGTTCGTTGGACTTATGCGAGTGCACAATCAAAACAAGGAATAGGATATTATGCGACAAATTATGAATCACGATTTGATACGTTTGGTCTTATGGCTTGTTATGCTGAATCTCCAATTTGTAGAACAATTTACACAGATATTGTTGGAAATGGAAAGATGCCTTATGGATCAAACATTATTGTTGCATTAAATTCATCTACAGGATATAATCAAGATGATGCAATTATATTGAATAGAACATCTGTTGAGCGTGGATTATTTCACTCATTAGCATTACGCAGTTATGAAGTGTTTGAAGAGCAAGATGAAACATCAAAGGTTATTTACAGAATAGCGAATCCTAAAAATGTAAGAAATTGGACAGATATTCAACCAGGATTAGATTACAGTATGTTAGATGAAGAAGGGATTATTAAAGAAGGAACGATTATAACAGATAAAACAGTTCTTGTAGGAAGATATTTGTATGATCCAAAGACGAAAGAAGCACCGAAAGATGCGTCATTAACAAACAAAGTATTTACAGGTGGAAGAGTGGATAAAGTGGTTGTAATTCACCAACCGAATGGATATAGATTAGTAAAGATAAGAATTTTAGAAATGCGAATTCCTGAATTGGGCGATAAATTTGCAACAAGACATCATCAAAAAGGAACAATTGGAATGTTGGTGGATGCTGTGGATATGCCACGGACAGCTGATGGGATTGTTCCTGATATGATGGTGAATCCCCACGGGCTGCCGACACGTATGACGGTTGGACAATTTTATGAACAAATTTTTTGTAAATATGGTGTTGTGTACAACGGAAAAGTGAATGCGACAAATTTTATGGATAGTGAAGAAGCATTAAGTCAGTTAGGAGATTTGTTGGAAATGCAGGGATATCAACGACACGGTGAAGAGATTCTTTACAGTGGAATATCTGGAGATCAGATGTATAGTTCCATTTTTATGACACCGTGTTATTTTATGCGTTTGAAACATTTGACAGAAGATAAAGTAAATGCTCGTGAACACGGTCGTCGTGAAATAAGAACACATCAACCGACAGGTGGTCGTGGTAATGAAGGAGGTATGAAGATTGGTGAAATGGAACGTGATGTATTAATTGCACACGGAGCATCTGAATTCCTTGCTGAATCAATGATGGACAAATCAGATGGAGCAAGTTTTATGATTTGTAATGGATGTGGTACAATCCCTGTTTACAATAAAGCACTCAATTTACAAGTATGTCCACTGTGTGATGGTCCTTTACATTTTAGTGATTCACTTACACCTGAATTAGAATTACCAATGAAAAAATCTAGAGCAACATTTAGTCGTGTTGAAATACCATACAGTTTGAAATTAATGGATCAAGAATCACTTGCATCTATTGCAAATATTAGTATGCGATTTGTAACAGCAAAAGAGGCACGGAAATTCAGACCGTTTGAATCTACAATAAGTCATGTTTCTTCAAACATTAAAACAAATAGTATAGAAACTTCAACTGAAACAGAAGTAATTGAAGAAAAACTAGAAGAAGAACAAGCACCAACTCTTACAAATGTTGTAACAGATTTAGCAAAAGAAGGTGCTCAAGCATTAGGATTAAATCAAGTACTTGGAACAGATGATGCTGTAGCAAAAGCAAATATGGCACTGTTAGAAAAACCTGCTCCAGTTGAACAAACTCAACCAACACAACAAGGAGGTGGTCCTACAATCGTTATTAACAATGGTCCTGTTCCTCAAACAGAAGTGAAAACTGTTGACATTGATCCAGCAAATAACACATCTAATGAGAATGATTCAACGCACGAATCGTTTGAAGTCCCAAGATTACCAACAAATAATGAACAACCAGCACAACCATCAGCACAACCTGCAGCACCACCTGCAGCACAACCTGCAGCACAACCTGCAGCACCAAATTCATCAGTGAAACCAGTTGCACGTGAAGCACCAGTTCCTCAACCAAGGAAACGAATCACTTGGAATGGAGGTGGATCAAGTGAATCAGACAGTTCGCTTGAAGGTCCTGTGACTGTATTAAAACTTGGGTAAAGAGCGAACAAAATTGATAATAAGCTAACTTAATATAGTTATATCAAACATTGATTTAGTTCATACATTAAGAATCTAAATCAATCATACAAGTAGAATCAGATAAGATGGACGAAGTACTAGATTTGCTCATTCGTTCTAGACCGACTGTGTTGGAAATCTTGGAAAATCGTGGATTTGATGTATCATCTTACAAAGATGAATCACCAGATGATTTGATTACAAAATCATCAACAGCTCTTACAAATGAAATTGAACTTGAACTAATGAAAATTCAAGTGAAACACAAAGAGACTGAACAACAAGGATTTGTGTTTTATTGGATGGGAAGTGTAAAACAAAAACGGAAAACAATGTTTCCTCTTCCTGAAGAATTGGGTGTAAATGATGGTGATGATGTCATTATTGTTCTAAATGAACCTATTCACGATGAATTCCATCTAATTGCAATTAAACGTAGGGATCATGAACACATTAGTTTCTTTAATATTCGGAATTTGATTAGTAATCCTACAAAACACGTACTTGTTCCCCCACACAGAAAGCTATCTCCCGAAGAAGCGGAAGAAATACGCAAAGAGTATTTCATTGATACAAAGTCAATTTCTAAACCACCTGAGATTAAATATCATCGTGATATGATTGCACGTGTTATTGGACTACGTGTGGGAGATATTGTTGAAATTAGTAGACCTAGTATTACTGCTGGTGAATCAAAATATTATCGTGTTTGTTCTGTTTGAACCAAAAAACACTAAAACCTTCTTACAAATAGAACGATACAATGTCGCTTATATTTAATATAGAAGGTTGGCCTGAAAGACCGAATGAATACAATGATTTTTTAAGGTTAAAAGATCAATATGCAAAAAATTCATCATTATCTCCTTCAATTATGCAAGTACCTATTGATAATTTATCAAGTAAAATTACTGCACTACAAGCAATTCGTGAACAATTTGAAAAATATATTGAAAATTACAATAAAACACAAAATGAATCAAGCAATGAAAAAATAGAAAACAATAAGAAATTACTTGAAAAAGCGAAACTTCAATTAGATGTTCAAAAAGAGAATATGAATAATGCAGTTTCTCGTACATCAGCAAATGAAAATAATACTGGATTTTTTATGTTTGGACCCTTAACTTCATTAGGAACAAAAATATTACAAGGAATGACACTTTTGTTTGGTCTTATATCAATATATATTATTATTCAAATGGTATATAGTCCTTCAAATACACCAAGTCAACCAGCAATGTTTCAAGGAGTTGGTGGAGCTTTTAAAAAGATTGTTAAACAATTAAAATAACAAAATCACAAAAATACCAAACAATAAATTAGAATATGACAGACTACACAAAAGAGAAGATTTATTATGGAGATATTGGTGTTTGTCCCGCAAGACCACCTGTATTTGATGAATCTAAAAGTCTTTCATCCGATGCATTACTTCCCGATCCAAAAACAATGCGTATTTCTGCATCTGCTTTAGCAACTCATATCTCAGCGTTAGAAAACAGAGGACTTATCAAACCATACAGTCCATCTGTTGATATGGAAATTCAAATCAAACAAGATCGTGAATTGTTTGAAGCAATGAATAAAGAGTATTGCTATTACGAAGACAAATACAGAAAAGCTTTGAAAGATTATTTTGAAGCTGCTACTTCAACAGATACCTCATTAAATGCAAGTGCTCGTACAAAGATTCAATCTGCGGTTACTTTCAATCGCAAACTAAACAGTCTTCTTGAAATTATGAATTTTATATCTCAATCTCGTGCGAAGACTGTGGAAGCGAACAAAAATATAATTAACCAAAAGAACAAACAAATCAATGATCGGTTAACCCGGTTAAAATCTCAGTATGAGATGATTATGAAAGATCACATCTCTATTGAATCTCAAAAAGCACTGATTGAATATTCAAAAGAGAAAAACAATTACGTTTCAAATCAAATCGGTTTGTACATTGGACTGAATATTTTAGCGATTGGAACAATCCTTTTTGTAGCACGATCATTATAATATTTTCTTTAATTAATTTTTAATCTTTTTATTATTTGTTTGAATTCACTAGATTCAAACAAATAACAATAAACAATAATAGAGAATGTCCATAGACAATGTACTTAATGCACAGGAATTGCAACAAGTTCAATATTCCCAGGCATTGCAACGTGATCCTGCACAATACCAAGCATTTGTGAAAGGGAAAGTTCAAAAACTGATGGATGAGACATTGAATACAAAACGGGCAGCATTTCAAAAAGCACATATTGATGCTGGTCGGTATATGGATATGGATCATAATGCACAGCTGTACAAAACCCGATCAGATGATGTTTCAACACTGCATGATGCTATTGAAAAATCAAACAATGTATATTTACAAAACATTGAAAAAGATAAACATATTTCCCGAAGACAATCCGAAATAAATGAATATTCTTACAACAATAAACTGGAAACACTTTTCTTTCTTCAGCTTTTGTTTTTGAGTGTTCTTTTATTAACAGTTGTTGTGTACTTACAAAAGAATGGAATTGTTGGAAATACAGTGGCGGGTATGTTAACAGTTTTAGTTTTACTAATTGTAATTGGTGTAGGTATTTACCGTTGGAATTACACAAATACAACTCGTGATGGACGTTTCTGGTCAAGACGGTATTTCAAACAAGAAGAAGATGGTGCATCACCTACAAATGCAGGACATTGTGATGCACAGGGCAACTTTGTATTTGATATTAAGAAGCTTGTTCCCGAAGTACTTGATCAATCAGTACGTACATTTGCTGATCGTTTGGAACGTGTAAATAATGAACTGATTGATCAAGCTGCTATTTATCAAACAACAGGTTCATTACCTCTTCCTTCTAAATGTGCTCAAGCTTCAACTGTTTGATTATTACAATACTAAATAGAGGATGTCTCAGCAAATTCAATGTGCAGCTGCAGAAACCAAATACAAATCGTGTGATTCATACAAACAAAATGAACAAAAAAACAAAGAGAAAGAAGTTTTGAATAATTTGATGAATTATCAAAAAGATTTTGATAATAAATACCAACATTATTTATCTTTACGGAATGCTAATAAAACATTAAACGCAAGCATTGAACCCATTATGAATCTATCCAAACAAATGACTGAGAATGTTTCTTCATCAGAAAAAGAATTAGAACAAATTGAAAATCAAATAAATAGCTATGAGAATGAATTACGTGAAACAAACTTAACGAAACCAACAGCAGGGCCATTTGGAACTAAAAATTATGACAGCGGTGTTCAATTTGGTTTTTATATATTTTTTACTCTCTTTTTAATATGCTTGTATTTTTATCTTACATTTTTTGTTTTGAAAGCGATGTTCTCTTTTGTTAAATTTATTGGTGCTTTAGCATTGATAACTATTTTAGTCTATATTAGTTATATATTTGTGAATAAATATTTAACACAAACATCTGTTTTACCAGATAAACCAAACAATCTTCTACAAAAAATTAAAAATATTATAAATTAATTAACTAAAATCTAATATTTCAAACAATTTATCATATAATTTGTTTGAAACTTGTATTAATCTTCTTCAATTTCTTTGAAACGAAGACCGTAAAATTCTTTATCACTGGAACCTTTGGATGCAATGCCTTTGAGTCGTTCAACAATCTGGGATTTTTTCAATTCAGATGCACCAGGCATTGTTTTTTTCCACGTATTAAACCGTGTCATTACATCTACAAGTCGTACAGGTCCTGCACCGACTTCTTTTATCAAATTCTCTTCTACAAAAGCACCAAATACATCATTTTCATATTTGTACTTTTCAGATGCTGATTTCACACAATCAGGTTCAATCAAACCGTGCTTGAGATAGTGATTTTGGAAATAATAAACAAGAATCCCCAAATATGCAATCCGTATTTCGGATGATTTGAATCGTTCTTCTAGTGTTTCATCTTTTGGATGAATATAATCTTTGGGAACATCTGCAGGAATCGGTGGATCACCTTCTTTCCAAAACTTTGCAACGTGGAGAATCACACGAATCCGACGCCACGTACCTCCATCCATACTGGAAATGGGAGGCAGTTCATTACACGCCATGAAAATTCGTCCCATAATTTTGAGTCCTCCTTGATCTTCATACAATCCACGTGCACTGATAGCATCAGAAGTCCATTGTTTCATCAATGCAGTGTTGATTTTTTCACCTTCTCCTGGTTCACCGCTGTAAATATACCGTACACCTTTCAGTTTCACAATTTCTGGATTCGCACTTCCTGCATCTGCACGTTTCCGTGTAAATATTTCTGTTTGAACCTCTGTTGCATATTTTCCTAGTGTGTTTTGTTTCAATTGTTGTCTCATTGATTTACCATTACTACCATTACCTGTTTCAAAGTAAAACCGTTGTTCACGATTTGAACCTTCCAAACACGCAGCGTCCAATGTCAATACGTATTCACGTAGTTCTTCATTTGGATACACTTTCTTGTAAAATTCAAGAATGAATTTATGATGCTCATTTGGATGAGCAGGATCGTATGGAATATACGGAATCGCATCAAGATCGTTGTATATACCAGCTTGAAAGCTGATACAATCGTCTGGACGACCTGGACGAAACAATACAGTAGGACCACCTGACATATCATCACTATCATAATGACGCAGTTCAAGTACACCGTTTGAACATCCAAACAAATTAGAATTCATATTCAGTCGTTCAATAAATTTCTCATCGTAGTACTTTGCTTCACATTCTTTCATAACGTGATCACGGAATGTTGTATTCTCCAAATTCTTCTCAATTGCAATAATTAGTTTTCGTTTCGCTTCATATACGGCTTTCTCTGTATCTGTTGATTTAATAATCAGATTTCCCAAATGTTGATCTGCTTTAATATAATAATTACGAACTTCTTCACCAAGACGTTCTCGTAGGATTACATTCTTTTTCAATGGAACCCAATAATGACCAACATACATATACCATTCAGAACCTCCACGTTTTCCAACACTACTGCATCGGAATTCGTGTTGATACAATTTCTTAACAAGTTTCGCTACACTTACGTGTGTATCAGACGCAAAGTGAATAATCCAATCAATCACAGATTCACCCAAAATACTATTGTATGTATCTAGATTGTCTTCCTTTGCCCAATAATGAAGTGATCCCATTTTCAATTGTTTTTCACGTTCACTCAGTTTCAGTAAGTTCCATTTTGCCAACAATTGAGCATCGCTATACAATGCTTTTTTGTGAGATTTATCCACTTTGCGTGTGATTTCAGACCACACTGCAAGAGACTCTGGATTGTTTGCAATATTTTTCAAACAAATCCCCAAATTGATCCAATCATTGTAATCTCCACAACGACGTTCAGGATCCAAACATTCACGCACCAATCGGTATGCTAGTTTTACATCTTCCTGTGTATGTGTATACAAACCAGGACTGTCACCAATAATAGAAACAACCGTACTATCATCGTCATCAACTTCTCCTGTACCTGCACCACCCAAAGCTTTCAAAGGCTTAGTATGGCCAATAAGATCCGATTTATTCAATTTTGCATTCCCTTTTCCCCACAAACTTACCAAATGATTATATTCAGTCAAAGTTTCAGGACGAAATGTCATTTCAGTCAATTCTTTATGATTCACACGAATAGAAAGCTCCTTCATAAGTTCAACACTATCTGTTGGAATTTCAGGTTCAATCAACTCAGATTCTACAATATCACTAATATCGTCAACACTAATTCCACTAAATTTTTCACGTGGAACACTAATAATTCGTTGGATTTTGTACTGT
>JACCEE010127909.1_pt1 | contig 10301 bp, 10 predicted proteins | sample 7449931 | NCBI WGS metagenome assembly JACCEE01 (sample SAMN15323457, study PRJNA562643) | freshwater metagenome | isolation source: river surface water | place: USA:Blue River Watershed | collected 2017-08-19 | reverse complement strand
CGCACACCTTCTACTACGGCGAGGACATGGCGGCCATGATCCGCGAGGCGGCGCCGGTGCTGGCCCATGTGCGGGTGGCCGACACCTTCAACCACAAGAAGAGCAGCCAGCTGCGCTACATCGTGAACCCGCCGGGCTCGAGCCAGATCCGGGTCCACCAGCACCTGGACATGGGGCAGGGGGAGATCGACTGGGATGTCTTCTTCGGCACGCTGGCCGAGGTCGGCTTCGACGGCGTGCTGTCGGCCTGCGTGTTCGCCTGGGAGGAGCGCGCCGAGGCATCCAGCCGCTTCATGCGCGCCGAGATCCAGCGCTACCTCGATCAATACGCTCGCTAAAGGAGCCCCAACATGACCCTCAACATCGGTGTCATCGGCACCGGGATGATCGGCTGCGACCATATCCGGCGTCTGACCCAGGTGCTCAGCGGTGCCCGCGTGGTGGCCGTGAACGACATGGACCCGGCCCGCGCCCGAGCCGCAGCCCCGCAAGGTGCCCAGGTATTCGACAGCCCGCAGGCGCTGATCCAGTCTGATCAGGTCGATGCCGTGGTGATCTGCTCATGGGGTCCGGCCCATGAAGCGCAGTTGCTCGACTGCATCGCGGCAGGCAAGCCCGTGTTCTGTGAAAAGCCCATGGTCACCTCCGAGGCTGCCGCACTCAAGGTGATCGCGGCCGAGGTGGCACACGGCAAGCGGCTGGTGCAGGTCGGCTTCATGCGCCGCTTCGATGCCGACTACCGCCGGCTCAAGGCCGTCATCGAAGGCGGCCAGCTCGGCGCACCGCTGATGGTCCACTCTGTCCACCGCAACGCCTCCGTCCCCGCGGGCCTGTACACGTCGGACATGCCGCTCAACGACACCCTGGTGCACGATGCCGACATCTCGCGCTGGTTGTTGAGCGACGAGATCTCGGCAGTCGAAGTGCGCGTGCCGCGCCGCTCCAGCCGTGGCGGCGAGCTGCGCGACCCCGTCATCGTGCTGCTGCACATGAGCAGCGGCGCCATCGTGGACGTGGAGATCTCGGTCAACATCGCCTACGGCTACGACATCCGCGGCGAGGTGAGCTGCGAGCAAGGCATCGCGGCGCTGCCCAACCGGCCCGCCACCGTCATCACCGACGCGCACGGCATTCGCCAGGCCATCCCCACCGACTGGCGTGAGCGCTTCATCGAGGCCTACGACCAGGAATTCCGTGAATGGATCGTGGCCGCAGGGCAGGGCAGCGCCACCGGCCCCTCGGCCTGGGACGGCTACGCCGCCACCCTCACGGCCGACGCGGCCCTGCGTGCCGTCAGCAGCGGCGAGCGCGAAGCCGTGAACCTGATCGACCAGCCTGCGCTGTACCGGATCTGAATCCCAATTTTTTCAACCCTGACTGACACACACGAGGAGACACCACATGATCAATGGAGAACGCACGATTTCCCGCCCCCTGCGCTGGGGCATGGTCGGCGGCGGCCGCACCGGCCAGGTCGGCTACAAGCACCGCACGGGTGCCTTGCGCGATGGCACCTACCAGCTGGTGGCCGGCGCCTTCGACCTGGACGCCGAACGCGGTCGTGATTTCGGCACCCGGCTCGGCGTGGCGGCGGACCGCTGCTACGCCACCTATCAGGATCTGATCGCCGGCGAAGCGGGCCGCCCTGATGGCGTGGAAGTGGTGTCGGTGGCGACGCCCAACTTCACCCATTTCGAGATCACCAAGGCGCTGCTGCAAGCCGGCATCCATGTCATCTGCGAAAAGCCGCTGTTCTTCAGCGTCGCGGAATGCGAGGAGATCCGGGCACTGGCCGCAGCCAAGGGACTGATCGTGGGCGTGACCTACGGCTTCACCGGCCATCCGCTGGTACACCAGATGGCGGCCATGGTCGCCAAGGGCATGCTGGGCGACATCCGCATCGTCGACATGCAGTACACCCATGGCTTCAACGCCGGCGACGACGTCGGCGCCCCCGACGCCGTGAAGTGGCGCACCAACCCGAAGACCGCCGGTGCCACCTTCGTGCTGGGCGACATCGGCACCCACCTGTACTACCTGTCCGAAGTGGTGCTGCCCGAGCTGCGGGTGGAAAAGCTGCTGTGCGACCGCAAGGCCTTCATTCCCACCCGTGCCCCGCTGGAAGACCACGCGACGGTGCTGATGCACTACAGCAATGGCGCGCGCGGCCGGCTCTGGGTGTCGTCGGTCGACGCCGGCAACATGGGCTCGCAGCGTTACCGCTTCGTCGGCTCCAGGGCCAGCGTCGAGTGGAGCGACAGCCATCCCGACCAGCTGATCTACGAGGTCCAGGGCGAGCCCAACCGCGTGCTGCATCACGGCATGCCCTACCTGGAGCCCGAAAGCCTGGCGGTGGATCGCATGGGTGCGCTGCACACCGAAGGTCTGGGCGACAGCTGGGCCAACATCTATCTGTGGATCGCGCAGGCGATCGACGCCAGGCAGCGCGGCGACGAGGCCTTCCTGGGCAGCCATCACTACCCCGGCATAGCCGCCGGCACCGAGGGCGTGCGCTGGCTGGAGAACTGCGTGCGCTCGGCCGATGCGGGCGCAGCCTGGGTCGATTTTCAATGACGTGAAGCAACGAGGAAACCGAAAATGAAACTGTCTATTTGTACCGACGTGATGGGCAATCTCTCGTTCACCGAGATGCTCGACAAGTGCGTGGCGCTGGGCGTCGAGGGCATCGAGATGACCGGTGGCGGCTGGTCCAAGGGTCCGCATTTCCGCGCCGACGAACTGCTGGCCGACAAGGGACTGCTCAAGCAGAAGCTGGCCGAGATCCAGGCCCGTGGCCTGGAGATCGCGGCGCTGAACTGCTCGGCCAACCCGCTCGATCCGGGCGAGATGGGCAAGCGCCACCGCAAGGAGATGGAGGACACCATCCGCCTGGCGGGCGAGATCGGCGTCAAGAAGATCGTCACGATGTCGGGCCTGCCCGAAGCCGCACCCGGCGACATGGTGCCCAACTGGCTGGTCTACACCAAGAGCTGGCCGAACGAAATGCCTGAGCGCGACCGCTACCAGTGGGAAGACCGTGCCTTCCCGCTCTGGCACGAGCTGGTCAAGCTGGCCAAGGAAGTGGGCGTGGAGAAGTACGCGCTGGAGAACTTCTCTGCCATGCTGGTGTGGAACCCCGAGACCCTGTTCCGCCTGCGCAACGAGGTCGGCCCCAGCGTCGGCATGAACCTGGATCCTTCCCACCTGATGTGGATGGGAGCCGATCCGATCGCCTCGGCGCGCGCGCTGGGCAGCGCCATCCACCACTGCCATGGCAAGGACACCCGCATCGAGCGCGGCCTGGCCGATGTCAACGGCCTGCTCGAACTCAAGGACGTGACCGACGTCGCCAACCGGACCTGGAACTACGTGGCGGTCGGCGCCGGCCATGATCTGCAGTGGTGGAAGGAGTTCTTCTCGGTGGTGCGCATGGTCGGCTACAACGACTGGGTCTCCCTCGAGATGGAGGACTTCACCATGTCGACCGAAGCCGGTATCCAGTCCTCGATCGACGCGCTGCAGGCGACGATCAGCCGCTGACGGAATGGCTGCCCTGGGTGCGTGCAGCATGGCTGCAGCACCCAGGGTAGACAGAGCGAACCGGATGCATTGACCACATCAACCCACCCAAAAGCGTCTGTCCATGAACCCGCCCGTGCAAGAATCCGCCTTCGAACTGCTGACCCGCGTTCGGCAGCACCTGCCAGCCCTGAGCCCCCAGCATCAGCGCATCGCCGGCTATCTGCTGCAGAACCACCTGACCGTGGGTTTCCACGGCATCCAGGAAATGGCCCAGGAGTGCGGTGTTCCGCCCACCACGATCGTCCACTTTGTGCGCCGCTTCGGCTACGCTGGGTTCAGCCCGTTCAGGCAGCTGTTCAAGGATGCCTTGCGCCAGTATCTGCAGCAGCGCGAACTGGCACAAGCCGCCGTGCCGGGGCGAAATTCGCCCTCAAGCACCACACAATGCTCTGAAATTTTCGCTGCCTAACAATCAGAACTCAGCTTTCGCGTCCGCAGGGTTGAATCAGACTTTTGAACAAGGGGTTCAGACTCCTGCCGTTCATTGCAAGGCAATGGTCCCGCTGATGCAGGTGACCGACTGGCCACCGACACGGATCACGTCCTGGCCCTCGAACGACACATGGATCTTGCCGGCACGGCCCACGACCGATCCCTGCGTGCTCACGTAGTCCGAGCCAAACCAGTTGATCTGCCCGGCGTCCCGGATGAACGCGGCCACGGCGCCATTGCCGCTGCCGCAGACGGGATCCTCGTTCACGCTGACACTGGGCGCGAAGGCTCGCACTTCGATGGCGGCAGACAGGCCCTTGGCATAGGCACCGTAGACCACGATACCGATCGACTGGTTGCGCTGGTCGAACTGCGACATGCGCACGAAGTCAGGTCGAAGTGCGAGGACCGCCTCGGCGCTGGCCATTGGAACGATGGTCCAGGTCGGGCCGACATTGACCAGGCTCGGCCTGGGTTCGCGTTGCACCGGAGCGCCCAGGATGGACGCCAGTTCATCGACCTGTTCAGGTGCCAGCGGTGTCAGGCGGGGCGTCGGCAAGTTGAACGCGATCACGGGGGACTGGTCAGCCGCTGGTGTGACGGTGAGTTGAATCAGTCCGGCCTCGCACTCCTGTACCAGCTTGCCACTCTTCGGCACAATCCTGCCGGCCTCCAGCAGGGCATGCGCCGTACCCAAGGTGGGGTGCCCGGCGAAGGGCAGTTCCGACTGCGGGGTAAAGATGCGCACCCGGTAGTCGGCGCCAGGCCGAGTGGGCGGCAAGACGAAGGTCGTCTCCGATAGGTTCGTCCAGTTCGCGATGCGCTGCATCTGCTCGCCGGTCAGGCCTTGTGCGTCCAGGACCACGGCCACCGGGTTGCCACGGTAGGGGGTATCGGTGAAAACATCGACCTGCTTGAAGGCCACGTGGGACATCGGGTGAATTCCTCAATGAAGGATGAAGCGCAAGGTGGCCGCCGCACTCATGCCGACCATCACGGTACCGATCATAGACAGCCTGGAGGCGGCCAGTGCCGTGATCCCCAAGGCCAGCAGGTCAACGGGATTTCCGGTGGCGAATTCCGGGGCGATGACCGAGATCAGCACGCAGCCTGGCGCCGCGTCCAGCACCACCTGGGCTTTCGGGCTCAGGGTACGGTGGCGCAAGGCCAGGTAACCCAACAGACGGGTCAGGTAGGTGACCACGGCCATGCCCGCTATCACCCAGAGCGTCCCTGAATGGATCATACCCTTCCCTCCCACAGATAGGCTGCCGCCAGACCGGAAAGCGCACCGGTGACCACGAACCAGCCGGGAGGAGCAAACCAATAGGTGGCTGCGGCCACCAGCAGGCTGACCAGCCAGGGCTTGGCGGATCGCCAGCCTGGCCACATGCCGCGCAGCAAGACCAGAAACACCGCCGGAAAGGCCATGTCAAAGCCGTAGACACGAATGTCGCCCATCCACGGGCCCAGGACGGCGCCGACCCCGGTGCACAGCACCCAGGTCAGGTAGAAGCTGACGGCAACCGCAAAGTAGTAGGGAACGCTGAAGGCGGGCAGCCCTTGGGCCAGCCGCTTTCTGGCGTCTGCCAAGCCAAGTGCCCAGCTCTCGTCGCACATCAGGAACAGGACGGCCAAGGTTTTGCGTTGGGACAGATGCCGAATGAACGGTGCCATTGCAGCCCCCATCAGCAGGTGGCGGCTGTTGACCAGGAATGTGCTGGCCACGATGAGCAGCAGGCTGGGCGGCGAGGTCCACAGCTGGATCGCGGCAAATTCCGAGCCCCCCGCGAAGTTCAGGCCCGTCATCAGCGGCACCTCCAGCGCTGTCAGGCCCTTCCGGGTCGCCTGGGCTCCCAGGACCAAGGCAAAAGGCACGAAGCCGATCAACACCGGCAAGGCGGCCCGCAGCCCGCGCCAGAACTCGGACTTGGCGCTGGGCTGCAAACCGTCTGCCGTGCCTGGGCTGGTGACATTCGTAGTGACTTCCATGCCTGGAATCTTAGGCTTCCAGGTCAGCAATTTGATGTCTAATTGACCTCATATCCGATATACATTGGCATCTTATGCCAATCAATTGAGAAAATTCGCATGTCAACACCCAAAGACCTGGATCGTCTGGACAGGCGCATACTCGCCGCCCTGCAACGGGACGGGCGCATGCACAACACGGATCTGGCCCGGGAGGTCGGACTTTCCCCCTCGCCCTGTCTTCGGCGGGTGAACCTGCTGGAGGAGTCGGGGGTCATCGACCGTTACGTGGCCCTGGTCAACCCGGCCAAGGTGGGCTACCCGATGACCTTCTTCACCCGTGTCTGGTTGCTGGCCCAGGACGAAGAGACGATCTCGCGCTTCGTCGCAGCGATGGAACAGTTGCCGCAGGTCCTGGAGTGCTACCTGATGCTGGGGGATTCCGATGCCCTGATGCGGGTGGTGGCCGCAGACATCGAGGACTACCGGTGCTTCCAGTCCGCCCACATGACCAAGGCCAACGGCATCCAGAACGTCAAGACGGACGTGCCCAGCCAAACGGTGAAACAGACAACGGCGCTTCCGCTGTGACCTGGGGCCGCCAGCCAGGAAAAACGGAATCTTGATCGTCCAGGACTTGGACCAGGTGACAGTGCGGTCGTGGCCGGGTGCCAACACATGGCCGCGTCAGGCTGGACTGGCCTTCGCGCTGCGCGGTTGGTGCACATCGAACGCAAGCCTTTCTGCCTGGACCGTCTGCGAGGCGCTCAAACAAGAATCCCTGGCCGATTGACCAGGGACTCTTGTCAGGGGCTGGGGCGCAGCGGCAGCTTCAGTTCTTCTTCTTGTTGCGGTACTGGTCGGCGATCACGGCGGCGACGATGATCGCACCCTTGACCATCTCCTGGTAGTAGGCGTCGATGCGGATGAAGGTGAAGCCCGAGGTCATGACGCCCAGGATCAGCACGCCGATCACGGTGCCGGTGATGCGGCCCTTGCCGCCCACCAGCGAGGTGCCGCCGATCACGACCGCGGCGATCGCGTCGAGTTCGTACATCACGCCCATGCCCGACTGGCCCGAGATGGCACGCGAGGCGGTCACGGTGCCCGCGATGCCGCTGAGCAGGCCGGCGATGGTGTAGATCCAGATCAGGTGGCGGTTGACGTTGATGCCCGATACGATGGCGGCCTGGCGGTTGGCGCCGATCGCGTAGGTGAACTTGCCGAAGCGGGTGTAGCGCAGCACGACGTGGAAGATGGCCGCGATCACCAGGAAGATGATGACCGGATTGGCGCCGGAGCCGATCCAGGCGAAGTCGTCGGTCAGCATCGACACCGGCATGCCGCCCGTGAACCACTTGGCAAAGCCGCGCGCCGCCACCATGGTGCCGAGCGTGGCGATGAAGGGCGGGATCGCGGTGTAGGCGATCAGCGAGCCGTTGAGCAGGCCGATCATCAGGCCGGCGAAGGCGCCAGCCAGCACCGGCCAGATGATGGGCAGGTCGGTCAGCGCCGGGAAGACCGCGCGCGGGAAGTCCGATACCTGCGCCAGGCTGGCCGCGACCACCGCCGATGCCGCGACCACCGATCCCGATGACAGGTCGATGCCGCTGGTGATGATCACGAGGTTGACGCCGATCGCGATGATGCCGATCACGGCCATCTGCAGCACGATGATCTGCAGCCGATCGAGGTTGAACAGGAAGCTCTGGCCGTTGACATACCAGCCCAGCGCCTCGAAGAACAGGCCGATGCCGACCAGGACGAGGAAGATGCTGGCCTCTTGCGGCAGCTTGAACTTGAATGGAGTGGGTAGGGCGGTCATGGTGGTGGCGGCTGAGTTGCTCATGGTTGTCTCCGGGATTTACTTGGCGGCCAGGTCCATGACGCTGACCTGGTCGGCATCCTGGCGGTCCAGGATGCCGGTGATGCGGCCCTCGTGCATGACGGCGACGCGGTCGCTCATGCCCAGCACCTCGGGCATTTCGGACGAGATCATCAGGACGGCCACGCCCTGGCCGGCCAGTTCGCTGACCAGGCGGTGGATCTCGGCCTTGGCACCGACGTCGATGCCGCGCGTCGGCTCGTCGAGGATCAGGATCGAGGGATTCGTCAGCAGCCAGCGTCCCACCAGCACCTTCTGCTGGTTGCCGCCCGACAGGTTCTGGATCGTTTCCTGCATGTGCGGCGTCTTGACGCGCAGGCGACGCGACATCTCGATGCAGTCCTTGGCCAGCTGGCCGCTCTGCACGAAGCCGAGCCGGTTGACGTAGCGCTGGTTGAGCACCGCGAGTTCCATGTTGTCCTGGATGTCGAGGCAGAGGAAGCAGCCGGTGTCCTTGCGGTCCTCGGTCAGGAAGGCCATGCCGGCTTCCATCGCCTTGGCCGGCTTGTCGATCACGATCTGCTGGCCGCGGATCACGATGCTGCCCGAGGTCGCGGGCGTGACGCCGAACAGCGTCTCGGCGACATTGGAGCGGCCCGAGCCGACCAGGCCGGCCAGGCCCAGGATCTCGCCAGCGCGGATGTCGAACGAGACATCGTGGAACACGCCCTCGAGCGTGAGGTTCTTCACCGACAGCACGACATCGCCGATCGGCACCGTCTCCTTCGGGAACATCTGCGTGATCTCGCGCCCGACCATCATGCGGATGATGTCGTCGCGCGTGACCTCGTTCGAGGCGCAGGTGGCGATGTACTTGCCGTCGCGGAACACCGAGAACTCGTCGGCGATCTCGAACAGCTCGTTCATCTTGTGCGTGATGTAGATGATGCCCTTGCCCTCGGCGCGCAGGCTGCGGATGATCTCGAACAGGTGGGCGACCTCCTTCTCGGTCAGCGCCGAGGTCGGCTCGTCCATGATCAGCACGTCCGAGTTCCACGACACCGCCTTGGCGATCTCGACCATCTGGCGGCTGGCCACCGACAGGGTCTGGATCTCGACCTCGGGATCGATGTCTATCTTCAGGCGGTCGAACAGCGCCTGCGTGCGGCGCCTGAGCTCCTGGTGATCGACGAAGCCGAAGCGGTTGCGCGGCTCGCGCGTGATCCAGACGTTCTCGGCCACCGTCATGTGCGGCATCAGGTTGAGCTCCTGATGGATCATGGCGATGCCCAGCAGCAGCGCGTCGACCGGCTCGTGCATCACGACCGGCTTGCCGTCGAGCAGGATCTCGCCCTGGTCGGGCGTGTAGACGCCGGCGATGATCTTCATCAGAGTGGACTTGCCGGCACCGTTCTCGCCCATCAGTGCGTGCACGGTGCCGCGCCTGAGCTTGAACGACACGTTGTCGAGCGCGACCACTCCGGGGAACGCCTTGCGTATGCCGCGGATTTCCAGCAAGGGGGCGGTGGCCGTGCCGGTTCCCGTGGCCGGCTGGCGTTCCTGTATGGCGGTGTCTGACATCCTGTGACTCGCTACTCGGATAAAGATCGTGAAAAGGGTCCGCCGGCAGCGGCGGACCCGGTGGCAGCCGTCAGTTCTTGCCGGCGTACTTGCTCAGGTTCTCGGGCGTGACGAGTTCGAACGGCACGTTGACGAAGCGCTCGACCGGCTGCTTCTTGACCAGCTTGAGCGCGGCCTCGACCGCACCGGAACCCTGGCCGGCCGCGTTCTGGAACACGGTGACCTTGAGGTCGCCGGCCTTCATGGAAGCCAGCGCGTCGGGGGTGGCGTCGATGCCGGCGACGATGCTGCTCGGCGTCCACTTCTTGGCGGCCTTGAGCGCGTTGATGGCACCGATCGCCATCTCGTCGTTGTTGGCGATGATGGCGTCGAACTTCACGCCCGACGACAGCCAGTTGGTGGTGATGTCCTGGCCCTTGGTGCGGTCCCAGGCGCCTTCACGCTTGTCGACGATCTTCAGGCCCGAGCATTCGGGCGTCTTGACCACGTCCTCGATGTCCTGGGTGCGGGTGCGCGCGGCCTCGTTCGACAGCTCGCCCATCAGCACCAGCAGGTCGCCCTTGCCCTTGAGCAGCTTGCAGACCTGCTGGGTCTGCAGCGTGCCCGAGACCTTCTCGTCCGAGGCGACGAAGGCGACGCCGGCCGGCAGCTTGGCGAAGTCGACCGGCTTGCGGTTGACGTAGACCAGCGGGATCTTGGCATCGGTCACCATCTTGGTGATCTTGGGCGTGACGTCGGTGTCGACCGGATTGACGATGATCGCGTCGTATTTCTGCGCGATCATGTTCTGGATCTGGCTGAGCTGCTTGCCGACGTCGTTGCCGGCATCCTCGACCTGGACCGTGGCGCCGGCCTTCTTGCCCGCCTCCAGCGTGCCGTTCTTCAGGATGGTCAGGAAGGTGTCGAGCTG
>JACCEE010797591.1_pt1 | contig 10303 bp, 9 predicted proteins | sample 7449931 | NCBI WGS metagenome assembly JACCEE01 (sample SAMN15323457, study PRJNA562643) | freshwater metagenome | isolation source: river surface water | place: USA:Blue River Watershed | collected 2017-08-19 | reverse complement strand
CATGAAGTTCTGCACTAGGGAAAACGCTGAGACAAAGAAGGGCGCCAACGCTCAGTGCGTGTTGATGTGTGCTGCTGTTATGAAATTTCATGGTTCGCGCTGCTTGCAAAGTTTGGTGAATCTGTTGTTTCGGATAAAAATAAGCAAAACCCATTCCACCTAAATGTGTTCCACCTGGGATGGCATCGTTTGTGCTAATCCAGTTGTGTTGAAAAATTAGGTGTACCAAGGTTGATCAATTGATGGCTCGTGCGTGGACGCATCTTCTAATAAGCGTGGTGGTGTTTCTCCTAGGGTTGTTCCTGATGAGTGCACACGCTGGTGTGATGACGCGAGAGGCGATGGAGAGGGCTTTTCCAGCGCCTCTGGTGGTAGGCGAGAAAGACCGCGATTTACCAGTGTGGCCGATTTATCGGCAAGAGCTCACGTCCACAACAATTGCCGCCTATGTTTTTGAGTCACAAGATTTCGCCGCTATTCCTGGTTTTTCAGGTACGCCGTTTAATTTACTGATTGCGTTGGACCCCAATGGGCAGTTCATGGATGTGCGCGTGTTGTCGCATCATGAACCAGTGTTTCTAGAGGGGCTGGGCGAGAAGCCCTTGTTTGCTTTTGTGGAGCAATACAAAAACTTGTCTCTCAAACAAAGTATCAAGATCGGTACTGGTCAGAGCAAGAGTGGCAAAGAAACGGGAGCCAACGTCTACATTGATGGCGTGACGAAGGCCACGGCATCCGTGCGTATCTTGAACCAGACGTTGTTGGCTGCATCACTGAAGGTGGCACGGGCCAAGTTGGGCTACAGCCAGGGACGCGACCCAGACCAGGTCGCTAAAGTTCGGCCTGATGTGTTCAAGCCCTTGGATTGGGCTGGCTTGCGCAAAGCGGGTTTGATACACCACGCCAGATTTAAGAACAGTGACATTGAGAAGGCCTTCAAAGACACCGCTGGTGAAGGGGTAGATGTCGAGGCGCTACAAAATCCAAGCGATTTGTTTGCTGAGGTGTACGTTGCACATTTGAGCGTGCCAACGGTTGGCAAAAACCTGTTGCCTGCCGACAAATGGGCCTACTTACAGCAGCGACTTGACCCAGGCGACCATGCCTTGTTGATTTTGTCCAAAGGTCGCTATGCGCTGATGGGGGAGGACTTTGTGCGCGGCACGGTCCCCGACCGCTTGTCGGTGAGTCAGCAAAAACTTCCCATTGAGATTCGAGATTTAGATTTGGATGTGGCCTTGAATCTGCCACCTGAATTAGCCGATGCGCAATGGTTGGCCGTGCGTGTGATTGCGCCTGCAGGCCTCGACCCTGCACAGACGTTGAACTACGAATTGCATGTCACGCGAAGTAAGGGCATGTTGTTTCCAGAGTTGGTGACAAAAAGTTTTGTCATTGCTGCCGAGATGCCGCATGACTATGTTGAGATGGCCGAGTCGGATCAGAAGACTTGGCACGGTATCTGGCTGGATCGCTGGTGGGAATTGGCCGTGTTACTAAGTGCATTGGCTTTGCTGGTGTGGGCGCTACGGGAGCCGCCTTGGTTGATGCGACACACACAGCGAATGACGTGGTTTAGGCGTGGCTATTTGCTGTTCACTTTGTTTTTCATTGGCTGGTACGCACAGGGGCAGCTGTCGATCGTGAACCTCACGGCGGTGGTTCAATCCGTTGTGGCAGGGCAGAGCTTGGCCTTCTTCATGTACGACCCCATGACCGTTGTGCTGTGGGTGTTTGTGGTGGTTACTTTTTTTGCGTGGGGCCGTGGCACGTTTTGTGGCTGGCTCTGCCCGTTTGGTGCGCTGCAAGAGTTGATCAGTCAGCTTACCAAACGCTTAGGGTTGCCGTGGCAACGTGTCCCACAGCAGTGGGACACGCGGTTGAAGTAGGTGAAGTATGTGGTGCTGGCAGGGTTACTGTTGAGTGCGGCGGTATCGGTGACCTGGACCGACCGACTGGTGGAAATTGAGCCCTTCAAAACGAGCATCACTTTGAATTTTGTGCGTGCGTGGCCGTTTGTCGTTTGGGCTGTTGCCACCGTGCTTCTGAGTTCGTTTGTTTACAAGGGTTACTGCCGTTATCTGTGTCCATTGGGGGCTGGGATGGGAGTTCTGGGTAAGTTACGTCGCTGGGATTGGATTGCCCGTCGCAGCGAGTGCGGTCAGCCCTGTCAGCGCTGCCGCAGTGACTGTGCGTACCAAGCCATTGACAAGCGAGGAACGGTGGATTACGACGAGTGTTTCCAGTGCATGGATTGCGTGGTGATTTATGAGAACGATAGCTTGTGTGTGCCGCTGATTTTGTCAAACCGTCACCCCACCCAAATACGTGTGATCCCTATTCAGGAGGTGAAGTGATGAAGCGCCGAGCATGGATAAAAGCAGGCTTAGGACTAGGTTTGCTTGCAAATCTCTCTGCTATTGAGGCTTCACGCTTGCGCTGGAAAAGCACTACGTTCAATGGGTTAGGTACGACACTTTCAATTCGTGCTGCACATACTGAAATTGATCGATTGCAGCAATCGCTGCATGACGCACGGCTTGTGGTCGAAGATATTGAAAATCAGATGAGCTTGTTTCGTCCGAATAGTGCAATCAATCAGCTCAACCGAGACGGTGAGCTGATCAAGCCAGACGCCAGCTTGCTGCGTGTGTTGCAAATCAGCCAACACATTTCTTTACGCAGCCAGGGTGCTTTTGATGTCACGGTGCAACCACTATGGGCTTTGTACGCTTCCACGCAAAAGGACAAGCGTCTGCCTACTGCGGATGAAGTTTTGGCAGCACGGCAGAAGGTTGGCTGGCGAGGCTTACAGGTCAGTGCTGAGCGAGTGGCCTTGATGCGTCCTGGCATGGGGGTAACGCTTAATGGCATTGCACAAGGGTTTGCCAGTGACATGGTTCGTCAAAAGTTAAAGCAGCATGGCGTTAGACATGCATTGATTAACACGGGAGAGTGGTCAGCGATAGGTCTGGCAGATGCTGTGCGTGATTGGTCTTTGGGTATTGCCGATCCGCATCAGCCAGATAGATTGATCGCGCGAGTCCAAATGAATGGCATGTGTTTGGCGACATCGGCAGATGACCAATGTGCATTCACTTCAGATCGAAAGCACCACCATATCCTTGATCCTCTAACTGGCTATTCGCCACCAGATATTGCGAGCGTCACTATTGCGGCGAGTTCCTGTGTAACGGCTGACGCGCTGACGAAGGTGTTATTTGTTGCAGGCTACGAGCGCGCTTTGCAGCTAGCGACAGCATGGAGGGTTCATGCATTGGTTATTCATAAAGATGGGCGCAGTCATGCTTCGCCTGCAATGAGCGTATTGATGGATGCTTGAGTCGCGTCAATTTGGAACACTTGTGTATGTGACAGATGTTCTAGGCTGGAGCAAGTCGGAACACTTTTAAGGCGGTGTCTCTAGGCATGAGAGTTGCGGAGGCTGAGAGTTGGCCTGATTGGCAACATTTCTCAATTGACTCATCACTTGGAGACTGAAAGATGAAAAAGAAACTTCTCGCAATTGCGGCTGCAGCTGCCGTTCTTCCTACGGCGTATGCAGCCGATTTCAAAGCTGGCAACTGGGACATGAGTGTGGGTGGCAACATCAACGCGTTCTATACGGGGGTCAGTTGTTCTGGTAGCGCCGTAACGGGTGGCTTGGCCAATAAGGCCGAGGCGTGTGGCGGCAAAAACAATGCAACCACGATTGGTAATGGACTTTTGCCTTCCATGTTGAGTGTTGGCGCAAAGACAAATCAAGATGGTTACGACATTGCCGCTGTAGTTGGCATTGGCGTTTCAACTGCAACAAATAGTTCAATTGCTGTGAATAATGGCGTTGATGTGCGTAATGCGTATGTGTCGTTTGGCAACAAAGAGATGGGCACATTCAAAATGGGCCGAGATTACGGTTTGTTTGGTTTGACGCCAGTGTTGAACGATATGACGTTGTTGGGGGTTGGTGCTGCATACAAAGCGACGCAAAATGGCCGCGTGTCTTTGGGTCATATTGGCGCAGGATATACCTATGCTGGTACATATGGTCAGATGGTTTACACAACGCCCACATTGGGTAATGGGTTGACCATTGATGCGGGTTTGATGAACCCAGTTGAAGGTGCAACTGCTGCGTCTGGCTCAGGCCCCGCACTGCAAGCGCGCGCTACTTATGCGCGTCAAGGCTTTAAGACTTGGGTTGCCCAAAAGAACCAAAGTTACAGTGGTTTTCGCATGAATGCTTCTGAAGTTGGTGCTACGGTCAATGCTGGGCCAATTGACTTATTGGCTAACTACCAAACCGGTACAGGTTTGGGCGTCTTGGCCGATGCTGATCAGGGCAATGTGAAAGGTCAAAACACCTTTGTGCAAGCCACATATAAAGTCGCGCCAAAGGTGAAGGTCGGCTTGGGTTCAGGTAAGAGCGAAAACAAATCAGGCAGCGGTAGTGCCTTTCGATCGAATCAAAGCACAACGGCAGGCGTGTATTTCAATCTCACGCCTAGTTTGACTTTGGTTGGCGAAGTGGGTGATACAACGTCTAAGGACTACAGCAACTCACAAGCAAAGCAAAAGAGCTATTCATTCGGCGGCATCTTTTTCTTTTGATGAATTGTTAATTTAAGGTTTGTAGGGTGTTATGCATGGCCGAAGGCAATCGTGTTCGGCCATTTTTTTGTTCAGTGTGTGTCACGGATGTGTACCAAAAGTGAACAGCTTTTTCCAAAAGTGTCACACCTGTTGCAGCGATTGTGTTTTGATTTGAGGGTTATCACTAGCTTTCGGGATGTTTTCCTTATGTTGATTCAAGTGAATTGGGCAATGAGGAAATGGCATGCGAATTGCAATCAAGACATACGGCTAAGTGAACTCGCTAGGGTTTGCAAATTACCGCAAGAAATCAGTCAACGAAACAATGTTGATTATTAATTCACACTCAGTAGGAGATATCCTGTGAAAAGAAAACTTCTAAGCGTGCTGGTCATGCTCGCCACAGCTCATGTATCTGCGCAAGTCACCGATGCGATGATTGCCAAAGACGCCACGGACACAGATTCAGTTTTGAGCTGGGGCATGGGCACACAAGGACAGCGTTTTTCGCCGCTGACCACGATCAACACTAAAAACGTGAGCAAGCTGGCCCCCGCTTGGTCTATGTCGTTCGGCGGTGAAAAACAACGCGGCCAAGAGTCACAACCCTTGGTCTACAAGGGCAAGATGTTCGTGACAGCTTCTTACTCACGCATCTTCGCCATCGATGTGAAGACTGGTGAGAAAGTTTGGAAATACTAGCACCGTTTGCCGGACAACATCATGCCTTGTTGCGACGTGGTCAACCGCGGCGCCGCCTTGTTTGACAACTTGGTCATCTTCGGTACTCTAGATGCGCAATTGGTGGCCTTGGATCAAAACACAGGCAAAGTGGTGTGGCGTGAAAAGATCGACGACTACACCGCTGGTTACAGCTACACCGCAGCGCCCCTGATTGCCGACGGTTTGCTGCTCACCGGCGTGTCGGGTGGTGAATTTGGTGTGGTGGGTCGTGTGGATGCACGTGATCCAAAGACCGGTAAATTGGTTTGGTCTCGCCCCACCGTGGAAGGCCACATGGGCTACAAAGACGGCAAAGAAAACGGCATCAGTGGCACAACCAACGCTACATGGCCAGGCGAGACATGGAAAACTGGCGGTGCATCCACTTGGTTGGGTGGCTCCTATGACGCTACGACAGGTTTGGCTTATTTCGGTACAGGAAACCCCGGCCCATGGAACAGCCACGTGCGTAAAGGCGACAACTTGTATTCATCGTCTACTGTGGCGATCGATGTCAAGACTGGCAAGATTGCATGGAGCTATCAAAACACACCCAACGATGCTTGGGACTTTGACGGTGTGAACGAGTTTGTGACCTTTGACATGGACGGCAAGCGCGTCGGTGCTAAGGCAGACCGTAACGGCTTCTTCTATGTGAATGATGCCAAGACCGGTAAGCTCATCAATGCTTTCCCCTTCGTGAAGAAAGTCACTTGGGCATCGAGCATTGATCTCAAAACAGGTCGTCCCGTGTTTGATCCTGCCAACCGTCCTGGCGATCCAACGGCTAGCGCCGATGGCAAGAAAGGTTCATCTGTCTTTGCAGCTCCCGGCTTCTTGGGTGGCAAGAACCAAATGCCAATGGCGTACAGCCCCAAGTCTCAACTGTTCTATGTGCCTACCAACGAATGGGGCATGGACATTTGGAACGAGCCCATCAGCTACAAGAAAGGCGCAGCCTATTTGGGCGCTGGCTTCACGATGAAGCCATTGTTTGATGATCACATTGGCTCCTTGCGCGCCATTGATCCGAAGACAGGCAAAGTGGCTTGGGAAGTGAAGAACAACGCACCTCTGTGGGGTGGTGTTCTGACAACTGCTGGCGATTTGGTGTTCTGGGGCACGCCTGAGGGCTATCTCAAAGCAGCTGACGCCAAAACAGGCAAGGTGCTGTGGCAGTTCCAAACTGGTTCTGGCGTGGTGGCTCCTCCCATCACGTGGAGCGACGGTGCTGACCAATATGTGAGCGTGGTCTCTGGTTGGGGTGGTGCTGTCCCTCTGTGGGGCGGCGAAGTGGCCAAGAAGGTCAACTTCCTCGAACAAGGTGGTTCTGTTTGGACATTCAAATTGCCCAAGTAATCCGCTAACTGTTTGATCCGAGAAGGGGTTTTAGAAGGCGCAAGCCCTCTGAAGCCCCTTTTTAAATCAAGGTGAACTTTATGAAAAAACATATACTTTTTTTGATGATGGTCTGCATGAATCTGGCTCATGCAGCACCGACGTTAAGCGCCAAAGAAGCCACTGCGGCTGCCGAGCTAGCTAAAAGCAATGGTTGCTTGAGCTGTCATGCTATGGATGAAAAAATTGTTGGCCCTGCTTATTCAAAAGTAGCGGCTAAATACAGTGACGACAAAGATGCAGCTGCATCGCTCGCGCAGTCCATTCGCAATGGTTCATCTGGTAAGTGGGGGCGTATTCCCATGCCTGCACACGGCAATATGAGCCAAGAAGACATCAACCTGTTGGCACGTTGGGTGTTAACCATCAAAGGGAATTGATGTTTTTCAAGCGCTTGATCCAACGCCACCTTGCATGGTTCTGCGGTGTGATCGTTGTATCAAGTGCTTTTGCGCAAGATAGCAATCGTCAAGACTGGCTGCGCAACCCTGCTATGGGTAACTACAAAGCCTATGCAGAATTCAAAATGACAAATTACGCCAAGGCCCGTGAAGTATGGGAAACCTTGGCTGAAGTTGGCAATGGCGATGCTTTATTTAACTTGGGGGTCATGGCTGAAGATGGTCTAGGTGAACCTCTTAACATGACCAAAGCCGAAGCGCTCTACACCAGTGCAGCCAACGGCAACAATTTCAAAGCACAGTACCGCTTAGGTTTGCTTTATAGCTCTGGCGGTTTGCTCGGTAAAGACGTTCAAAAAGCTCGCGTGTATTTGAGTCGAGCAGCTCGACATGGCGACAAAGATGCAGCTTCGTTGTTGACGCAACTCAGTGATGCATCGCAAACGCCAACACCACTACAACAAGCAGATCTACTCAGTGCGCAAGGGCGGCACATGCAAGCGGCCAAGATCTACAACACGTTGGCCGAAACAGGTGATGCCACAGCACAAACTCGTTTGGCGTGGATGTACGAAGCTGGCCGAGGTGTGCCGCAAGACTTGAGTGAGGCTGCGCAACGCTTTGAGATTGCCGCTAACGCAGGCCATGCAGAAGCGCAGTATGCGTTGGCTGTGATGCTGCGCACAGGACGTGGTCGTGCGCGTGATGATGCGCAGAGTTTGTTATGGCTCAAGCGTTCTGCAGCACAAAACTATCCTTCGGCAGTGGCTGCGGCGCATTCTTTGCATGCCCTATGAAATGATTTTCATATTGTGACAAGTTGGAGCATGTGTGAACGTGCGGAACACACGAGTGTGGCAAGACGACACGAAATCGAAGAGAAAGGCCTGGTACAGCTCTTGCGAAATCTGAAATACCCGAGAGGGAAATTCTTGATGTTCAAAAATGGAGATGACATGATTTACGCAAACCCAGGCGCTGCTGGCGCAAAAGTGCAATACAAAGCCCACTACGACAACTTCATCGGTGGCAAGTTCGTAGCCCCTGTTGAAGGTCAATACTTTGATGTGATCACGCCGATCACAGGTCAGGTCTATACCAAGGCCGCACGATCAGGCGCGAAAGACATTGACTTGGCCTTGGATGCGGCACACAAAGCTGCTGACGCTTGGGGCAAGACATCTCCTACAGAACGCGCCAATATTTTGTTGAAGATCGCCGATCGCATCGAAGCCAACCTCGAAATGTTGGCGTACGCTGAAACCGTGGACAACGGAAAAGCCATTCGCGAAACACTCAATGCCGACATTCCCCTGACTGTGGACCACTTCCGTTATTTCGCAGGCTGCGTGCGCGCTCAAGAAGGTGCGTTATCAGACATCGACGAAAACACAGTGGCCTATCACTACCACGAGCCGCTGGGCGTGGTTGGTCAAATCATTCCTTGGAACTTCCCAATATTGATGGCCGCATGGAAATTAGCGCCTGCCTTGGGGGCAGGTAACTGCGTGGTGTTGAAGCCCGCCGAATCTACCCCTATTTCTATTTTGGTATTGGTTGAGCTGATCGCCGACTTGCTGCCTCCTGGTGTGTTGAACGTCGTGAACGGATTTGGCCGCGAAGCTGGGATGCCTTTGGCCACCAGCAAGCGCATTGCAAAGATCGCCTTCACAGGCTCCACCACCACAGGTCGTGTGATTGCTCAAGCCGCAGCCAATAACCTGATTCCTGCAACGCTGGAATTAGGCGGCAAATCACCCAACATCTTCTTTGCCGATGTGATGGACAAAGACGACGGCTTCCTCGACAAAGCCATTGAAGGTATGGTGCTGTTCGCGTTCAACCAAGGTGAGGTGTGTACCTGCCCATCACGTGCGCTGATTCAAGAAAGCATTTATGACAAGTTCATGGAGCGTGTGCTCAAACGCGTGGCTGCTATCAAGCACGCCAACCCACTCGACACCGACAGCATGATGGGTGCGCAAGCTTCTAAAGAGCAGCTGACCAAAATCTTGTCCTACCTTGATCTGGGCAAACAAGAAGGTGCGCAAGTGCTGGCTGGTGGCGCACAAGCTCACTTAGGTGGTGACCTCGAAGGTGGCTACTACGTGCAACCTACCTTGTTCAAAGGCCACAACAAAATGCGCATCTTCCAAGAGGAGATCTTTGGCCCTGTGTTGGCTGTGACGACTTTTAAAGACGAAGCTGAAGCTTTGGAAATCGCCAACGATACGCTGTACGGATTGGGCGCAGGTGTGTGGAGCCGCAATGGCAACGTTGCCTATCGCATGGGGCGTGCCATCAAAGCTGGTCGCGTGTGGACCAACTGCTATCACGCTTACCCAGCACACGCTGCATTCGGTGGCTACAAAGAGTCAGGTATTGGTCGCGAAACACATAAAGTCATGCTTGACCACTACCAACAGACCAAGAACTTGTTGGTCAGCTACAGCGAAAGTAAATTGGGGTTTTTCTAATTTGTAAACAGAACTGAAAAGAGGGGCGAAGCAATTCGCCCCATTTTTCTTGCAAGGAGCAGTCATGGTTGAACGTGTCGTTGCTACGCCAGAGGCTTTGGCGCTCATTGAAGAAATGAAGTTGCAATATGGAGACGTCCTGTTTCATCAGTCAGGGGGGTGCTGTGACAACAGCGCCGCTAACTGTTATCTGCCCACAGATCTCACGATAGGCCCCTACGACGTGAAGCTCGGAGATGTTGGCGGCGCACCCTTTTACATTGGCAAGCTGCAATACGACTATTGGAAACATACGCAGTTAATTTTGGACGTGATTGAAGGGACGGGGGGGACTTTTTCCTTGGAAGGAAACACGGGGAAAGCTTTTCATACACGATCTCGGCTTTTTACCGATGATGAGTGGGCGCAAATAGAACACCTTGTAGAGAAAGATCTTTCTTGATATTGAATCGAACGGAGAAAACGATGGTTGAACGTGTAGTGGCCACAGATGCAACGCTGGCTTTGATTGAGCAACTCAAGAATGAACATGGAGACATGTTGTTCCATCAGTCTGGCGGGTGTTGCGATGGAAGTGCCCCAAATTGTTTTCTACCCAATGAAATCATGATTGGTACCCAAGACATTAGGCTTGGCGAAATTGGGGGCGTGCCGTTTTACATCAGCAAATCTCAATACGACTATTGGAAACATACCCAACTCATTATTGAT
>JACCEE010581354.1_pt1 | contig 10304 bp, 8 predicted proteins | sample 7449931 | NCBI WGS metagenome assembly JACCEE01 (sample SAMN15323457, study PRJNA562643) | freshwater metagenome | isolation source: river surface water | place: USA:Blue River Watershed | collected 2017-08-19 | reverse complement strand
GCACGATACCGAAGTCGTACGTGCCGGAGCCGTTCTCGATCATGACGGTGACGCCGGTGGCGGTGAGCTCGGCGCTGGCCGCGAACACGGGCTCGGTGCCGGTGTCCTCGGTGGCGGTGTCGACGATCTCGACGGCGGTGTCGCCGGAGTCGTCCTTGGAAGCGGTGCAGGCCGCGAGCGAGAGCGCGGCGAGGATCGTGAACTTGTTCATGTGGGTCTCCTTGGAAGCGCCGCGTGTATACCCGAGGGTTCGCAGGCTTGCAAGCGTAAGCTCGTCGCGATGGCGGGTTCGTCGCGCTGGATGCACAAAATGACGAACGGGCCGCCCCGAAGGACGGCCCGTCGTTGGTTGGGGTCTCCCCCGCGCTTCAGCGGGTGCCGTTCGCGCAGCTGTCCGCGAAGTAGGACGGGTCGTGGCCGCCCACGAGGCAGTCCACCGGGTTGCCGGAGGCGTCGGAGATCGTCACCATCGCCGTCAGCGTGCTGGTGATGATGGACTCCTTGAAGATCGTGCTGGAGTTGTTCACCTGGTCGGCGAAGCTGCCCTTCAGCGTGAGGTCGATGGCCTTCGAATCGCCGCCGTACTCGTTCGCGGAGGTCGTGAGCTCGAACGCGTTGTGGTACTCGGTCCACACGCCGCAGACGAGCTGACCCTCGGTGGTCTGGCTGCAGTCGAAGGACGGGTCACCCGTCTCGATGAGGTCGATCTCGACGAGGCCGACCTCGCCGTCGGTCTCGACGGTCCAGGTGCAGGTGGAGCCGACGGTGTCGCCGTCGCACACACCCTCGAAGTACTGGATGTAGGGGGTGGCGCTGGTGGTGCCGCTGTCGCACTCGGCGCCAGAATCGCACTTGCCGGTGGCGGTGCACGCGGTGAGCGCGAGCACGGGGGCGAGGAGGAAGAACTTCATTGGGCGTCTCCGTGGTTGGCGGGAATTCCCGCACGGGCACGCTAGCACACGGGCGCGGTTTCGGGGAGGGGATCTTGGGCGTCCTCCAGCGCGTGCAGCACGCGCGCGACCAACTTGTCCAGCCCCTCGCCGGTACGCGCGCTCACGACGCTCGCGTCCCAGGCCCGCGCCCGGTCGGCGGTGGCGTCCGGGTCGGCGCGGTCGCTCTGGTTCAGGACGACGATCGTGGGCAGGGTGTACGCGCCGAGCTCGCGGAGCACGCGATCCACGGCGGCCTTCTCGATGTCGGCGTCTTCGTCGGCCGCGTTCACCACGTGCAGCAGCAGGTCCGCCTGCAGCGCCTCGTCGAGGGTGCTCCGGAAGGCGTGGACGAGGTCCTTCGGGAGGTCGCGGATGAAGCCGACCGTGTCCGTCAGAATGACCTCGCTCGCGGCGGGCGTGGCGCTCACGTCGACCTCGTCGCAGGCAGGGGCGCCCGAGGGGAGGAAGCGCAGCCGTCGCGAGGTGGGGTCGAGCGTGGCGAACAGCTTGTCCTCGGCGTCGACGTCGCTGTGCGTCAGGCGGTTGAGGAGCGTGCTCTTGCCTGCGTTCGTGTACCCGACGATGGCGACGAGCGGCAGGCCGACGCGCTTCCGTCGGTTGCGCCGCATGCTCCGCTCCCTGGCGATGTCCTGAAGTTGCGCCTGGAGGCGCGTCTCACGCTCGTCGGCGCGTCGCCGGTTGATCTCGAGCTTCGTCTCACCCGGGCCGCGGCCGCCGATACCGCCGGTGAGTCGGCTCATCGCGGTGGGCATCAGCGCGAGGCGCGGCTTCCGGTAGCGCAACTGGGCGAGCTCGACCTGCAGCTTGCCTTCGCGCGTCGTGGCCCGCTGGCTGAAGATGTCCAGGATGAGCTGGGTGCGGTCGAGCACCTTCAGCTCGGTCTCGGTGGCGATGTTGCGCAGCTGGCTGGGGCTCAGCTCCTGATCGAACACGATCACTTGCGCGTCGAGGTGCATGCAGCGCAGCACCAGCTCCTTGAGCTTGCCCTGACCAACGACCGTGCGACCGTCCAGCTCCCGACGCACCTGGAGGTTGCGGTCCACCACGTGCAGTCCAGCGCTCTCGGCGAGGCGTTCGAGCTCCTCGAGGGTGCGTTGGGCGTCCTTGGGGCTGCCCGTCGTGACGCTGATCAGCACGGCGTTCTCGCGCCCGACGACGTCGCGGAGCGCGGCCGCGGCGCGGAACTGGTGCTCGAGGTCGCGAATGAACGCGAGGAAGTCCTCGTCCCAGGCGTGAACGCTGGCGTGGCGCACCATGCGGTGCGGGGCGTCGCTCCCGGGTGGCAACAGGTGCGCGACCTCGACAGCGCCGGGGAGCCCGTCGAGCTGCACGTGGATCACGACGACGCCGTCCAGACGCAGGAGCGCGAGGTCGGTGAGGTCGTCCCGCGCGAGGGTCTCGTTTCGGAGGTGCGTGTGGACGAGCCGCAGCCCGCGGAACCGCGTCGCGCCCGCGCGATCGCGCCCGAGGTCGGGGATGAACAGCTGGTGGGCGTCGCCGACGATGACCTTGTCGACCACGCCCATCCGGTCGATGAGCAGGCCGACCTGGCGCCCGCAGTCGCGCGACACCTCCACGAGCCGTCGCGCGATCTCGGGGGTGATCCAGCGGAACGCGGGCACCCTCCGCTCATAGAGCGACTTGAGCGCGCGGTCCTGGCTCGGCTTCAGCCCCTGGGTGTTGCCGTGGAGGGTCTCGATGGTTCAGCTCTTCGGACGAGGGGCGCTGGCGGCGTGGCGCGCCGCGGCGGCGCCGAGCGTCGTCCCGGTGGCGGAGGCGATCACGGCGGGGACGTCGATGCCGAGGCTGCCGCGGAGCTCCTCCGAGAGGCTCACCGCGGTACGGGCGCGCCCGCCCGTGTCCGCGGGCAGCACCGTGAGCCGGTCGACGCGCACGTCCTGGATGGTGGAGGTGATCTGCGCCAGCGTGCTCGGCAGCTTCTGCAGGAGGAAGATGTCGCGCGCGCTGCCGCCGCTGGCCTGCCACGTGGCGATCATGCCCTCGAGCACGGTGACGTTGGCCTTGCCGTCCTCGATGATGCTGGCGCTCGCGCCGCGCGCCGCGGCCTCGGCGGATTCCATCTCGGCCTGGGCCGGCGCGATGATGTCGGCCTCCAGCCTGCGACGCACCTGCTCCACGCGCGCCTGCTGCACGCGCAGCTCGGCCTCGGCCTTCGCGACGGCGGTCTTGACCTGGCCGATCTGCTCGGCGACGAGGGCCTCGCGGCGCGAGAGCGTCTCCAGCACGCGGCGCTCGGTCTCGGCCTTCGCGATCTCGATCTGGGATTCGATCTCGCTCACCCGCGCGCGCTCACGGTTGGACGCGTCCTGGACCTTGGACTGGGCCTTGGCCTGGGCCTCGGCGATGCTGCTCCGCATGACGAGGTCGGCGGTGCTCTTGCGGCCGATGGACTTCAGGTAGCCCTTGTCGTCCGAGACGTTCTGGACCTTGAGCGTGTCGAGCACGAGGCCGAGGCGCGTGAGGTCGTGCTCGGCCTCGCCGAGCAGCTTCTCCGCGAAGCTGATCTTGTCCTCGTTGACCTGCTCCGGCGTGAGCTGCGCCAGCACGCCGCGCAGGTTGCCCTCGAGGGTGTCCTTCGCCACCTGCATGATCGACTTGCGGTCGTAGCCGAGGAAGCGCTCCAGGGCGTTGTCGATGACCGGCTCGTGCCCGGCGATCTTCACGTTCGCCACGCCCTGGATGGTCAGCGGGACGCCTCCCTTGGAGTAGGCGTTGTTGACGCTCACCTCGATGATCATGTTGGTGAGATCGATGCGATCGACCGTCTCGAGGAGCGGGATCCGCAGGGAGCGTCCGCCCTTGATGATCCGGTAGCCCACGCTGCGGCCCTCGATCTTCCGCTGGGCGCCGGAGAACACCAGCACCTCGTTCGGCCCGCAGATGTAGAGGAGGTTCCTCACGATCAGCGTGAGGAACAACAAGGCGAGGAGGCCGACGATGAGTACGCCGACGATGAGGATGGCGGCGTTCACGCGCCCTCCTGGTTGCGCGGGGAGGCGCCCTTGAGGGTGGAGGGAATGTCGACGCCGGTGGTGGCCTTGAGCTCCTCGAGCACGCGCGTCACCATGGCGGGGTACCCCGCCACGTAGGAGGCCAGCGCCTTTCCGTCGCCGGTGTCGACGAGGTTGACCTGGCCGATCTCCAGCTCGGAGAGGCGACCGACGATGGTCTGGAGCACCGGCTCGAGCTGCTGCAGGAGGAAGATGTCACGGGCGTCCGCGCCCGCCTTCGCCCAGGTGTCCGTCAGCATGCGAAGCACCTCGGCCGCGGCGCGACCGTTCTCGGCGATGGTGGCGGCCTGACCGCGGGCGCGCAAGGCCTGTGCGCGCTGCTCGGCCTGCGCGGGCAGGATCATCTCCGCCATGAGGCGGGTCTCCTCGAGCTTGGCGCGCAGCTCCTGCAGTTCCTGTTCCGCGGCCGCGCGGGCCTCGGCGGCGAGCTGCTCGGTGCGCTCCTCCTCGGCCTTGGCGCGGGACTCGAGCTCGGCCTTGATGCGGCGCTGCTCGTTCTGCTTCTGCGCGATGCGGGCCTCGGCCTGCTCGACGGCGACCTGGCCCTCGCGGTTGGCGGTCGCCGCGGCCTGCTCGGACGTGCTGCGCGCGTTGCTCTCGGCGATGTCGGCCACCATGAGGACGTTCGCGATCTGCTGACGGCTGATGCTGTCGAGGTACTTCACGTCGTCCCCGACGTTGAGCACGCGCAGCGTGTCGAGCTGGAGGCCGAGCTTGCGGAGGTCGTCCTCGGCCTCGTCGATGAGCGCGTTGGCGAATTTCAGGCGATCCTCGTTCACCTCCTCCGGCGTGAGGCGGGCGAGGACGCCGCGGAGGTGACCTTCGAGGGATTCCTTCGCAACACGCCGGATCTCCTCGGGATCGCGTCCCAGAAAGCGCTCCACGGCGTTCATGATGATCGCGGGGTCGCTCGAGATCTTCACGTTCGCGATCGCGTGGACGTGAAGGGGGATGCCACCCTTCGAGAAGGCGTTGGCGACCTGCAGATCGAGCGGCATCGTGCCGAGATCCATGCGGTCGACGCGCTCGATGAGCGGGATGCGGAACGCGCGCCCGCCGAACACCAGCCGAGACCCGACGGTGCTCCCGTCGGCCATGGTGCGTGTGCCACCCGAGAAGATGAGCACCTCGTTGGGCCGCCCGATGAACAGGAAGCTCCGCACGATGGCGATGAGCACGAAGAAGCCGAAGGCGATGGCGAGTGCCACGCAGACGGCGGAGACGATGTCGTCCAACTCAGGCCTCCCGGGAGGGGTGGGGCAGGGTGAGGGGGGTGACCTGTGCGGTGCCCGCCACCACGGCGATGACCATGACGCGGTCGCCGCGCGCGATGGCGCGCTCCTCGGGCGCCGTCGCGGGAAGGTCGAGGATCTGATCCTGGTACGTGACGCGGATCTTGCCGGTCCCATGGGTGGGGATCGCCAAGAGCACCTCGGCCTCGCGGCCAGCGAGGCTCCGGGTGTCGACGTTCGAGGAGGTCGTTTCTACCGAGAGCGCGCGCATCACCCACGCGGCGCCGGAGCCGATCATCAGGCTGACGCCCAACGCCAGGGGGAACCCGATCAGGTCGGTCAGGCCGGACAGTCGTGTGACGACGCCTGTCCCTCCGAAACTGGCAAGGAAGAACGTCCAGAATCGGATGGTCTTGAAGAGACCGAACAGCGCGGCGGCGTCCGCGCCGTGCGCGAAGTCGTCCGCGTGCGGCCCTGCGTCCACGTGAACCCCTGCAGCGTCGACGTCCTTGCCGAACCCGATCGCCGAAGCGACGAGCAGCGCGCCTCCGAGCACCAGAGAACCGACGTAGAGCGAGAGCATCAGGACGGAGCGCCTCCGCGCGCGTGGGCCGCAGCGTAGCCCGTCGTGACCCACCCGGCGATCAGGCTCGCCCCGCCGATGGGGGTCACCGCACCGAGGACGGGAACGTCGAGCAGGACGAGCAGGTACAGGCTCCCCGCGAACACCAGGGTGCCTGCGGTGAACAGGCGCCGTCCCCAGGGAGAGGGATCCCCGGCGAGCGCGAGCGCGAGGAGCACCACGCTGTGGACGAGGTGGTAGTGCGCGCCCGTTCGCCATGTCTCGAGGCGCTCGGGCGTCACGTGCGCCGACAGTGCGTGCGCTCCGAAGGCGCCGGCGGCCACTGCCGTCGCTCCGAGAAGGGTGGCGACGCGAAGGTGGAAGGGTGACGTCGGTTGCATGGCGGGCTCGCTTGGCACACGGCGGTGTGCGGGCTAACGGGGCATCCTCGGGAGAACTATCGCATGGCATCCTGGAACGTCAGCACCTCGGAAAAGTCGGTTTCGGTCGAGGCGGGCAACTGGCTCGGTGCGCTGAGTTCGGCGCTTCCGCAGCTCGGCCTCTCGCAGGGCGCGCTGGGGCGGCTGGTGTGTTCGGTGCTCGACAATGGCGGTGCCGAGGCCCTCGACCCTGTGTCCGGCGTCAAGGTGCGCATCACGCCCGCCGCTGCGGGCGAGACGGCCCCGTCGTCGGACGTCTTCAAGGCTGACGCCGTGATGACGGAGCTCGCCAGCGAGCCGGTGGTGCGCACGCCCGCGCCGACCTCCGCCGAGAGCATCGACCGCATGGAGGTCCTCTTCGACCGCTGCGCGGAGATCTCCGAGGCCCGTGCGGTGCGTGGCGCCTGCCAGAACGCGCTCAAGGTGCTCCACGACCTCGTCCCCGCAGACGCGGGCGCGGTGCTCCTCGCGACGCCCACCGGCGAGCAGCTCCGCTTCGAGGCGGCGGCGGGGCCCAGCGGCGCGCGCATCGTCGACACGACCATCCCCGCCCGCGAGGGGTTCGCAGGTTTCTCGCACGCGCTCTGCATGGGGCTCGTCATCGAGGACGCCGTGCGTGACGACCGCCATTACAGCAAGGTCGACAACGCGACGGGCTACCGCACGAAGAGCATCCTCTCCGTGCCCATCAAGACTCCGGACGGTGGCTCCTTCGGCTGCATGCAGCTCCTCAACCCGCCGCAGCGGTTCTCGAACGAGGACTTCACGGTCGCGGAGACCGTCAGCAACGCCCTTGGCGCGTGGCTCCACGGCTCCATTCGGTACTGAACGAACAAAAATCAGGGCGGACAGTTTCTGGTTTGACGGGCGGGTGGCCTGAACGTACGTTCGGGTCATGCCGCCCGTTCAGCGTTCGCTCTTCACCCCGCTCATGGCGGTGGTACCGCCTCCCCCCCTGTCCGTGCAGGCGAGCGTCCCGGCGCCACCGAGCGTGCAGGCGCGCCTCAAGGAGGCGCTCTCCGCGCGCATCCCGGGGGTGAGCTTCCTGGACGCGCGGGCTGCGGCGACGGTCTCCACCGGGATTCCTGCGCTCGACGGGTGGTTGGGTGGATGGCCCCGTCGCGGGGTCGTCGAGGTCGTGGGCGCGCCGGGTTCGGGTCGGCTCGCCCTGATGCAGGGCGTGCTGCGCGCGCGTGGCGCGGACGCCCGTGCGTGGATGGTCGTGGACCCGTCGCAGGTCTGGTCGGGCGTTTCGGCGGAGGGCGTGGACGGGCCGATCGTGGTGCGGCCTCCCCCGGCGCGGACGGGATGGGTGGTGGAGCAGGTGGCGCGCTCAGGAGCTGTCTCGAGGGTGTTCGTGCTCGACGATCTTGGTGGGGGACGCTCCGGGCTGCGCCTCGCCCGCGCCGCCGAGCAGGGAGACTGCTGCGTGTTCGTGGTGGCGGAGGTCTCGGATCCGTCCTTGCCCGCCTCGGTGCGGGTGCGTGTCGAGGGGTGGGAGCGCGCCGAGGATGGATCCTCTGCCTTGCGCATGACCTGCGTCCGACACCGGGGAGGTCGCCACGGGGAGCGTGTCGTGCCGCTGCCCTACCTGTCCGTGGGCGCGTCCGTCGAGCCGGGGAGACTCGCGTCGTGAGCGCGCGTCCGAGGGGGATGCTCGCGGCGGCGCTCCCGTGCTTCCGCCTCGAGCGGTGTGGATGGCCGGACGACGTGCCCGTCGTGCTCGTGGAGGCGATCCGCGGCAGGGATGAGGTCATCGCTGTGACCGGGGCCGCCCGTGCGGGGCGGATCATGGAGGGCATCACGCTCGCCGCAGCGCGGGCACTCCTGCCGGAGCTCCGGGTAGAGCGCGTCGATTCCGTGGCCGAGCTCGAGGATCTGGAAGGTCTCGCGCGCGCGTTGGAGCGCTTCACGCCCGTCGTGCAGATCCACGCGCCGGGTCGGGTGAGCTCCGACCCTTGCGCCCTGCTGCTCGAGGTGGAGGCGTCGGTCCTTCCGCAGGTTCGTGCGCACCTCGCCACGCTCGGACACGCATGTCGGCTGGTGCACGCCCCCGAGATCGCCGCGGCGAGGGTGCTCGCGGCGCACGCCGCCGAGGACGCCGTCGTGACCCAGGAGGGGCTCCGTGGCGCGCTTGCGCCCCTCCCGCTCACATGTCTCGATCTCGAGGCCACGCTCGGGGAGGCGCTCGCGGCCGCCGGCCTTCACACGCTGGGGCAGCTCGCCGCCATCCCGGCGGCGTCCATCGGACGTCGCTTCGGCAGGGAAGGGACCCGCGCGCACCGCTTGGCCTGCGGGCTGGAGGCACGTTCGGCGCCCCGTCTACGCGCCAAGGAGCCCGTACGCGCCGCGCTGTCTGTCACCCGCGCCCTGGGCGAGCCCGTCACCGAGCTCACGCCCGTGCTGGCCCTCGTCGCCGTGCTCCTCGGCGAGGTGTCGGCCGCTCTGGCGCGCGTGCAGGAGGCGGCCGTTCGTCTCCTGCTCGAGCTCACCCTGGAAGAAGGGGTTCACCGCATGTCCGTGCGGCTGGGGCGGCCGATGCGCAGCGCGGAGCGCATGCTCCGCGTGCTGAGGTTGCGCCTCGAGGGGGTGCAGATCGCCTCGCCCATCACGGCCGTCACGCTCGAGGTGTCCGAGCGGATCGCATGGCGACCGTCCCAACCGTCGCTCTTCCACGCCGTCGAGGAGGGCGAGACCGTCGAGGAACTCTGCGCGCGCCTGCAGGACACGCTCGGCGCCGAGCGTGTCGGCGTCGTCACCGAGGCGGACACGTGGTTGCCCACGAACGCGCTGGTGGAGCGTGGTGCCGAGCCTCCTTCGGTGACGACGCCCCCCTGGCGAGACCCTGCCCACGCGCACGCGCCGCCGTGGCGCGTGCGTCCGCGACCGGCATGGACGCTCGCCGAGGCCGTGGCGATTGATGTCGATACGCGCGAGGGGTCACCTGAACGCGTGCGGTTCGGGCGTTCCTGGCACGTGGTGCGCGCCGCCGACGGACCCGAGCGCCTGTCGGGAGGTCGTAGCCCCGACGAGGGCGCCGCATGGCAGCGGGACTACTGGAGTGTCCTGCTCGATGACGGGCGCGCCGCGTGGATCTACACCGTCGAGGGCGCGCGCTGGTTCCTGCACGGGTGGTGGGAGGAACAGCTCCCTGAGGGCATGCGGCGGGTCAGCGTCCGGCCCGCACCGCGAGGAACTGCCACGCCGGCCTATGTCGAGCTCGTCGCCCGCTCCTGCTTCAGCTTCCGCGAGGGAGCCTCCACGCCCGAGCAGCTCGTCAGGCGCGCGTCCGAGGTCGGTCTCTCGGGGATCGCCCTCACGGATCGGGACGGATTGCACGGGGCCGTCCGTTTTCATGGTGCGCTCCGCGAGGCAGGGGCGGACGCGCGCTTGCAGGGGATCCACGGCGCGCTGCTCACCCTGCGCCGCGGCGAGGTTCGCGTCGACGAGGGCGGAGCGAGCCGCTCGGTGGCGGCGCTCGTGACGAGCCTCTCCGGGTGGTCGCGGCTGTGTCGGCTGCTCACGGAGGCGTGCGCCCATAGCGAGAAGGGGAGGGGGGAACTCCCGTGGGAGCGCCTGCTCGAGGCCAACGAGGGGCTTCTCCTGCTCGCGCGCGGCGACTGGAGCTCAGACGAGCTCGCCCGGCTCGCGGAGGCCGCGCCCGGCCGTACCTGGCGGGCCCTCGCGCGCCAGTGGGTCCCCGGCGAGGACGGCTGGATCGCGCAGGAGATCGTGCGCACCGCCGCGCTCGGCATTCCCTGCGTGGCGACGGGGGACGTCCTCTACCACGAGGCGCGTCAGGCTCCGCTGCAGGACGTCCTCGCGTCCATCCGGGTGGGAGAGGTGCTTCCGCGCATGGGGCGTCGCCTGTGTCCCCACGATGACCGCGCCCTCGTGTCGCCGCAGGAGATGGCGAGGCGCTTCCGGGACTGGCCGTGGCTCCTCGACGAGAGCGTCGCCATCGCGGCGCGCTGCTCCTTTGGGCTCGAGCAGCTCCGCTACGCGTACCCACGGGAGGTCGTCCCCGAGGGCTATGCTCCCATGGGCTGGCTCCGCGAACTTTGCCGTCGCGGGGCGCGCCAACG
>JACCEE012070802.1_pt1 | contig 10306 bp, 9 predicted proteins | sample 7449931 | NCBI WGS metagenome assembly JACCEE01 (sample SAMN15323457, study PRJNA562643) | freshwater metagenome | isolation source: river surface water | place: USA:Blue River Watershed | collected 2017-08-19 | reverse complement strand
GGGAAGATGGCGCTGTTGATGGCTTTTTCGTGTTCGGCCTTCATCAAGATGATGCCGCCGCGTGGGCCGCGCAAGCTCTTGTGGGTGGTCGATGTCACCACGTCGGCATGAGGCACAGGGTTGGGGTATTGGCCTGCGGCGATCAAGCCCGCATAGTGGGCCATGTCGACCATGAAGATCGCGCCAACTTCCTTAGCGACTTTGGCAAAACGTGCCCAGTCAATGTGCAAGCTGTAGGCAGAAGCGCCGGCCACGATGAGCTTGGGTTTGTGTTCGCGGGCTTTGGCTTCCATCGCGTCGTAGTCAATGGCTTCGTTGGCATCCAAGCCGTAGGACACGACGTTGAACCACTTGCCAGACATGTTCAAGGCCATGCCGTGGGTCAAGTGACCGCCTTCGGCCAAGCTCATACCCATGATGGTGTCGCCTGGCTTCAAGAAGGCGAGGAACACGGCTTCGTTGGCTGAAGCGCCGCAGTGCGGTTGCACGTTGGCTGCGTCTGCGCCGAAGATGGTTTTGATGCGGTCGATGGCCAGTTGTTCTGCCACGTCCACGTTTTCGCAGCCACCGTAGTAGCGCTTGCCTGGGTAGCCTTCGGCGTATTTGTTGGTCAGTTGCGAGCCTTGGGCTTGCATGACGGCAGGAGACGCATAGTTCTCGCTGGCGATCAGCTCAATGTGGTGTTCTTGGCGGGCGTTTTCAGCTTGAATAGCGGCCCAGAGTTCTGGATCGGTTTGTTCGATCGTGATGTTGCGGTTGTACATACTGGCAGTCCTAGAAAAAGGTGAAGTTATGGCTGCCCAGGCGAACGGCAAAACACCTCTGTGAACAGAGGCTGCGCGCTTCCCAGTGGTCATACATCCACGTCAGCGGTATCGGGCAAGCCTGATACGCCTATCGCCAGTTGCGCGCGGTTGAGAGTTTACCGCGCTTCACCGTTTGGATTTACTCGTCGTCGTCCTTGCCAAAGGGGGTCAAGCGCTGAGCTTTTTCCCACAAGCTCTCCAAACGGGCGGTGGCAGCCTCGGCGGCGGTGGCGGGTGGGGCAGAAATCGGCACTTTCACGCCTTTGGCCACTTGTTGTAAGCGTGCGTTTTCGGCCATGACCTTGGCCGCGTAGCCTTGGTCGTCTTTCATATTGCCAGCACCCACATAGAGTTTGAGGCCGCCTTCTAAGCTGCCAGCGCGGGTGATGCACTCTTTGAGCACATTGACGCCCACGCGCACGTTGGCCACGGGGTCGAATGCGGCCAATGCACCGCCAAAGCCTTGGTATTTTTGTTCGTGGACCTTGGTCATCACTTGCATCAGACCTTGAGCACCCACATGGCTTTGGGCAAAGGGGTTGAAGCCTGATTCAACGGCCATGACAGCCAAGATCAGCGTGGGTTCAATGTTGTTGTCGGGACCCACGTCGTAGGCCTCGGAGACCAAGGCACTCAAGGGCTCTGGCGCAACGCGGTATTTTTTGCTCAACCAATAGGCCAAGTTGGCTTGTTGTTTAGGCAGGTCGCGGGGGTCGGTGGCGGTGGCGCGGTCCACGGCATCGGCATCGGTGGCAATGCCCAGCTCGTCGTATTGCCGCTCTTGTAGCCAGCTGATGATCTTGGCTTCCGTGACCACACGCAGGTCGGGGCGCACAGTCAGCGCCACGACAAAGAAGAAGATCGAGAGACCCAAGACAGCCAAGCCATTGTGTGAAATGGCAAAAAAGCCTTGGGCAACGTCCGTCGCAAAGGTGCGTAGACCTAGCTGTAAACGGGCGATCATGGGAATAGACATAAATTAATTAAATAGGAAGTAGCCGAAATTTTAAAGCCTCGGCGACAATCACCTCTAATTTACTGTGAGCCCTACTTGTGACTGATTCTTCTAACAAAACCCTCGACCTCGCCACCTTAGACCAATTGACTGGCGGGGCTTTTACTGTTTCGACCTCGGCAGACCGCACTGCGCGCCTGCGCGATTGGCTGGCGGGCCAGCCTAGCTTGGAGCAAGTGCAAGCCGCTTTTGATGAAATGAGCCACCGCGACAAAGGCGCTGCCAAAGTGCTGCGCGAAAAGCTGGACGAGCTGCGCCGCAGCAAAGACCAAGATGCCTTGATCGTTGAATGGACCGCCAAAGGCGAGGCCTTGCGTGATGCGACCCACATCAATTTGGCTGACGCCATGGGATGGCAGCGCGATGCCGCCAAAGCGGGAGCCCCCTTGTCACGTGAGCCTTTGGCTGGCCTGAAAACAGCCTTGGCCGAACGCGTCAAAGCCATTGAAGATTTGCAGCATCAAACCCAAGTGCAACGCGAAGCCGCTGTGCTGTTGGCGCAGCGTATTGAAGTGCTGTCGACCAAACCTTGGCAAGACGCTTTGGCGCAGCGCGAAGCCTTGCAAGCCGACCTCGACCGCTGGGTCGCCCAAGCGCAAGCCTTGGCTGCAGATGCCCAATGGCCGAGCGTCGATGCCAAATTTGCCCCTGCGTTGCAAACCAGCACTCAACAAGTACAAGCGGTGTGGACAGCATTTTGTGAAGCACTGTCCTTGACCGAGGCCGCAGCGGCAGACGCTGCAGCACCACTGCCGGCCGTACCCGCATGGTCAGACCAAATTCGCGTGGCGCGCGGCGAAGTGCTGCCTCAAGCCGCAGCGCCAGAAAAAGCGGCCAAGCCTGCTGCTGGCGTAGACGCAACACGCAAGGTCAAGCCAACAGCGGACAAAGCGGTGGTCGATCAAAAACGTTTGGAGCTGGCCATGCAAGCGGAGGCTTTGTTCAAGCCCGCGCCTGCGGCTCAGCCCGTCAAAGCCAAGGTTGCGAAGGCCGATGAAGCGGCACCTGCGCCAGATGCAGCAACGGACGCGATTGACGCGGTGGCTTCTAACGCTGACAGCGCACCCGTGGTGGCGGCAGCTCCTGCCTCAGAGCTTGATCCAACGGCTAAAGCGGATGATGTTGTTCGCATCCCTGCCATGGGTGGCCGCAAGATGCAAGAAACCTTGCGCGGCCTGCGCGAGCAATGGAAAAAAATTGACAAAGAAGCAGCACCTAACCCTGCTTTGTGGAAGCGTTTTGACAGCGCTTGCAACCGCGCCCACGAAGTGGTGGATGCGTGGCTGAAGGAGGCGCGCGCGCAAACCACGGCGCACAAAGCCCAACGTTTGGCTTTGATTGAAGAGGTCAAGGCTTGGACGGCTTCGCATGCCAGTGGGCCTGATTGGAAAGGTGTGGCACGTCAGCTGCACCAGTTCGCCCAACGCTGGCGCGAGAGCGGCCACTTGAGCGAAAAAATGTTTGCTGAGTTGCAGCCTGTTTGGAAGGCAGCGATTCATGCGGCGCATGAACCACTTGAAAACGCACAAAAAGCCAGCTTGGCGCGTCGCCATGCGCTGATTGCCGAAGCGCAAGCTTTGGGGGCTGCGCCAACATTGCGTGTAGATGCTGTCAAGGCCTTGCAACAGCGCTGGCAAGAAGAGGCCCACGCGGTGGTACTCGACCGCAAGCAAGAACAAAAACTGTGGGATGCCTTCCGTCAGCCGATTGACGAAGCTTTTGCTCGCAAATCGTCGGTGCGCGAGCAATCGCAAGCTCCGCTCACGCCGCACGACAAAGCGGTGTTGGATGCCGCCAAGGCGCTGGAATCGGCCACAGCCAAAGGTGATGCTTCAGCCATTCGCGCGGCCATGCAAGCGTTGGAGCAAATCGCACGCGGCGAAGTAGTGGCCAGCCCAGCAGCACCAACTGCCGTTGAGCCCGCTGCAGCCGCTGCGCAAGAAGCGCCTGCAGAAGCGACATCAACAGACACGGCTGATGAGGCGCCTGCCTCCGAAGTATCAAATGCGGAAGTGTCTGCAGAGCCTGTGGCAGAAGCCGCTCCTGTCAAACCCAAGGCGGCGCCACGTCCTGTGGTTGCTGTGCGTGGTGACGACCGGCCAGGTCAAAAACGCGCCGAAGCTGCACCCGCAGGTCGCGGACGCGATGGCAAGCCAGGCGGCAAGTTTGGTGACAAACCCGGCTTCGGTCGTGATGGCAAACCAGGCCGTGACGGTGGTCGTGAAGGCTTTGCCCCGCGTGGCCCACGCTTGGGTGATGCAGCATTCCGAGCACAACGCCATGCTTTGGAGTCAGCCCAAGATGCCTTGCGCCGTTTGGCGGCACAAGCGCACGGCGAAGTGTTGACCCAGCTCATGCATGCATGGGAAAAACGCGATGCATCCCAAGTCCCCGCCGCACAAGCGATTGGCAGCAAATTGAATTCCGCCCAGCGTGCGCAATGGGCGCAAGCCTTGTCTGCAGAACCCAAGGGTGAGGTGGTGACGCCGCTGTTGCGTTTGGAAGTGGCCGCTGAGTTGCCGACACCTGCAGCACACATGGATGCCCGCCGTGCCTTGCAGTTGCAAATGCTCACACGCCGCAACGATCCATCACCTCAAATGACTTGGGCGGCTGATGCGGCTCAGGTGTTGGGTGGTGCCTATGACGAGGCTGCCGCGCGTCGTTTGCAAGCCGCACTGAAAGTGTTGCTCAAGCGATAAGTCGCTAAGGCAAACGCGAAGCCGCGCTCAGTGGCAACCGACAAAGCCCCCGCGTGGGGCTTTGTGCGTTTTGGCGAAGCCAACGCGTGACTTCTAAGCGAGGGGGCTGACTGTCTGCATGCCAATCGCTCAGCACCCAGCGACTGAAGCCATGGCCTAAGTCATGCATCGCAGGCTTATGTGTATGGCCGTGTAGAAACACTTGGGCATGGGTGCGCTGGAGCCATGCGATGGCGGCTGGGTGATCCACATCGGCGTAATCTGTGTGGCTGCGCTTGAGTGCCTCGCTTTGGTCACGAACACTGCGGGCATAGGCTTGGCGCTCTGTCAAAGCTTGGGCTAGGAAGTCAGCCTGCCATTGGGGTTGACGAACTTGGGCGCGAAAGGCTTGGTAGTTGTGATCGTCTAAACACAGCGCATCTCCGTGGCTGAGCAAGATGCGCGTGGCGTCACCTGCGCTTCCTAGCTCTAGCAAGCTAGGGTCACTCAAGCCGTGCATGCCCGTGGTGTTGAGCAATTCATGGCCCACCAAAAAATCGCGATTGCCGCACATGAAATACACGGGCATGCGCTGCGCGGTGGCTTTGAGGGTGGCGATGCACTGCCGCGCGAATGGGTCTTGGTTGTCATCGCCAACCCACACCTCAAACAAATCGCCCAAGATGAACAGGGCGTCTGCGGTTGTGCTTGCCATGTACTGCACCCACGCATCAAACGTGGTGGGTTCATGGGCGTCTAAGTGAAGGTCAGAGATGAAGTCCACACACTGCCAGTGCTGCTGTGCCTGTACGCAGGGCACAGTTTGGGGCAGCGGTGGAGGTGTGGACATGGAAGCGGCTTAGAGTGCCACTGCTTTTTCGATGACCACGTCTTCTTTAGGCACGTCGTCATGGAAGCCTTTGCGGCCTGTTTTGACGGCGGCGATTTTGTCGACCACGTCTTGGCCAGCGACGACTTTGCCGAACACGGCATAGCCCCAGCCTTGCATGCTGGGTGCTTTGTGGTTCAAGAAGTCGTTGTCGGCCACGTTGATGAAGAACTGTGCCGTAGCAGAGTGTGGGTCAGACGTGCGGGCCATGGCCAAGGTGTAGTGGTTGTTTTTGAGGCCGTTGTTGGCTTCGTTTTCAATCGGGGCATCACATTCTTTTTGTGTCATGCCTGGTTCAAAGCCACCGCCTTGCACCATGAAACCTGGAATGACGCGGTGAAAAATGGTTTTGTCGTAGTGGCCTTTGTTCACATAGTGCAAGAAGTTCTCGGTGCACTTGGGTGCTTTTTCAGCATCGAGTTCGATGGTGATGACGCCGAGGTCCAAGATGTGCATTTCGACTTGAGGGTTGCTCATGGTGTGTTTCCTTAAATTGAATGGGTTGTTTGAGCCCTAGGCTTAAAGCAGTCGGGCAGATTGAATGACGATAGGGGTTTGTGGCACGTCAGAGGGGAAGGGACCACCAAAACCTGTAGGTACGCTGCGAATCTTTTGCACGGTTTCCATGCCGGAGACTACTTTGCCAAACACGGTGTAGCCAGGCTGCTGTGGGCTTGGGTCAAGAAAACCGTTGTCCACCACGTTGATGAAGAACTGAGCAGTTGCAGAATGCGGTGCATTGGTACGTGCCATCGCGATGGTGCCCACGGTGTTGCGAGGGCCGCCCTTGGCCAAGGCTTCGCGGCCTTCGTGCTCAACGGGGGCACGTGTGCGACGCTCGATGTAGCGTTGGTCGTAGCCACCGCCTTGCACCATGAAGTTGGCAATCACACGGTGAAAAATCGTGCCGTCGTAGTGCTTGTCGCGGACGTATTGCAAAAAGTTGTCGACGGTTTTGGGTGCTTTGTCTGGGTAGACCTCGACCACAAATTCGCCAGCGTTGGTGACGAACTTGACGCGTGGTGCCTCTTGGGCCGTTGCGCTGAGCGTCAAACTCGCAAAGACGAGGGCCAAAGCGCTGGCCTTGCAAAGTACACGTCGGGTCACAGATGAAAGTGTCATGGTTTGCCTTGGGTAATTTCTAGGACGGGTTTGATTTGTTCAATTTTTTGAGAAATGCCGCGTTGTTTGGGCTCCAAGGCAAGCGAGCGCTCATACGACTGACGTGCCATATTGACCAGTAAATCGCCCATGTTTTCGTGGGCGGCTGCGTAATTGGGGTTAGCGCGCAAAGCATTGTCCAGGGCCGCTTTGGCGTTCGGGTAATCACCTTTTGATGCGTAAATGACGCCCAAGTTGTTAAACGGTTCAGCCAGTTCTGGATACTCGCGTGTCAGGTCTAAGTAGACCTGCAGGGCCATGTCGGGTTGTCCCAGCTGCTCAAAGATAAATCCTTGCCAAAAACGCATTTGTGGATCACGTGGGTTGGTGGCTAGGGTTTTGTTGACCAACAGCAGGGCTTGCGGGTACTTGGCTTGGCGCAAGAGCTTGCGCACATCGTTGTGGGGCGTGCTGATGACAATTTTTGTGGTCATGGACTGGCCAGGTTGCCATTCCAAGGCTTCCACACTCTGTGCATGCACTGCTTGAAAAACGAGGCTAAGCGTTAAACCCAAGGCCCATGCCGTCACCCCACGGGTTTGCGCGAAGGTTTGGCAGCCAGCCAGCAGTGCCAACAACTTGGCAGGGAAGGGGGTGTGAGGGTTTGTCATGTGCTTTGTATACTGGAGGCATTGTAAAACAGAGGGTCTCAACAACTCTTTGGCTTTCACCTCATTACCGACCCACCATTGCGGTCTTCTCTCGATTCACTCATGACGCTTCGCATTCACAACACGCTCACGCGTGCGCTGGAGAACTTTTCGCCGTTAGAACCGGGCCATGTGCGCATGTACGTGTGCGGCATGACGGTGTATGACTTGTGCCATTTGGGCCATGCCCGTTCGATGGTGGCGTTTGATGTGGTGCAGCGTTGGCTCAAAGCCAGCGGCTACCGCGTGACTTATGTGCGCAACATCACAGATATCGATGACAAGATCATCAAACGTTCGCTAGAGAATGGTGAAACCGTGCGCAGTCTGACTGATCGCATGATCGACGCCTTGCATCAAGATGCGGACGCTTTGGGGATTGAACGCCCCACGCACGAGCCACGCGCGATGGACTATGTGCCGCAAATGTTGTCGATGATCGGCACCTTGCAGGACAAGGGCTTGGCTTACCAAGTCAGCAATGGGGATGTGAACTACGCCGTGCGTAAGTTTGAAGGGTACGGCAAGCTCTCGGGCAAGTCCTTGGACGAGTTGCAAGCGGGCGAGCGCGTGGCCGTGGATGACGGCAAGCAAGACCCATTGGACTTTGTGCTTTGGAAATCGGCCAAAGAGAGCGAGCCTGACGAAGTGAAATGGGCCAGCCCCTTTGGTGCGGGCCGCCCTGGCTGGCACATTGAGTGCTCAGCCATGAGCTGTGAGATGCTGGGCCAAAGCTTTGACATTCACGGTGGTGGTGCTGACTTGCAGTTTCCTCACCACGAGAACGAAATTGCGCAAAGCGAAGGTGCCAATGGCCAGAAGATGGCCAGCGTGTGGATGCACAACGGCTTCATCAATGTGGACAACGAAAAAATGTCCAAGAGCTTGGGCAACTTTTTCACCATCCGTGATGTGCTCAAAGCGTTTGATGCTGAAACCGTGCGTTTCTTTGTGGTGCGTAGCCACTACCGCAGCCAACTCAATTACAGCGATGTGCATTTGAACGATGCACGTGGTGCCTTGAAACGTCTCTACACGGCACTGGGCACGGTCACACCAGATGCGGTGACGATTGATTGGACGGAGCCCCATGCCGCACGCTTCAAAGCTGCCATGGATGAAGACTTTGGCACACCCGAAGCCGTGGCTGTGTTGTTTGAACTCGCCAGCGAAGTCAATCGCACCCAATCGGCACAGACGGCAGGCTTGCTCAAGGCATTGGGTGGGGTGTTGGGTTTGCTGCAAGATGATCCCAAAGCGTTTGCCCAAGCGGGTGCTGGCGTGGATGAAGACGCCATTCAGGCGCACATCGCGGCCCGCGCAGCCGCTAAGGCTGCCAAAAACTTTGCCGAAGCCGACCGCATTCGCAATGATTTGCTGGCGCAAGGCATTGTTCTCAAAGATTCCCCCACGGGTACGACATGGGAGCGTGGTTAAGCATGGCGTCTACCGAAAAAGTCATCATTGCCACGCCCGAGTATTGGGGTGAGGCATGCAAGCACCTGATGAAAAAAGATCGGGTCATGAAGCGACTAATCCCTCAGTTTGGTGAGGCCTCGCTGCAGTCGCGCGGCGATGCGTTTGTCACACTGGCGCGCAGCATTGTGGGGCAGCAAGTTTCGGTCAAAGCGGCTCAAACCGTGTGGGACCGTTTTTCAAAGTTGCCACGCAAAATCACGCCGGCCAATGTGCTCAAGCTCAAAGTGGACGACATGCGCGCCGCGGGTTTATCGGCCCGCAAGGTTGAGTACATCGTTGATTTGGCGCTGCACTTTGACAATGGGGCCTTGCATGTGAAGGCATGGTCTGAGATGACGGATGACGCCATCATTGAAGAGTTGGTGGCCATTCGCGGCATTGGCCGCTGGACAGCAGAAATGTTTTTGATGTTCCACCTCATGCGTCCCAATGTGTTGCCGCTGGACGATGTGGGCTTGATCAACGGCATCAGCCACAACTATTTTTCGGGCGAGGCCGTCAGTCGCAGCGAAGCCCGCGAGGTGGCTGCGGCGTGGGCGCCTTACTGCAGTGTGGCGACTTGGTATATTTGGCGCTCGCTGGATCCGCTGCCAGTGGCATATTGAGCAGCTAAGGAGTATGAATTTTGGCTAAACGAACTTTTCTCGACTTTGAACAACCGATTGCTGAACTAGAAGGCAAGATTGACGAGCTGCGCTATGTGCAAAGCGAGTCTGCGGTGGACATCTCTGACGAGATTGAGCAGCTCAGCAAAAAAAGCATGCAGCTGACCAAAGAAATTTACAGCGACCTCACACCGTGGCAAATCACCAAGATTGCTCGCCATGCCGAGCGTCCCTACACGCTGGATTACATCAACGAAATCTTCACCGACTTCGTAGAAATGCACGGCGATCGCCACTTTGCCGATGACTTGAGCATCGTGGGCGGCTTGGCCCGTTTCAATGGCAATGCCTGCATGGTCTTGGGTCAGCAAAAAGGCCGCGACACCAAAGAGCGCGCGGCACGCAACTTTGGCATGAGCCGCCCAGAGGGCTACCGCAAAGCGTTGCGTTTGATGAAAACGGCTGAGAAGTTCAAGCTGCCCGTATTCACCTTTGTGGATACGCCTGGTGCATACCCCGGCATTGACGCAGAAGAGCGCAGCCAGTCCGAGGCCATTGGCCGTAATATTTTTGAAATGGCCCAGCTCGAAGTGCCGATCATCACCACCATCATTGGTGAAGGTGGCTCGGGTGGCGCGTTGGCCATCAGCGTGGCGGACCAAGTGTTGATGCTGCAGTACTCGGTGTATTCGGTCATCAGTCCCGAAGGCTGTGCCTCGATTTTGTGGAAAACATCTGACCGTGCCGAAGACGCTGCCGAGCAACTGGGCATCACCGCCCATCGTTTGAAAGCCTTGGGCTTGGTCGACAAAATTGTGAACGAGCCAGTGGGTGGCGCACACCGCGACCCCAAGCAAATGGCGGCGCAACTCAAGCGCGGCTTGAACGATGCGTGGCGTCAAGTGACGGACATGAAGGTCAAAGAGCTGCTCGACAAGCGTTACGAGCGTCTGCAAAGCTATGGCCGCTTCACCGACACCAAAGCTGAACGCTGATTTCCCTTCGCTGGACGCGCTCCAG
>JACCEE011694322.1_pt1 | contig 10306 bp, 7 predicted proteins | sample 7449931 | NCBI WGS metagenome assembly JACCEE01 (sample SAMN15323457, study PRJNA562643) | freshwater metagenome | isolation source: river surface water | place: USA:Blue River Watershed | collected 2017-08-19 | reverse complement strand
GGTCGCTCCAGCTGGAACGAGTGTCATCCATACTATGTACGGGGCAAGCGTGGTAGTGGTTGGGATTGTGGTTGCACCAGACACAGTAAGAGGGGTTCCAGTCTGTAAATAGGCTCCAGCTATAAACACCTCACCAGCACTATCGCCAGCTACAACACGGTTAAAGTACGAACCAGCACCATTCGGCTTATTGAAGAAGGCTTGAATGACACCACCAAGATTTACACTTGTATCAAGCCCAATACACCAAGAGAACTGCGTAGTAGAGGTTGTCATCACCTTTGGAGGTGTGTCTATATTTTCATCCCAGCCCTCGATATTGTAGCTTGCACCATAGCTTGTATTGTTGATGTAACCACAGAGATAGAGATTCTGCAAACTATCAAAGCAAGCGCCAAGACAGGTTGAACCTCCACTTGTTCCATAGGGCAAGCGCCACGTTTTGAGGATGGCACCTGTAGCTCGCGAATATAGGATGGCAAAGGGCATCTGGGTGATAGCTGTTGTGGGGAGGTTAATGTGGGCAGACGTAAGGCTTCCATTAAGGTCGAAAAGCTGAATAGGGTCAAAGACTCCATTACACCCTATATAGCCATAACCACAGACATAATTTGCACTCTCGCAGTAGCCCTCGAACGAAACCGTTGATTGTGCTCTATGAGTGAAGGAAGTAAGTAGGTTACCTTGGATGGGCTGGTATTGGGGATTTGTGACTGTAAGTGAGGTTGAATTGAGAGTTGGAATAGTAGCGGTAGTTGCAGTAAGGTTGGCGCCAGTTGCATTCGTGAAATTCAAATTGGTAATTGTCGCTGTTGGGACGTTGAAATTAGGGGTAGAAAGAGACTGGAAGTAACCAGTTCCTCCTGTAAAGTTTTGCACAGAAAGAGACTGGAAAGACCCCGTTCCACCAGTTAGGTTTTGCACCGAAATAGATTGGAATGCACCCGTTCCAGCCGTAATCGTAGAGCCTGTGGCACTTGTGAAAGAGAGATTCGTAGAACCTAAATTAGTGAAGCTTCCAGTAGGCCCACTCACGGTTTGGCCGTACAAGGTAGCACCAGTAGCAGAGCCATACGAGAATGAATTTATGCTTCCTGTTCCAGCCGAAAAGTAATTGTAGATTCCTGTATTTGAGTTTATGGTATCAACAAAGAGGGTGCCTCCAGTTGCCCCGCTAAACTGAAGGGAGGTTGTAGCACTAATTGTGGGGGCTGTAATTGAGACAAGGTTGCCATTCGAGGTTATAATTTGACCTGGATTAATCATAGTTGAATTGAAGCTTGTCGGCAGTATCATCTCTGAGACGTACAGTCGGTTCTCGAACGGAGAACCAGAATCAAAGCCTCCTACCAGTAACCTTGAAACCGTAGGGATATAGATGATGTGCGAGACACCCCAAGTGCCACTTCCAATTAGACCCATATTATTCCAAGTACGTCCGTCTGTATTGGAGAGGAAGATTTCCCTTGTATTTGCACCTGCAATAAAGCTATTAAGCTGAGGAACATACACCATATCATCGTAGGGTGCGAGCGAGTTGGCAAGGGTCCAAGTAGAGCCACTATCCGAGCTGTACGCTGTGGTGTTGGTGGTGCCTGAATTGGCCACGAGCACCCACGTATTTTCCCTTGTATTACAGACGACCTCATTCCAGTTTGCCGTTCCAACCGTTGAGAGGGTCCAAGTAAGACCCCTATCTCTTGAGACGCCAATCCTTCCGTTGTCTCCACAGACGATATATACACCTGTGTACGGGTTCATACCAACACCACGCATACTGATAATTGGGCCGAGGAAGGAACCAATTGGAGGTTGGGTATAGGTTGCTCCACCATTCGTTGAACGGAAGACGCAGTCAAAAGTTCCTGGGTTAATCCAAACGGTAATATCGCTCACCTCATCATAGGCAAGGGCTCGTACAGTTTGATTGAAGCTAATTGCAGTCCAACTTGAACCTGTAGTTGAGTATTGTAGAGTGGAGGTGGAAAAGGCTGTTGGATTGCCCCAGACAATATATCTCGACCTTCGGTTTTGGTAGAGGACGCCCGAGGGTTCGAAGAGAGTAGTTTGACCCACAAACGAACGGGTAAAAGTAGGGGTTGCAAAGACTACAACGTCGTTGATAAAGTTGGGGGAGATTCCGTTGTTCTCTACAGCAAGCACCTCCTGTCTGGTGTCGGACCAGCACATAGCCGTAGCCTTCTGAAGAGGAGAAGTACCTAAGGAAGTCCAACCTGTCATCCCCCTTACAATCTCGTTATAGGTAGGGGCAGAGCCTTCTGCCTCTCCAGAGATGTTTGGACCACCAATCAAGGTGCCAACAGTGAGAGAATTGATGTACGCGCCCGTAGCGGAGAGGTAGTTAAAGCTACCAGTCCCGCTTGAAAGGTAGTTGATTGTTCCTGTCCCCGCTGAGAGGAAGTTATAAGTTCCTGTGTTACCAGTGATTGTAGGACCAAAGTAGTTTCCATATACATATAAATCTTGAGCTATCGTTGCGTTTCCAGATACGTTGAGCGTGCCAATCGAGGCAATTCCAGAGACCTCAAGAGAGTCCGTCTCAAGGTCATCTGCAACTACCGTCTGCAGTCCGTTCAAAGCATTAGAAATATCTGAGCCAATATCTGTCATCTTTATTAATTATGCTATAATAAAAGATGGCAAGCTATCAACTCACTACAACCGAGACTGGAAAGATACTTCATATTCGGTCTCTTGATATCCCTACAACAGACTATATAACCCCTGGTTTAACCACTGATTTCTGGGTCAATTTAGAGTCTCCAATCATCTGTCAAGATAACGAGCACCTAATTATGGCTCTGGACAGCCTTAGTGTGCCTATGGTTTTCTACAATATAGACGAGACCACCAACAAGTTTATCTTCATCGAGAACTCGGTCTCTGCTGGAGTCCTTACAATCCCCGTTGGAAACTATAGTATGAAGTCTCTCGCCTCCACCCTTGAGACTCTACTTACTGGAGCCAGTCCAAGCGGAAAGACGTACACAGTCGCCTACGGCTCCTTCAAGAACACCCTCACCTTTACCGTCGCTCCAAGCACTCCTTTCACCCTTGATTTCAATACTCCAAATCCTGCCTTTACCCAGCTTGGGTTTGCAGAGGATAGTATCAATAGCTCTACTGGTGGAGTACTCGTATCCACGAATTCTTGCTCTCTAATCAAGTATCTATCCCTCTTCGTCTGTACGGACCTTAATATTGGTACAAGTTTGAACACCCAAGGACAGCTCTCCAACGTCCTTGAAAGGGTAGGCATCACCCAGGCCAATACCCTCCTATACTATAGACCAACCACCACGATGAAGAAATTCCTACTGAAAGACAAGGTGATAAATCGCTTTAGGGTTAGACTCCTCTTTGACCTTGCAGATACCCCTGTCAATCTCAGAGGTTTGCACTTTGAGATGAGCCTACAATTCCACGTAGTTGGTGGTCTCGAAAGACCCCTCGCTGACAAATCCAAACCCGAATACCCTGTTATAGAGGCTCAATCTGAAGCACAAGAGACTACCTTTGGTGGCTAATTGGGTATCTAAAGGCCAGGGAGGCAGGGAGGGAAGGGATGGCTTTTTGAAAAAAATCCCTATAGCTCTAAAAAAAGGAGTGTAGGAGAAGTTTGTACAGGGGTTTTGCCTCCCTACCCTCCCTCCCTCCCTGAAAGAAATAGGGGGGTATGATGTATGTATCTATATCTTGATTGGTTATTTCAATATAGGTTTATATATTGAAAATCTACTCAAATTTGATGAGTTTATCCACGGGGATGAAATAGTGGGCTTTTCCACGAATCTCTCCAAGCTGGAAGGAGTCCCAGCTATTGTCAAGCTCGATATAGTAGGTTCCGTCTGTGAAACCAAAGATGAAGAAGACCCGTACACCTCCGCGAGGGAAGAGGATTCTACGAGCGTAATCTACCTTCACCTTGCCCACTACTGTAGTAGCATACTGAGAAGACGGGAAACTCCTCTGCTTATGCTCAATCCAGAGCTTGCCATCCCCTGAGAAGAAATCATAGTGGCAATACGGTCCATACTTCTCCTCCGTAGAGACAAGGTCTCCCTCACTCCGCCCAAGAATACACTCCAGCGCTCTGATACACTTCATTTCTTATTAGCCAAGATAAGAAAATTTAATTTTTTTTTTGGAGGTCATACCCCTAATTTCTATCCAGGGAGGGAGGGAGGGTAGGGAGGCAGACCCCCCATAGAAAGTACTTCTATACTCCTTTTTTTAGAGCTATAGGGATTTTTTCCAAAAAGCCATCCCTTCCCTCCCTGCCTCCCTGGCCTTTAGATACCCAATAGGGGGTCGTGTAGAAACCAGCCGTACAAGAAAAAAAGTAAAAATGATTTTTCAAAAAATATGTCCTGGAACTAATAAAAGATGTCGTCCATCCACCGCCAAGTCGCCCCCCTCAAGAAGCAAACCAAGGCCACCGAGCCTGTCGTTGCTGAAATCGAAGAAGAGTCTGCTCCTACCCGTCTTCTTCCTCGTCCTCAGCCCACTACCGCTCAGCCCACCACTACAGCCCCCTCTTCCGAGAAGGAAGTCCCCACCGGGTTCTATATGAACCTCCAACCCCAGGCCTCTGTGCTTAATGACATCACCCTCAAGGAGATTATCAATACCCAGGCTCTTGACAAGCTCATCCGTTCCGACCTACTCTTGGATGTCCTCCACTCCCCTAATGCTCAGCATTCCCACCCCCACGAGAGGGACCAGCTCTGGGAGTATCGCAAGCTCGTCAAGAACAGCAGGGCCGTCGTCAGCTACAAGATGACCAAGGGGATGAAGTACGGCAGGTGCAACCCCGACAGGGGGCTCGGTCTGTTTAATATAAGGAGACAAATACGTCATTCTCTCGCGAAGGATTATTATACCGATGTAGATATCGATAATTGCCATTTGGCCGTCCTCGAGCAAATCTGTAGGAGAAATAATCTCTCAACCCCCTTCCTCACCACCTATGTTCAGGAGAGGGAGAAGTGCCTCAAGGAGATTGTTGATACCTACCAGTGCCTTGAGACCGAGGACAAGGTGTATGGAGCCTCTCGTGAGAATGCAAAGACCCTCTTCATCCGTCTGGTATATCTGGGCAAGTTTGACACCTGGTACACGGACCTGTGGGCCGAGGTAAAGAAGGCCTTCATCAAGGATGGAGGTGATGAGGAAGAGATTCCTCAGTTTGAGTTCAGCTCCCCCACCGACTTTATTGCCGGCCTCATCGCTGAGCTCAAGGATATCGCCAACTACATCAAGGACAACAACCCCGACCTGTACGAGGCTGTCAAGAAGCACAAGAAGGTCCAGAAAGACTCTGGCTACAAGGTCAGTCAGAACCTACTCTCCAGCACGATGTCGTACTACCTCCAGGATATCGAGAGACGCATTCTTGAGACTATCTACAAGCTTGCCAAGTCCAAGGGCATCATCAAGGACGAGGCTGTCCTCTGTGCCGATGGTATGATGGTTCCTACCAAGAACTACTCCCCCGAGCTCCTCACTCTCTTCAAGAAGGAGGTTAAAGACAAGCTTGACCTTGATGTCAATTTCTCTTCAAAGGCTATGAACCAGGACCTTCTTGATGCCCTTGAGGATGAGAGCAACTACCTCCCCGAGGAGGAATTCAAGGCCTGGGAGAAGACCAAGCAGGAGTCTGAGGTGCATAACCCTATGGAGTTTTGGAATATGATTTCCAACCTTAATCATTCGGATATTGCCAAGTGGTATTATGAGAATAACAAGGATAGGTATATATACTCTGAACTTTCTGGTTGGTATGAGTATAATAGTTACAACGTGCTTACGCCAAAGAGAGATTCCGAATACCCTGCCTCCCTCCACAACCACGTTTGCTCTTATCTCCAGTCTCTAATTTTGGAGGAGAGGAACAAGATACCTTTGCCTACTAATCTCGACCTCAAGGCAGATTATGACAAGAAGATGAAGGTGATATCTACTGCCTATGCCAAGACAGGACAGGCTGGATTTGCCAAGGGTGTTCTTGCCTTCCTTAAGGACCACTACACAGTAGATAGAATAGACTCAAAGCTTGATGCAAATAGTGACCTTCTTGCCTTTGACGATATGGTGTATGACCTAACGAGTGGAGACTTCAGGTCTATCCTTCCCACTGACTATATTACCAAGACAAACGAGCGTAAGGCTCCTCGTTTCAGCAATCAAGAGATGGAAGAGAAGGTAAAGAGTCTTGTTTATTCTGTCTTTGAAGATGACAAGATGGTTGAATACTGGCTCTCTATAACAGGTCTTTCATTCTTTGGAAACAAGGGAGACCTATTCTTTATCCACACTGGTGCTGGAGGCAACGGAAAATCCCTTCTCTCGGGTATTGTGAAGAAGTGCCTTGGTGCTTATTTCTTTACTACTGAAAATACCTTCCTCACTACTACCTTCAAGGCAGGCCAAGCAAACCCAGGTCTTGCTGGTAGCAAAGGTACACGTTGGATGAGTATTTCAGAGCCTGATGATGGTAAGGATTCCAAGCTTAATGTTGATTTCATCAAGACGATGACCGGAGGAGAAGAAATCACGACCAGAGAGCTGTACAAGAATACCTCTTCATTCAAGCCTCAATTTACTCCTCACCTTCAGTGCAATAACAAGCCAGACCTTGGAAAACTTGACAAGGGTATCAAGCGCAGACTCCGAATTATCCCTTACCCCCTGAATTTCGTTGAGCCTTCAAAGATTTGTGAGCCTAACGAGAGGCCTCTCAACCCTCGTCTTAAGCAGGAGTGTGAAGAGCCAGCGTTTATTGATGCATTCACCAGGGTTCTTCTCAAGTACGCCTATATCAACTCATCCTCTGGAGGTCGTATTGAGAGTCCCCCTCAGGTAGAGGAAGAGACTCAGGAATATCTTGATGATAACAATATAATCAAGCAGTGGCTCGAGGAGAACTATGAAACTACAAAGAAAGAGACAGACAGAATCAAGGCTTCTGTTCTTCTTCAAACTTATAACGAGGCTCACTTCCCAGGGATTAGTCCAAAGACTCTCAAGACTATGATGGCTTTCAACGGATTCCCTCAGGTAAAGAGCTCTGGAGTTATGTATTACAAGGGCTTCAAGCCCAGAGAATCAGAATAAATACTTTCAATACTTATCTCCAACGATAGGTATTTCCAATCATCATACCCCTAATTTTTTTCAGGGAGGGAGGGAGGGTAGGGAGGCAGAACCCCCGTACAAACTTCTCCCATACTCCTTTTTTTAGAGTTGTACGGATTTTTTCCAAAAAGCCATCCCTTCCCTCCCTGCCTCCCTGGCCTTTAAATACCCAATTAAGAATACCATTCTATACTTTTTTCTGTAGTATAGAATAAAGGATGGCAATTATTGAGGACAACGAGAATACGACGAGAGGAGAGGAGGAGACTGAGACTCTTCCAGAGACGGTAGAGCTTACAGGGAAGGAGGCTTCTCCGTTTGTACGCCAGGGACCCTGGGGTATGCACGCTATTTTTGATTGCGGAATCTGCAACGAATATATCAAAGACGAAGAGATGATTAAGGAGTTTGCAAAGACCCTTGTAGAGAGGATTGAGATGAAGGCCTATGGAGAGCCTCAGGTAGTCAAGTTTGGAGAGGGAGACAAGGAAGGCTATACCCTTATCCAGCTTATTGAGACAAGCAATATCACAGCGCACTTTTGTGACTCCACCCACGAGGCGTACATAGACGTCTTCTCTTGCAAGGAGTTTGATATGGAAAAGGTGGAATTTACTATTAGGGACTACTTCAACCCTCTGAGTATCAAGAAGCTGGTCATTCATCGTAGCGCGTAGAAAATTTATCCAGCTAAAATTGAAAAAAAATTCTTAATTCTTTATTCATAACAAAGAATGCAGACACTCCGAATTTTGGTTGATAAGAAGAGACTCTCTGAGTTTATCCAGGCTATCTCAAATGATGAATTTGAAATCAACAAGCATATCTGGATGACAGCCCGAGACAAGACCGCTGGACTACTCATAAGGACTACAGGACATATTAACGACCTTCTTGAGACTCTTGAAAGCCTGGAAGAGGTTGTACGTTACAACTATGGAGGCCTTGATACAAAGACAGCAACACATACTTTTAACGTTAATATAGATTGGTTCATCCCTTCAAACGAGACTGAATTTAGTAAATTATAATTCCAAACCATAGGATAGGTTTAGAATTGAAATAACCAATTAGAGCTTGGGGACGAGCTTGAGAGCAGAGCAGACGACATCCCTGAGCTGGTCCCAAGAGGCGTAGGGGACGAGCTTGTTCTTAGAAGCGAGGAGGATATCTGTACGAGAGGCGTCGTTGATAGCCTTCTCCTCCTGAGAGTCAATACGAGACTGGATAAGGGTGAAGAAATCAGAAGTGGGGGCAAGGACGAGCTTGGTCTTGATGCCCATATAATCGAGGAGTTTGAGGTCGGAGGTGATGATGATGATACGCTTGAAACGGAAGCGCTTCTTTAGCTCCTTGAGAGCGTCACGAGCAAGGGGGTACAGAATGAGGTTGGCAGAGACCTGCTCACCCCTATCCTGGAGAGCGCAAATACGGTCCGCATCTTCCTTGGGGATATTGAGCTTGAGGTATTCTTCCCAATCAACGATAAGGGAGTTGTCCCTTGATTGGAGTTGCTTAACGAGGGTAGTCTTTCCACCAGAGGCAGGAATGACGACACCCTCCACAGTGTTGCAGGTAAAGTGGTTATAGACAGCCTTAACCAGAGTGGTAAGACCGCCAAATAGACAACCAACAGTTTCGGACATTCTTTATTATTAACCTGACTTAAATACCCTAAGAGCGTAGTTATCTAAATCCAATAATTTTTACACCCCTTCCACCACCTGCATTACGGACCATCACAGTCTCACCTCCCTTGAGAGTGAGATTGTACGTCCTTCCGCTTGTAGTTGCGTTTTCAATTGTCTTCTTTGAGGCAGTAGCACGCTCCATAACCTTATTCCAAGGCACAATATCGTTCTCTGAATATAGCTCACTCCAACGAAGCTCTGCAGGCCTCTCCTGAGGGACAGCAGGCTCGGGGCGTCTTCCGGCTTCAAGAGGAGGCTCTTCAGCCCTTGAAGGACCAGCACCACCGCCTATAATTCCTCTGATACCTTCTACCTGCCTCTGAAGAAGAGAAGGCCTATCTACGCCTTCACGAGGGGCCTTCTCTCCACCAAGTGGTTTGGAGTCCTCAATAATCTTCTCCACTCTTGAGGGTTCCTCAGGTGCCTTCTGAGGAGCAGGCCGTACACTTTCAGGTGGAGGGCGTACAGGCTCTTCCTGAGCCCTAAGGTCGGCCTCCTTCATACGAGCCCTCCTTGCGAGCTCGGCTTCCTGCTCTCCTCTTTGTACGAGCTCTTCGAAGCGAGCCTTCATAGCAGGAACGCCAGAAACAGCCTCTCTAATAGCGGTAAGCTCACCAATAGGGAACTCGGGCGCGCGTGGCATACGGCCTGGAATCTCCTCTACGGCCCTCTGAAGAGCCTCCAATTGCTCTGTAGGGAAGGCAGGAATATTAACCACAGGTGCGGGGAGATTGACTACAGGTGCGGGCATATTTGCAATACCCCTACGGATAGCCTCAAGGGCTTCACGATTGCTCTCAGGACGAGGAATACGGCCTGGAAGCTCCTCAATAGCCCTCTGGAGGCCTTCAAACCTCTCCATAGGGAAGACAGGGGCAGGAGGAGGGACTGGAATATTGATTCTACCCGGAAGAGCCTCAATACCTCTACGGATGGCCTCGAGAGCCACACGATTATCAGGCATAGCAGGAGCCTCGGGGACGACGATTCTACCCGGAAGGGCCTCAATACCCTCGCGAATAGCTCTCAGCTCCTCGATAGGGAAGGCTGGAGGCACAACTGCAGGCGCAGGCGCGGGGATAACAACAGGAGCTGGTGCAGGGGCCGGTGTAGGCGAGGGCATAGTTATTTGGATAGGGGGAGGGTTGTACGAGGTTGGAAAGTAAGGAAAGGACTGGGGCGCAGGCCCTTGACGAGGCTGGGTCTGTGAAACGCGTACATTCACGTTGGATACTCCACTACGAGCGGTGGCAGAGGCACGAGCCTTGGCCTTGGCCTTACCCTTTCCTCGTGCTTCTACGCCTTTAACCACTCTCTTGGTTTTAGTAGTCTTTGTAGCAACAATCATTCTTTATAATATATCCCAACTAATAAAGGAATATGTATTGTGGTTCAAAAAGTGTACCATCTGGAAAGACTATGGGCTCTCCATCAGCCTGTTTTCAAAAGGGCATAGG
>JACCEE010601608.1_pt1 | contig 10307 bp, 10 predicted proteins | sample 7449931 | NCBI WGS metagenome assembly JACCEE01 (sample SAMN15323457, study PRJNA562643) | freshwater metagenome | isolation source: river surface water | place: USA:Blue River Watershed | collected 2017-08-19 | reverse complement strand
CTGATCCCGGCCTCGCTGGTGGCCCTGGTGTTGGCAACCACGGCCACCGCGGTCGCAGAGTTGCCGGTGGCCACCATTGGATCGCGTTTTGGCGGCATCCCCGATGCCTTGCCCCATTTCACCTGGCCCGAATTCGGCTGGAGCGATGTCCGCGCAGTCGGCTCCTCTGCCCTGACCCTGGCTTTGTTGGGGGCGATCGAATCGCTCCTGTGCGCCCGGGTGGCCGACCAACTCATCGACGACCGCCACGACGCCAATCAGGAGTTGATGGCGCAAGGCATCGCCAACATGGTCACGCCCCTGCTCGGCGGCATGCCGGCCACCGGCACCATCGCCCGCACCATGACCAATGTCAAGCAAGGGGCCAGCTCGCCTGTGGCGGGCATGGTGCACGCCTTGGTGCTGGCCCTGGTGGTCGGCGTGGCCGCCCCGTTGGCCATGCACATTCCCCTGGCGACCCTGTCTGCCATCTTGGTGTTTGTGGCCTGGAACATGGGGGAGTGGCGCGAGTTTGCCCATTTGCGCCAGTTCCGCATGCCCTACCGCATCACTTTGTTGCTGGTGTTTGCGCTGACAGTGACCGTCGACCTGACAGTGGCGGTCGAAGTCGGCTTGGTGGCTGCGTGCCTGACCTTCATCTACCGAATCTCCAGCCTGAGTCGAATGGAGAGCGTTGAGCCGGGCACCCTGGAGGCCTTGCGGGGTGTGGCGTTGGGCGCGGACGCCCGGGCTTATCGCCTGTATGGCGCCTTGTTTTTCGGTGCGGTGCGCTTGGTCGAGTCGCTGGCCGATCCTTTGCGCCCCGGGCAAGTCCTGGTGCTGGACCTCAAAAACCTCATCTACATGGACACCACCGGTGCCGATGCCCTGTTGGCCCTGCGCCGGCAATGTCAGCACAAAGGGGTTGACTTCCGTTTGGTGGGCCTGGGCCATCAGCCGCTGGACATGGCCCGCCGCGCCGGTTTGGCACCTTGACGGGCTTTACCCTTCGGCCTTAGATTGCCGGCTCATCAGCAAGCCCACCGCCTGGCGGGGGGTGATGCGTCCTTCAAGCAGGTCCAGCACCGCGCTCGCAATCGGCATCTCCACACCATGCCCGCAGGCCCTCTGAACCACCGTTCGGGCGCTGTAAACCCCTTCAGCCACGTGCCCCAGGGCTTGCACGGCTTGTGCCAGGCTTTGCCCCTGCGCCAATGCCAGACCGACACGCCGGTTGCGAGATAAATCGCCGGTGGCCGTCAGCACCAAATCACCCAGTCCGCTCAGCCCCATGAAGCTGTCGGCTTTGCCCCCCAGCGCCACGCCCAGTCGCGTCATCTCGGCCAACCCGCGAGTGATCAGCGCAGCGCGGGCGTTCAGACCCAGGGCCATGCCATCGCACAAGCCGGTGGCAATCGCCATCACATTTTTCACCGCACCGCCCACCTCCACCCCGACGATGTCGCTGTTTTCGTAAACCCGCAAAGAGTCGCCATGAAACGCCTGCACCAAGGCTTGCCGCACGGCCGGGTGGGGGCTGGCCGCGACCAGGGCGGTGGGCAAATCCGCTGCCACCTCCTGGGCAAAACTGGGGCCGCTCAGGGCGCCACAACGCAGGCTGGGTGCAGCCTCGCTCTGCACCTCATGCGGCATCAGACCGCTTTCAGCTTCAAAGCCCTTGCACAACCAGGCCACCGGGGCTTGCAGGTGGCCCAACTCATGCAGCTGTTGCAGCATCGGGCGCAGACTGGCCATGGGGCCTGCCAGCACCACCAATTCCATGGCACTGAGCCAAGCGCCCAAAGGCTCGCTGTGAACCTGCAGACCAGCAGGGAATGTCAGGCCAGGCAAATACCGATCATTGAGCCGCTGCGATCGCATCTGCGCCGACTGTGCGGGATCGCGCGCCCAAAGCACCGTGGGGTGACGCCGGGCTGCCTGAATGGCCAAAGCAGTGCCCCATGCGCCAGCACCCAAGACCGCCAGTTTCATGGTGCTTGCTTTCAGTGGGGGTGATTACTGAGCCTGGCCTTGCTGTTGCGCCAGTTGTTGCTGGTAGATGGCTTGAAAGTTAACCTCGGTCAGATGCACCGCCGGGAAGCCGGCGCGCTGGACCAGGTCGGCCACGTTACCGCGCAAGTAGGGGTAGATGATTTGCGGGCAGGCAATGCCGACCAGCGGTCCCATTTGCTCTTCGGGGATGTTGCGCACTTCAAAAATGCCGGCTTGCTTGGCCTCGACCAAAAACAGGGTTTTCTCACCGATGCGCGAAGTCACGGTGGCTTGGACCATCACTTCCACCTGGCCTTCGGCGATGTTTTGCACCCCGACCCCCAATTGGATGTCGACATGGGGTTGCTCACGCTCGGTCAGGATTTGCGGCGAATTGGGCTGCTCCAGCGAGGCGTCTTTCAGGTAGACGCGCAGGATGTTGAATGCGGGATCGGCGGAGTCGGTCATGGGGTTCCTGGAAAGAAAAAAGCCCGCACCGGCGAACCGAAGCGGGCGGGTGGATTCGGTACCAAAAAAATGATTATGCTTGAAAATCAGGCGCCTTTGAGCAGGGGTTCAAGCCCCCCCTGGCCGTCGAGCGCGATCAGGTCATCGCAACCCCCGACGTGGGTGGAACCAATGAAAATTTGTGGCACGGTCCGGCGACCCGTGATCGCCATCATGTGGTCGCGTTGCGCCGGGTCGGTGTCGATGCGGATTTCTTCGATTTGCTCGACCCCTTTGGACTTCAGAATTTGCTTGGCACGGATGCAGTAGGGGCAAACGGCGGTGGTGTACATCTTGACGGGGGACATGCAGGGCTCCAGACAGGGCGGATAAAGACTCAGGATTTGACCACCGGCTGGCTGGCTTCGCGCCAGGCTTTCAGGCCGCCGGTCAGAGAAAGGGCTTGCGCATAGCCCAGTTTTTTGGCCACCGACACAGCGCTGCGCGAGCGCATGCCGCTGGCACAAACCATAATCAGAGGCAGATTTTTGTCCCGCGCCACCTGCGGCAATTTCTCTTTGAGTTGATTCAGCGGGATGTGCTTGGCCCCGGGCAAATGCCCGGCATTGAACTCGGCGTCGGTGCAGACATCGATGACCAGGGCTTTTTCGCGATTGATTTTCTGCACCGCCTGGATCACGGTCACGCCCGCCGTTGAAGCCCCCTGAATGATGGGCAAAAACAGCATGAAGCCCGAAGCCAGCGCGACGGAGATCAGCATCCAGTTGTCAAGAATGAAGTTCAATTCGGGTCCTGTGAATTAAAGGGTCAATCCGACATTCTAAAATCAAGCCCAGCAACCCCGCAGATGGCGGGTCCAATCCACCCCGACGGACTTTGTCTTACACCATGTACAAACTTGTGCTCATCCGCCACGGCGAATCGACCTGGAACCTTGAAAACCGCTTCACCGGTTGGACCGATGTCGCCCTCACCGACACCGGCGTGCGCCAGGCGCAGCAGGCGGGCGCCCTGCTCAAGGCCGAGGGCTACGAATTTGACGTCGCCTACACCAGCGTGCTCAAGCGCGCCATCCACACCCTCTGGCATTGCCTCGACGCCATGGAGCGCCCCTGGTTGCCCGTGCTGCACAGCTGGCGCCTGAACGAACGCCATTACGGCGCTTTGCAGGGCCTGAACAAGGCCGACATGGCCAAGCAATACGGGGAAGAGCAGGTGCTGATCTGGCGCCGCAGCTATGACACCCCCCCGCCTGCCCTGGAGGCCACCGATCCCCGGTGCGAGCGCGCCGACCTGCGTTACGCCAAGCTCCAGCCCGAGCAAGTTCCCCTGACCGAGTGCCTCAAAGACACAGTGACTCGCGTCATCCCTTTTTGGACCGACACCCTCGCACCGGCCATCCGGGCGGGTCGGCGCGTCCTGGTGACGGCGCATGGCAACTCGATCCGGGCCCTGATCAAATACCTTGACGGCATTTCCGACCAGGACATCGTGAGCCTGAACATCCCCAACGGCATTCCCCTGGTGTACGAACTTGATGCCAACCTCCAACCCATCCGCCATTACTACCTGGGCGACGCCGAAGCTGCCGCCAAGGCGGCCGCAGCGGTGGCTTCCCAAGGCAAGGCCTGAATCGGGCAAATCCTGCGCGGCGCGGTTACCATAGAGCCACTGAATAGGTGAATCACATGCGTCAGACCCTGAAAATCGTTGGCTGGCTGGGCGTCGGCGCCTTGGCGGGTGCGCTCACCACGGTTTCTTTGCAAACCGTGGCCCGCTCCAACATGGCGCCCTTGCCGCTGGAAGAATTGCAGCAACTTGCGGCCGTTTTTGGCATGGTTAAAAGCGACTATGTCGAACCGGTTGACGAAAAAAAACTCATCACCGAAGCCATCTCCGGCATGGTGGCCAGTCTCGATCCGCACTCGCAGTATTTCGACAAAAAGAGCTTCAAGGAGTTCCGTGAAGGAACCAGTGGCCGCTTTGTCGGGGTCGGCATTGAAATCACCATGGAAGAAGGCCTGGTCAAGGTGGTGTCCCCCATCGAGGGTTCCCCGGCTTTCCGCGCCGGGCTCAAGTCGGGCGACCTCATCACCAAGGTCGACGACACCGCGGTCAAAGGGCTGAGTCTCAACGAAGCCGTCAAGCGCATGCGCGGCGAGCCCAACACCCGAGTCGTCCTGACCATTTTCCGCAAAGACGAAAACCGGACCTTCCCGGTCACCATCGTGCGTGAAGAAATCAAGACCCAAAGCGTCAAAGGCAAAGTCGTCGAGCCGGGTTATGGCTGGTTGCGCTTGTCCCAGTTCCAAGAGCGCACCGTCGAGGACTTTGCCAAAAAGCTCGAGGAAATTCACCAGCAAGAACCGCAACTCAAAGGGCTGGTGCTCGACTTGCGCAACGACCCGGGCGGCCTGCTCGATGCCGCGGTGGCCGTTTCGGCCGCTTTCTTGCCCGACAACGTCACCGTGGTCAGCACCAATGGCCAGCTCGCCGAGAGCAAATTCATTTACAAGGCGGCCCCCCAGTTTTACCTGCGCCGTGGGGGTGCCGACCCGATTCAGCGCATGACCGAGCGCACTCAGGGGGTGTTCAAGACCTTGCCGCTGGTGGTCCTCGTCAACGAAGGCTCGGCTTCGGCCAGCGAAATCGTTGCCGGCGCACTGCAAGACCACAAGCGGGCGCAGATCATGGGCAGCCAGACTTTTGGCAAAGGTTCGGTTCAAACCGTGCGTCAATTGGGTCCCGATACCGCCCTCAAGATCACCACCGCACGCTATTACACCCCCAGCGGGCGCTCGATCCAGGCCAAGGGCATCGTGCCCGATGTGCTGGTCGATGAAACTGCCGAGGGCAGCCCGTTTGCCATTTTGCGCACCCGCGAAGCCGACCTCGAAAAGCACCTCAACAGCGGTCAAGGCGAAGAAGCCAAAAACCCCGAGCGTGAAAAAGCCCGTGAAGAAGCCTTGAAAAAGCTTGAAGAAGAAGCCAAAAAGCCCAACAACCAACGGCGCCCGCCCGAATTTGGCAGCGACAAAGACTTCCAATTGCAGCAGGCCCTCAACCGCCTCAAGGGCCAGCCCGTCATGGCCAGCAAGACCCAGACCGAGCGACCTGAAGCCAAAAAGGAGAACTGAGGCTTGACCGATGACGAGTTGCTGCGCTACTCCCGCCACATCCTGCTCGATGCGGTGGGTGTGGAAGGCCAGCAACAGGCCCTCAACGGTCATGCCTTGGTGATCGGGGCCGGGGGCTTGGGCTCGCCTGTCGCCTTGTACTTGGCCGCCAGCGGGGTGGGGCGCATCACCCTGATCGACGACGACCAGGTCGACCTGACCAATTTGCAACGCCAGATCGCCCACACCGTGGCGCGTGTCGGCCAGCCCAAAGTCGACTCTGCCCGGCAGGCCATGCTGGCCCTCAATCCAGGCGTCAGCGTACAAACTTTTACCCAACGCGCTGACGCCGCTTGGTTGGACCAATGGGTGCCTCAGGCTGGCGTCGTCATTGACGGCAGTGACAACTTTCAAACTCGCCACCTGATCAACGCAGCATGCGTGCGTCATGGCGTGCCGCTCATCAGCGGCTCTGTGCTGGGCTTTGACGGCCAGTTCAGCGTCTACGACCCTCGTCAACCCCAATCCCCCTGCTACGCCTGCCTGTTTCCCCCCGATCAACCGCCGCCCGAAGTGCGTTGCGCCACCATGGGAGTGCTCGCCCCCCTGGTGGGCACCATCGGGGCCATGCAGGCCACCGAAGCCCTGAAAATCCTCATGGGCCTGGGCAGCCAAGTCCCCGGCCGCTTACTCATGCTCGACGGGCACCGCATGCAATGGACCGAAATCCGCCTCGGCCGAACCCCCGACTGCCCCGTTTGCACTTTGCATTAATTGGGGTCTGACCCCAATTAATGGTTGCTTTTGCGCCACAGCGCAGGGTCAGGCGGTGACGATCCAGCCTTCCAGGGGGTCGCAGGCCGGCAGGCCGTATCGGGGGTGGCCGGCGCGGTGTTGTTGCAAGGCCCAGGCCGCTTGGACCATGCACAGCACGGCGTCGAGTTCATCGGCTTTGCCGTCGCTCAGCAGCCGTTCCCGGTCGGCGTTGCGCAGTTGCAACCGCAGCCCCAATCGGGTCTGTCCCAACTCCAGTTTTTGCAGCAGGTCAGAGCGGGCGACCCAGCGCTCAGGGGTTTGTTTGGCTTTGTCGTCGCTTTTGTAAGACCGGTTGCCAATGACTTCGCGCGCCAGCAGCCCCGGGTACGCTTCCAGGCCGATCCGACGCAGGTCACCATCGCACAGGCCGGGCAGGTGCAAGCCTGCCGCGCGCAGGTGCGGCACCCCGGCGTGCATCATGTAGGCCACAGGCGGGTTGACCCATTTCATCGAGGGGCTGGAACCGGCTGGCCGGTCGGTCGCGCGGTGCGCAAATTTCTGCCCTGCGGGCCGGGCGTCGCAAAACGCCTTGAAAGCCTCACGCACTTGCGCTCGACTCAGGGCGCTGTAGTGGTCCATGCACGCCACCCAGTCCGCGGGCCAGCACAAATGCTCGATCAGTTCGCGTGGCAAGCCAAACGGCAGGTCAAAGCCGCCCACCCAGTCAGCGGGTTGGGCCAGCCATTGGCCCCATTTGTCCAGGTCGGTAAAGGTCAGCACATCGTGCAGGCGCACGCGCGATTCATCCAACCGCCCCAAGGCGATCACGATCGGTTTGCGTGCGGTGGGGCTGCTGGAAAAGTCGCAACCCAACACCATGGGTTCGACCGGGGCCATTCAAAGCACCAGAGTCAGGCGCGACCGATGATGGACGCAGTGGCCATCAGTTCTTCGAGCAAGGCCATGGAAACGTGGCCCGACACCGCGTAGGGGTCGAGTTCGGGGCGCTCGGAGTATTTCAGCACGATCGAGGTGTTGAGCTTGGCCAGGTTGACCTGTCCCATGGTCCAGCCACTGAAGTGGCGCTGCGAGATTTCTTCGTAGTGCAGCAGCACCACGTCTTTGTGACGTTTGTCAGAAACGATTTGGTTGTACAAATCGTTGACCGCACTGCGACCACCCTCGATCGCTTGCAAAAAAATCCCGCCGCCGTAGCACAAAATGCCCGTGATGCCTTGCGACAGGTTGTGATTGCGGGCAGAGGCCAGGATGTCATCGATGGCCTGGGCCGAGTCGGGTTCGACCGCACGGCTGACGTATAAGAGGCGAACCAGCATGAATCAGTCCTTGTTGGGAATGAGGGACAAAAACTCGCGCCGCAAATTGGGGTCTTTCAAAAAGGCCCCGCGCATGACCGAGTTGATCATGCGACTGTCCATGTCTTTCACCCCGCGCCAGGCCATGCAATAGTGGCTGGCTTCCATCACCAGCGCCAGGCCGTCAGGCTGGGTTTTTTCCTGGATCAGGTCAGCCAGTTGCACCACCGCTTCTTCCTGAATTTGCGGCCGACCCATGACCCATTCGGCCAGGCGGGCGTATTTGGACAAGCCGATCACATTGGTGTGCTCGTTGGGCAACACGCCGATCCAGATTTTGCCGATGACCGGGCAGAAGTGGTGGCTGCAGGCGCTGCGCACCGTGATCGGGCCGACGATCATCAACTCGTTGAGGTGTTCGGCGTTGGGGAACTCGGTGATGCTGGGGGCTTTGACATAACGACCCCGAAACACCTCTTGCAGGTACATCTTGGCGACCCGGCGTGCGGTGTCTGCGGTATTGTGGTCGTGATCGGTATCGATCACCAGGTTCTCGAGCACGCCGCGCATCTTGACTTCGACTTCGTCGAGCAGGGCTTCGAGTTCGCCAGGCTGGACAAAGTCAGCGATGTTGTCATTGGAGTGGAAGCGCTTTCGGGCCTTGAGCAGACGCTCACGAATTTTCACCGAGACCGGGGTCCCGTGGTTCACATCATCATTCATGGGCGTCTGTACTTTCTTTAACATCGGATCATGGTATCAGCCCACCGCCAACCTGCCAAATGACGGGGTATTGCAAAAAGGTTCAGTGGATGCGCATGCCGGGCTGTGCGCCAGGCCAGGGTTGCAGCACAAAAATGCCGGGCTGGGCTTTTTCGTCGGCATGGCTGGCAGCCAGCACCATGCCTTCGGAGACGCCAAATTTCATTTTGCGCGGGGCCAGATTGGCCACCATCACCGTCATTTTGCCCACCAGGTCGACGGGTTTGTAGGCACTGGCGATGCCGCTGAAGACATTGCGATGTTGGCCCTCACCCACGTCCAGCGTCAGGCGCAGCAACTTGGTCGAACCTTCAACCGGTTGGCAGTCGACGATCAGCGCGACGCGCAAGTCGATTTTGGCGAAGTCATCGATGCCGATGGTCGGGGCGATGGCCTCACCACCCGGCAAAGCGGGCGGGCTGGCTTCGACGACTGGCTCAAACAGGGCGTCGAGCATCTTGGGGTCAACGCGCTGCATCAGGTGCTGGTAATTGCCGATCACATGACCTGCGCCCAGGCCCTGAGATGCCGCCTGAAAGGTCAGCGGCTGCACGTTCAAAAAGGCCTCGACCGCCGCCGCCAGGGCGGGTAACACCGGCTTGAGCATCGCGGTGAGCAGGCGGAAGGCTTCGATGCAGGTGGTGCAGACATCGTGCAGTCTGCCGGCCATGCCGTCTTGCTTGGCCAGCTCCCAAGGTTTGTTGGCATCCACGTACTCATTGACCCGGTCGGCGAGCAGCATCACTTCGCGCAGCACGCGCGCGGTGTCGCGTTGCTCGTAGTGCTGAGCCACCGGTGTCAGGGCCTGCCGCAAATGCGCCAACAAAGATTCGCCGTCCGCCGTGACCGGACCCAACTGGCCGCCAAAGCGTTTGCTGATGAAGCCTGCCGCGCGCGAGGCGATGTTGATGAACTTGCCGACCAGATCGGCGTTGACCCGGGCCTGAAAGTCGTCCGGGTTGAAGTCGACGTCTTCGTTGCGGCCGTTGAGCTTGGCGGCCAGGTAGTAGCGCAGCCATTCGGGGTTCATGCCCAGGCTCAGGTACTTCAGGGGATCGAGGCCGGTACCCCGGCTTTTGCTCATCTTCTCGCCGCTGACGGTCAGAAAGCCGTGCACGAACACGGCGTTGGGCACTTTGCGACCCGAGAAGTGCAGCATGGCCGGCCAAAACAGGGTGTGGAAGGTGATGATGTCTTTGCCGATGAAGTGGTATTGCTCCACCTGGGGGTCGGCGACAAAGTCCTCGAAGCTGCGGTGCTCTCCCAAGGCCCGGGCACCGCCCTGGTCAAAGTGGTTTTTGAGGGAAGCCAGGTAGCCGATCGGGGCATCGAGCCAGACATAAAAGTATTTGCCGGGCGCATCGGGGATTTCAATGCCGAAATAGGGGGCATCGCGCGAAATGTCCCAATCGCCCATTTTGGGCCGGCCGTCTTCGCCGGGCTCAATCCACTCGCTGATTTTGTTGAGCACCTCGGTCTGCACGGCACCGCTTTGCGTCCAGCCTTTCAGGAACTCAAGGCAGCGCGGGTCCGACAGTTTGAAAAAGAAATGCTCGGACGTTTTGAGCACCGGGGTGGCCCCCGACAAGGCCGAGTAAGGGTTTTTCAGTTCGGTGGGGGCGTACACCGCGCCACAACTTTCGCAATTGTCGCCATACTGGTCTTTGGCACCGCACTTGGGGCATTCGCCCTTGATGAAGCGGTCGGGCAAAAACATCGCCTTTTGCGGGTCGTAAAACTGCTCGATGGTGCGGGTTTCGATCAGGCCGGCTTGTTTCAGGTCGCGGTACACCTGCTGCGCCAGCACATGGTTTTCGGGGCCGTCGGTGCTGTGCCAGTTGTCAAACGAGATGTGAAAGCCGTCCAGATAAGGCTTGCGGCCGGCGGCAATGTCGGCGACAAACTGCTGCGGTGTTTT
>JACCEE010036307.1_pt1 | contig 10309 bp, 12 predicted proteins | sample 7449931 | NCBI WGS metagenome assembly JACCEE01 (sample SAMN15323457, study PRJNA562643) | freshwater metagenome | isolation source: river surface water | place: USA:Blue River Watershed | collected 2017-08-19 | reverse complement strand
GTTCGCGACCACAGCTACCGAACAAACCCTGATACGACTCGGGTTAATCATTTTTCTGTTTCGTGAAAGAAGATGCTGTTGATGGTGTGGGTGGAGCCGATGACGATTGTGTGGGTGGAGCCGATGCTGGTGCTGCCGGCGCACGTGGTGTCTTTGCCGGCTTTTCTCCAGACTGAAACACCGCGGTGGTTGCTCCATTTGATACGTTGGCCGCAGCAGCCGCAGCCGCCGCAGCAGTAGCTGCCTGTTTGTCCTGAACCTTTTTCAATAATCTCTCGCGCATCTGCGCTTGTTTCATATTACGGTTCAGTTGTGACTGCATCGCTCCGAAATTTACTTTCCCACCACCGGCTCCACCTCCCATGCCTCCCGGCATATTCATCCCCATCTTACTCAACATACTCGCCAAATTATTCATACCCGGCATATTCTTCATTTTTGACATAAGCTCACTCGCCTCTTGCATGATTTCGCTTTCCTTCAGCTCACCGGACTTCAACTTGGAATCAAGTTTAGACCCAACCGTCTTAATAATGCCAGATAACTTGCCCGGGTTTTTAAGAAGTTGCTGGAATACACCCTTCATTGATGTCTCATTCTCCATATCAAGGTTAAGATCCGCGGCGGTCTCTTCGGCGATCTCTTTCGCAAGCTTTCCGATCTTTCCATTCAAGATTCCCGAGAGATGCTCATGGATCGAACTTGCGTCAGGCATCGCATGTGATGTCGTACCGGTAGCGCCAGTCTGGCCTGATGGCTGCTGCTGCTGTTGCTCCTGCGCAGCCTGTACCTCAAACGCTTGATTCATAAACTCAGTTGCCTTCTTGAATGTTTCATCAAGATTCGGAGGTGCCGACCCGTCTTCCGCCCCTCCAAACATCGACCCCATCTCACCAATCACCTCTTCGAGCTTCGTCTTCAACTCGTTATTATCGATGGCTTCGAAAAGCTTCGCGGTATCGCCGAATGATCCCATGTCCGAGAGATTATTCACGATTGAAAAGAGAATCAACTGAAGATACTTCCAAATCGTGTCCTTTGTGTTGTCAGTAATATCTTCGGTTGCCCAAATCTCTCGGAAATCAACACCAGGAAGGAACTCAACGCTCGCGGTGCTCGTCTCCGTTTCCGTTTCCGTTTCTGCGTTAGTTGCCGCCGCGACCGCCGCAAACATCGCTTCATTCTTATACAGAATATCAAAAAAACGAACAGGATACACGCTTTTGCAGTGAGCATATAGTTCAAGATACAGTTCATCGGGCATCGGTTTCATCTCATGCGAATAACCTAAATATTTCGAGAGAACTTCATGAAACTCCGGAAATGTTCCATCAATATCACGCAGAAAATCGAGGATGATCGTTTGAAACTCTGCGCTGACATCGTTGATCGTAACCGGCTTTGATGACGTAGTCGTATTCTTTGACTTATGCTTATGTCCGGATTTTCCTGGTTTCTTATGCTTTTGACCACCCATGTTAGCGCTATAACTGTGAATATGTATTATTACTATATCAAATATTTAAGTTCGTTAGTGATTGTTTTTTATGTAAAAATTGATTTTGTTTTATCTATTTTTAATGAAAACAACATCACACACAACAAACGATGAACATCTCGGAAACCCAGCAGTATCAGCATTATCAGCAGCAGCAGCAGTATAAGCTGGATCAACATGATACAACGACAGTAGTACAGATTCCTACCACTTCCTATCCCATTCCACGATTCAAAAACAAAGAAGAAGAAGATGAATATGCCCGAACGCATACACGAAAGTGTTCGAAATGCGCACTCGAAAAGGTACTCACCGAATTTGAAAACAATACATCTGGAAGCCAACCATACGACAAACAGGGGTATCGCCTGAAACGCCCTGAATGCCGCGAATGTAGTCGCGCGGCGAAAAAAGGACTTGCCGACGCAAAAAGGGCGGCAAAACAGGCAGGTATTTCAACAACGCCAAGCGAACACGACGTTTGCGCGATTTGCCATAAAAAAGGCGATGACCGCCATGGTCTTGTATTCGACCACGACCACATCACGAACAAATTTCGCGGATGGTTATGCGACCCATGTAATCGGTCGATGGGCGGACAAGGCGATAAACTGGAAACGCTGACATCGCGATTCGACTACATTTGTCGCACCGATCAGCGTCACGATTTTGTGCTTCGAGAAACGGTGCGTGTTGCTCTTGATGCCGCCAATCGTAAATTCCCAGAGACGACGACAAAGCCGACGATCGATGAAATCATCGCGTTTATTACGGGGCAACCGCGAATACATACGGCATAGACAGAATACAGAATACAGAATACAACACAGACATGTATGAATGTGGGTAATTTCATACATGTTTTTTATTACATGACCTAAAAATAAAATGCTGGTTGGATCAACGGGTAGTAGAAGCACGTTTGCTCTTCTTATCCTTCCGATTGTTGTTATTTTTACGTTTCTTAGAAATATGACGACGCTTATGGGTAGTTCGAGCGGACTTTTTCAGATATCTACTGCGACGCTTGAGGGTGCGGGAGCCGCCCAAATAATTCATCATTTCTGCTGGGCGTTCATAATCTAAGGTAGGCATTTTGGTATATTTGGGGCCATTTTCAAATTTAAAATCGTACGTTTCGCTCATATAGATTAACTTTAATTTTTGTGGAAAGTTGCCAGGGGGATTGGAATCATTCCAGTCTGATAGATTCCACGCTGAAATTGGTGATTGAATATAATTCACGTATAAGGATTGTTCATTATCAAATGGATTTGATGATGGGTTATAATGAAATACATTATGTCCTGGAGGAAATTGTTTTTGTTTCATCATTATGCGTCCAATAAATGCGTCGTCTTTCACAGCCAGTTCAGATAAATCAATTACTAAAAAACAGCACCCATAACGGTCTTTAGTATCATAATCCTGTTCATCTATTTTTGATACATCAACACAATAATACAATTGTTCTCCAAATTTCACTTTTGCGCCAATATATCCTTGTGGTTTATGACTGCATATTATTCGAGAAAACTTATTCATATTTATATGACTGACTGCTGGAACAATTTTTAAGTCATCCATTTTTCCACCAGTCTGAATATTAGCAGTTTTTGCTAACAACTCGAAACCAGCTTTGTTGAATGTCTGCCACGAGACCGGTAGGTCTAATCCCGAAAATGTGTTTGTTCCTTCATAAACATTAAAACTTCCAGATGTTATTCCTGATACAAACTCAAGTAATAATCTCTTTTTAGAAGGGTCGGCTTTATTCTTAGCATACTCATATAGATTCTTTACATAACTGTTGAATTCAGTTAATCCAATATTTAGTTCTACTTCCTTGGAACTTTTTATATTAGCATCAGTAATTTCTGATGCGTCTTTTACATTTTTATCAAATTGTTCTTTATAAATCCTACCAGGGTCGGTTGGTATCAACATACGGGGCGGTAATGAATGCATGAAACCGAACTTACCTCGGTCGGGAGTTTCAATACATGCCATGAGATGACTGGCCATAAGTAATTCTTCAAATATATTATTAAATTCCGGGGCACCGTGACATTCAATAGTTCCAGACATCGCCTGGACCAGATATACGTATATATATGACTTGACTTCGTCTGAAATACTACTGCTTGTAAGTTGTTCTGGTGTAAAACCGTGTTTTGTAAGATATTCATCCACTAAGAATCGCCATCCACATTTTTCTCCCATAGAAGTAGTTTCAAGGACTTCCTTAACTCTTTCTAGACATCCAAACTTAGAGGCAATTGATGTGGGATACCCACTAAACATGTAATCAAAATCGGCTGCTGTATTACGTTTAAACTCAAAAGTTGAATTAAACTCAGAAAATGCGCCGGATTCACGTGCTACAAATGCTTCGACTCTTCTGGTTAATTCCGCCATACACGTATCTCTTGGCTCTAATTCATGACCCAAACGGACTTTATTTACATCTCGATTGCCTGTAATCAATATAACTCGGGTTGGGTTAATCTCTTTTAACTTTAAGAGTGTTCTCGCAAGCTCGATATTATCTGGACCATCGCCAATGACATCGCCTAAACAGACCAGGATTACATTCGGTCGAAGAACTAAATTTCCACCTTCAACGGTTAAATAAGCGTCTAACTCTGTCAAGTTGGAAACAGTAGGTGTTAGAACGTTTGTATCACTTACTTGTTTCGCGTCATTTGGTCGAAGGAACTTTTTTAAACTGTTTCCTTCGGGGTCGCCGAAACACACTATTGTTGTATTGGAGTTGGCATGATAGATTCCGATCTCAGCATCGGTCTCGTGAGGATCTACTTCTGCCATGATGTATTGTATTATATACAATATAGTTATATTTTATTTACACTACGCCCTCGGAATCTTCACACCCAACACAGACTGGATTTTATTCACATGCGTCGCATTATACACGCAATTACCGCCACGTTCGATCTCGGCGATGATGCTGACGTCCATATTACACTTTTGCGCCAGTTCTTTTTGGGTGAGTTTTTTTTCGCAACGCGCGGTTCGGACAGCGTCACTTGTTGCTTTCGCGATATACTTCGTTTTTTTTGCCATGTCGGCGTCGTCGCCAGTGCCGGCACCGGTGCCTTTTGACACGGAAGTGGTTGCCGCCACAACGGCAGATGCGGAATTCTTGGTGGCGGCCATCGAGGCGAGTGTTGGTCTGGATGCCGCCGCTGCCGCCGCGTCTTTGTATGACGACGCGGTCGCTGGTCTTGTCTTACTCATCGTAACCGGTGTCCAGTCCTGACAATCGGGGGCTTCACGCTCGGGTGTGCTATAACGGTTTCGTTGGTTGTTGGATGACATTATAATGACAAAATGAACAGTCGTTATTATGTGTATAAGTGGTAGATTTATATCAATTTTATTTTTGACGCGAAACCTGAAAACCTGAAAACCTGAAAAGATATAGACATATTTCACGATGACTATATACTACTACGCGCGTCATCGGCATCGTTGTCATCGTATATGGCCTGGCTTCTCGTCCTAAATTCCATATTCTTCGTAGCAACATTAACCGAATACCTCATCTGTATGAAATACATTACAAACAACTACGGATATAAAAATGAATGGTTCAGCGTCTTACTCAGTCTAGTATTCACACCATTTTATGGCTGTTTGTTTATCCGTAATTTCTCGTGGGAGCGCGCGAAAGCCTATTTTGCGCCTGAACGCCGCGCCGTGCTTAAATATCCCGTATTCACCGGGATCCTTTACACCGTCGAAACCGTATTTGTATTTTACGCGCTCAATACCGTGACCTTGAGTTATTATACAATACTGCGTTCCGGTTTCATTATTTTCAATATACCGTGGTTCAAGTACCTTCTAAAAAAGCCGGTGACGCGTTTGTATTACGCGAGTTGTGCTGCTTTGGTCGTATCACACGGGTTTGCTACCGGGCAGTATATCCTTCAATACGACGACCGCGGTGGTGGCGGTGGCGAAGGGGGTACCGTCGTGCAGAATACCGTCATTATATTCGTGTCTTGTTTTTTGAATTCTGCGTATAATAACATGATTGAATACGCGATGAAACTTCACGGTGATACGATGACAAATATCGATTTTCAGGTCCTATTTCAAGCGACATATTTCGCACTTGCGGCGCCTTGGGCCGTGTTTTATACCGTGAAACATACACCACCCGTCACCGCAGGGTCGATGACCATGTATTTCTTTATCGCGTTCGGTCTTCAGCTCTACATGTTCAATAAAATTTATATACTGAATACTCCGCAAACCATCATTCCTGCGAATATTCTTCTCAGCGGATTAGACCTGGTTCGCCGTGTGATCCAACTCACCTATTCATTCGTATGCTTCAAAGAGCCGTTTGATGCGATGATTGGGCTATCACTCGTATTTTTGGGGCTATCGGGAGGTTTATTGCTGTATCAGTATATCCGTGATTATCGGCGTGATTATCATAGAAATGCGAACGACCACGACCTTGAACATCGTAAAATGCTGGAATTGACCGAATTTGATCATGGGTATGACGGGGGTGATGAAAAAAAATCAAAGGAAGAAGTCGTGTAGTGATTCGCAAATTAAGGGGCGTTCTTCTCGGCCTTCATCGACGCAACGGCTTCGCTAATTCGCGCACACGAGAGATCGAAATATTTCGGAATAAGTTCCATCCCGATGAACTGGCGGTTGGTATGAATACAGCCGATACCAGTTGTGCCTGACCCCATCGTGTTATCGAGGACGACATCGCGCGGGTTTGAGAATGTCTTAATCAGATACTCGATGAGTGCGACGGGTTTTTGCGTCTCGTGGATCGTATCCGATTCGATATTGAACTCGATGAGCTCTGTGGGATAATTCTTGAATGTTTGTGTGTATTCGCTTTCACCTATGAGCTTGTTATTTGGACCAAGATGGTGGCTTTGATTGAGCATTTTGCCGATACGTTTCTCAGAGTTCTTCTTCTTGATTTCGACCGCGACGAGGTCTTGGGGGTTATACGTCATATTGCCCTTATGCCGCGATGCCGCAGCAGCACCACCCGGCGAAAAGACGCAAATATCTTCGGTGCATTTCATCGGGCGATAATTCGCGAGGAGGTACTGCGTCGTCTTGTTTTTCTTCCAGATCATCGTATATTTGAACCATTCGTAATTGCCTGCGATGAGGCGTGTTGTGAATGGCTGCTGGCCGAAGAGAACAACCACACCGGTTGGTTTCACGAGAATGCGGCGGTATTCGACCCATAATTTGTCGATATCGATGACACTATCCCATTTACATTTCGTCGTGCCGTAGGGTAAATCGCAGAGGATCAGATGGACGCTGTTGTCGGGGAGCGTTTTCAATAATTCGAGTCAGTCGCCTTGAATTAAACGAACATCTTTATGTATTGGCGCGTCGTCGGGAGTCACACTAAGAGGAATTGCGACGGTCGCTGGTTCAGGTTCTGGTTCAGGTATTTCACCTTCGACGTGCTCACATACAACCGGTGGGGCGGCTGGGTTGGCTGCTTTCTTGATCTTTATAATCTTCTTGATTACTGCGGGTTTAGCGGCGGCGCCGACAGCAGCGGGTGTGGCGGGTGTGGCAACGATGGATGATTCTTTCGGCATCGGTGGTGTATCGTTCTTCTGTCTTTACTATTCATCCTTCTCAGCAATTTATATCAATTTTTTACTGGTCGTAATGTTGAAAAGTGAAGGTATAAATAGAATATCGCGAAATTCAATAAAAAAAGTGCTTCGATTGCGAATATGGCGGTGTCCTGAATAACACCGATAACAGTAATGACCATGAACAGAATTTGAATATAAAGAAGCAGGCGGAGGTTGTCATGTGTGTCGATGCTTGTACCGCAGAATGTGTGCCCGACCATAAAACCGACGATTGCGAAAAATGCTGCACCAGCAAAGATGTAATGTGTGTGGTTTTGTTCCGGAATAAAAATAACACCGAATATTCCACACAGGAGGATGATGATAGCGGCGAGTGACCACCGTTGTCTCTGATATTCGTAAAGCACGGTGAAACCCGCCATGATGAACATACAACCTGCGATAAAGTGCCGGTCCTGGATTGCGGACGCAATACATAGAAGGGGTGTGGGGATATTTTCAGAAACCGTTATCAAAGGTTCCTTACTGGTGATGATGCTAGATATACTACGAGTAGCAGCGGCAGAAGCGGTGCGATATTTGTAATACACGAACATGATGGGAATCGCGTATGCGGCGAGCATTATTGCGAGATGGGTTGTCGGATCCATCGACGACGTACTGTATTATATTATATTCTATGATTTTGGAATATAATATTGACATAAGATTTACGATCTAGTTGATTATTCGTAATAATGATACTGACTATGATTTGGTTAAGCTAGTCATACATAAAACTTAGTATGAAGCAGAAACGGTGCTTACCGTATCAGGTTTATGACCTGACAACGCCATAAAATTCGCGATATTTTTTTTCAGCAACATCGCACTAAAAACAAGACCCATTACATATATCAAATAAACCGAGAATTGATACACAATTGAATAGTTATACAAATGCATTTCATCGTTGAAAATTAATGAGTAAGAACGGATAACACGAAAATAGGAATACCATAGAAGTTGGATGAATTCTATAAAGCGATGTGTGTTTCGATGTTCGGGATATTCCTTCCGGGCATGATAAGACGCGAATAATGTGATATTTGATAAATCTCCTATGTAAAATGCGTAAAGTAATGGTTCTCGACCGTCGTCAGTTAAGGCTACATGTAACATATATAACGCAAATATGTGATGAAATACAAAGACAATATACTGTTTTGTTTGCGTCGTTTTTCTCGCAAATAACGCATATAATAAATAGAATAAATCATACATGTAATACCCAATACTTACGTGAATCGTATAATTTCGCTCTGGTTTAATATTATACTGAACGATGTAACTAACACAATGTATGGCGCTAACCATGTTATTTGCGATGCTGTGGTCATGTTTATATTTACGAACTTCAGTTGTAACGGTGTGCCAAAAGGCGAGAATAGGTAGGAGATATTCGATTTGAAGCATACTTTAAAATGGTGTATAATTACGTCGCGTATAGTATGATATGTAAATTACGTTTAAATATCATTTATAAGATGTTCGCAAGATTTTGTGCGAATAATTTACATGACCAAGCAAATCCCATACAATATAATAGTATGATGAATGATCGAGACATTATTGATAATTCAAAGAACGCATCTAGATTTTGATATATCACGTTGGACAAACAAATAACCCGGAAATACGCATACCATAAAAAATAAACCAAGTCAGATACTATAATAATATTTTTGTTTTTGTTTTCGTTATGAATATAATTTGATATATACAGCATAACGTTTGATATTTCCATCAGATTATATCCAGATAAGATTATCAATTTATAATCACTTGTAAAGGTTTCCGTAATTATGTAAATACCTGCCAAATGATGTAATATTAATGAACCATGTAACACGTTTTCATGGATAGATGACAACGACGATGACGACAACGAATAAACACGATTAGTTGTTAATCGATACAGATAAAATAAGTCATACATGTAATATCCGATGGTGACATGTAACATATCATCCAAATTATATCCATAATGATAATGATATAAATATAGCAAACAATGAATGAAACTAATACTATTATTTGCCATGTCGGCTGATGTATATTTTGTTATTTGCGAAGCAACTGAATGCCAACATGTAATAATCGGTAAAAGATACAGTAAATTTACCATTTAATACATATATAGCAAGTTGATTATATTGTTTATATAATGTTACGATGATTGATTACGTTCCAGAATACAATACAATATTTGCCACATTCGCAAATACATGAATACTCGCGTGGGCGTAAGTTGCCGGCCAAATTTTACCGCGTGTTAATAAATAGTTACTTATCATATAACATGCCGCAGAAATGGCGATGAGTATGGAGTAAGCGGTGAAAGTAGTTGATGATGTAGTTTGAAATGCGTAGTATGACTGATAGCTGACGCCGGAAAATACAACAGCAATATCAAGCGTTCGCCGCCATGAATCGCGGAGTGGATTACGCCAGTAGTTGAGAGATGTTGCGAATACAGCAGTGGGAACCGTCGTGTAATGAGTAGTAGCGGGATGGTTGTAAGCATAAATTGCCGAAGGTATCGACAACCACGCACAATACCAAATAAAATAGGCGTTTGGGAGGGGGAGAGATAGCGACATTATATAAACAGATTTATTTATCTATTTACATAATATTCCATTCTATGGTTATTCTTGTTCCGGGCAACGACAATCCAAGCCACGCCGATATCGACGCGTTTATTCGCAATACAAAGTCATCTGCCGATTATAAAGAGATTGTTCGAGAGATTGAATGTAAATCGAACGTCGGTGCTTTGCTTCACCCTGCTGAAGAATATTTTCTTGAAGCGGTGGTCACATCACAGCGTATAAAAGTAAATTGTGAATAAAGCAGCAAACGATATAATAAAACACATGATATCGTTTTGTATCAAAACTACGAACATATTCGTCAGGAAGCCTGGATTACATTTTACTGGGGAAAACCAGGTAAAGCACGGCTAGGGCCGCTAAATGGACCGCTAGGACGACCTGCCAAATGAAGGCCGATCGCAGAAGCCTCATAACGATTAAGCGCACCAGCGTTGTTGGCAGCATGTTGGGCTGCGCGAGAAGGATTTGCTAGCAATCCGGTATTGGCACTAAACAGATTGCCGCCAGACTGAAAAGTGGGG
>JACCEE010555602.1_pt1 | contig 10311 bp, 10 predicted proteins | sample 7449931 | NCBI WGS metagenome assembly JACCEE01 (sample SAMN15323457, study PRJNA562643) | freshwater metagenome | isolation source: river surface water | place: USA:Blue River Watershed | collected 2017-08-19 | reverse complement strand
CACAATTGCCATTAACGTAGTAATGACTTGCGGTTTCATATTCGCCAAAACCGTTTACAACATCTTTGTTAAATTCAAAAATGTTCTTTGTTGAAAAATCGTTTGTTGGCGATATATCTTGCATTCTTTTAATACCATTATCGGTCATAACAATAGTATCTAAAGCAACACAACCAACAACACCAACACTTCCGCCTGGAATAACCATGTTCTCAATAACCGACGAAAAGAAGTTGATATACTTCTCTCTTTGTGTCTTACTATACAAAACTTGGTCACTCAAAAAGTCGTCTGCAATAATCCAATGCGGGTGACGACCGCGCATTTTAGAACCGTAACTCTTTACAAAAATACTTGAATCGTTTTTACACTTAATACCTCCAGCACCCCATCGCTTTGTTTTTACATCGCCCGACTTTGGAAACAACTTTTGGTTTAAAATCTCATTATCTTCTATTTCGTCTTTTACTTTTGTCAATAAGTATTCAGCCAAAGAGCGTTCACTTGTAACAATCATACCCTCTTTAGAATACGAATATTCAGGTCTGTAACCGTCTTCGTGTGGTAACGTATAACGATACATTTTCCAAATAGGGAAAGCGAAGCTAAATTGATGTGATTTGCCACCGTCACGACAAGCAAGTACACTAAACTTTTTGAATAATTGAGGGATTATGCTCCACTCGTAATGATGCCAATTGAAAGTAAAATCTTTTAAAACACTTATAATAAAGTAAGCGAACGATACTTTTCTAAACGATTCCTCAACGCATTTTGAGAAAGAATCTAAATAACCTCTCGAATAGTCGCTGTAAGATATTTTTCTTGCATTTAAAGTGTCTAAAAATTCACGAACACAAGTATCTAATAAAACATCAATATCGTTACCACTGCCAGAGTATAATTCTCGTAGAGACGCTGCATCGAGGTTGTTAATCATATTCTCGGTGAGCGCGTAAGAATCATACAACTGGTCAATAGAGAAAATATCGGTTGTTAGCGGTGTTTTATTTAACATTATGTTTTGAAGCTATTTCAATTTTCTTCAATACTATTTTTTTACGCTCTTCAATTGTTTTTAATTCGTCTTTTAGAGCTTCCAACTCAAAAACATTCCAGTTTATCTTAAACTTTTTGTGTTGTTCGCTTACATCTATTCTTTTCGATGTTTCAGAAACAATACCGTAAACCTTTAAGAAATTTAATTGAGTTACTATATCAGCAATATTTATGTTTGTTTTTAAGTGAATAGCCATAGGAGTAAAGTCTAATAACTTAGCTTCTTCACCCAAAGACTTACCGAAAAACAAAGCTATTTTAACAGCTTTATCGTAGTTCAATACATAAAGCTTCAAAACCTCTTTTTCTTTGTCTTTTTGTGCTTTTATTTCGATGTTTTGCATCAAATTACAAACACTCTCAGTAATATTTAAGCCCGTGCCATTCCACTTTTTACCATCTCTATCAACCATTTCGCAATTGAAACGTTCGTTATCGACTTTTATAGATATTTCAATTTTTTCAACCATGTTATCAAATTTGAAAAGTATCTCTAAAACGAGCTTCTTTTTTTGCGCCTTCACCGCTTCGCATATTGAAAACAGTCTTTTTAAAGACTTCGATAGTTGTAACAACGTCGGTCATTGCACTGTGAGCGTTTACAAGCTCAATATTCATGCTTTCAGCAACAGCGCGAAGGTTATAGCTATTCATACATGAATCGTATTTTTTAGCTTCTATAATAGTGTCAACAACTAAAGGATGCCAAGCACCATCGTAACTATGTAAACCAGCTATGTATTTCGACAAATCTTCTTTGCAAATCGAAAACATATATTTCAACATATCAACATCAAACATAACGTTGTGACCTACTAAGATAGGTTTTGAAAAGCTTGATTTTGTTATTTTTACACTTTCAAAAATGCCTATCAAAGTGTTTACAACAGTTTCAACGTTTTTACCTTTTTTAGCTATTTTTTCGGGCGATATTCCCGTTGACTCAATAGCTTCTTGCACAAGATAACCACCTTTGTAGCAGTTTTTAGGAATTTTTACATTAAAGGCGTCAATTTCTTCTTGACTAGCTTTTGATGTTGGCTTTTTGCTAATTGCCTTAAAATCCTCTTCGCTTAAAATAATAGGATTATCGGTAAACACATACGTTTGAAACCTTGTTACTTCGCTTAATGTATCTGGGTGAAGTACAGCTAATGCAACCTCAGTGATAGGATTGTAAATTGGATTCAAACCACCTGTTTCAGTGTCCAATACAATGTAAGTCTCAACATTTTTACCGCTCATAATTTTACTTTTTTACTGCTTTCAATAATTCGTCTCTATTCTTTTTAGCTTGTAATAGTTTTCCTTCGTCTATGATTTGCACAATACGTCCTTTAATACCAGTGCTTTTGTACAAAACAATTGGATAACCTCCGTACTCGTCGGGTAGTTTTCCGCGTAAAATATAACCGTTAATATCTTGTGCAATAAACGGCTCGTTAGAACGCTTTTCGCCAAAAACCATGTTCATTACGTGAACAAATGCAAAGGGGCGAAGCAAAGGATTAGCTGTTAGCGTAATATTTGCCGTTTCGCCCCTTTTTCTACCTCTTGTTTCTTTTTTATCTTGATTCATAAAGTTCTTAATTATATACTTTGCAAATATACAATTAAATTTAAAATTATTAAAATTTAATTACAAAAACAAAACACTTTTATTTGCCATTGCTTTAATTAATTTTTGTTTCTCTCTAATCATTCTTTTTTCTTCATAGAAGTACTCAGTATGAGTAGTATCTTTTGTAACAAATTTTAAACCGTATTTTTGCATTGATTTTGCAGTATCCCACTGTGTAACAGTAGTTATTGATTGTAAAACAAACAGGTCGCACATATAATTACCGCAAACAACCATCTTTTTTGAAGGCGTGAAGTTTTCGCTTTCGCCTTCATTATCGCTTTCTATATCTGACAACATAGCTAATTCAACTAAATCGCTTAGCTTATTGTAAAGTGTTTCGTCGGTTATGTTTCCTTCTAAGAAATCGTTTATTAAATTACTTTCTTGAAAGCAACCTCGCATTTTTAAAATGTCGGCAATAGGCTGTAAAGTTTTATTATCCATTGTTTTTGTATTTAAAAAGTTTTTCAACTCTCTTTTCGCGTCCGTTTGCTTTTGTTCTAATTTCTGTTTTTGTTTCCTTAGCCCAAATACACTCAAAGTCACTAGGAGCGTTATATTCAGAAACTATTACAGTGTTGTTTTTACTCCATTCTCTCATGTATCGCCAAAACTCTTCGCTATCAAATTTACCATTAGAATATTGAGTAACACCGTGAAACGGAGGGTCGCAATAAATCAAACAATTTTCAAACTTTAATGTTCTATAGTCTTTGTTTTCAAAAACAACATTTTGACAAGTTGAAATTTTCTTTAACAAAGCTTTTTGAGCCGATTTGCAATAATTTTCATTGCGTGAATTTTTTGCAAATCCTCCAAAATACTTGCCAGCAAACGAGCAACCAAAACCAACAAAAGCTTTGAAAGCTGGAGAGATGTTGTTTGAGTTTTTTGCTTTCAAATATGTATCGTTATCAATAGCGTCGGGTGGAATCCACCCGTTTTGCATCGCTTTGTATAACTCTATTAACTCGTAGTGTAAGTCAAAAGCAAGTCTTTCGCCTTCCATCTTTGAAACTATGTTTAAACCGCCTACAAAAGGTTCTACAAATTTTTGATTTTCTTTTCTATAACTGTTTAAGATGGAAACTATTTCGTTTGCCAATCTATTTTTACCACCAAAATATTGCATATCTATAATTTTACTACACCTTTACTTTTAGTTCTTTCAGTTCCCTTTTTCTTTTCGTCTGTTTGAGTTGGTAATACCCACCATTTGATTTTAGACACTCTTTGATTGAATGTCAGCCAAACGCTTTCGTCTATGAAGCGAACGTGCATAGTTCCTTTTTTAAAACACTTAATCTCAAAAAAATCATTCCATTTGTACCAATCGCCAAATTGAATTTTTTCACTTTGAAAAAAGTGCCAAATATGTTTTGGTTCGTTGTTTTCAATTTCTATTTGCTCTTTTGTCAAATTAAAAGTACTACCTTGAACCTCATATTTTTTGCCAGTTACATAACAAAGAGCCTTTGTAATATCGTCCATTATCTCGTAATGACTATTGTAATGCTTCAAACTAGCGTTACCATTGTAACCTACACTTATCAAATATGGATGTATAAATTTTTGATTTACTTTGTAATTGCTATTTGTTTTCCAGCCTTCTTTTGCTTCTGAATTTTCGCTTGAAAAAGAACATATTGCATCAAAAGCTTCTAACAACACCTTATCCATTGTTTGAGAGCTTGTACCTACAATCATATTTACCATTTTTTGAATGTTTGATACGGTAAACGGCACATTTTGCTGAGTTTCCACAAACTTGTTAATATCGCTCATCACATTCTTAGTAACATACCTATCCATTTCAAACATTGAAAAAATAGTTTTCCAAGCCGACTTTTGAAGCTCTTTTTTGAAAGTGTCTCTATCAATAGTTTCAACTCTACCACTTTGCGTTTTGTACGCTCCAAAATGAATGCTACTTTGTTTGTTAATAGGAGCAATTAACTTGTTAATTTCAATATTTGCATTTAAAACGGTGTTAAACTGCTTTACCGCGCCTACATAGCGATTAACAATATTTCTTATCTCGCTATATTGTATAATTCCGTTATCCTGTTGTTCAACTTCTTCTTCTAAGTCAAAGTAGTTTTCAAACTCTTTTTCTTCGTTTACAACCGGCTTATACAGCTTAATCAAACCTATTGCAACATTAGTCTCTCTTTCAGAATCGGCAAATACTTCGCCTAAAAACTCAAAAGAGCCGTAAGTGTCAACAATATTTTTTACTTCTTTTCTAAGACGTGAAAATGGATCGTGATAAGATTTAGAGTTGCAAAGCGTTATGATAACGCAACCTTCGGGCGCAATATCCCACATTTTTTTGATGTGCGTTTCTTCACAGCTAAAAGGCGGGTTTGCTATAATGTAGTTTATATGCGAAACATCTTGCTCTTTTACATTCAAAAAGTCACTTTCTATTATTCTACACTTTCCAGCTAAGGTTTTACGCAAAGTATCGTTTATTTCGCAAGAAAGTACTTCTTTTGCACCTCTACTATTTAAAACATCTATTATGTTACCTTTGCCACCGTGAGGCTCTAAAACAACCTTATTTGTAAAATCAATACCAAATAACATCGTATCTATAACGCTTTGAGGAGTAGGGTAAAAATCTTTGTTAAACATATTACTATTGGTTTTTAATTATAATGCAAATTTATAAATATTTTTTTAAATTACAAGCATTATGAATTAAAATTAATTAAACTTTCTTCTCGAATATTCTGCCATCAACAAAGCGTCAATAACTCCATCGTGCAACGATTGCGCTCTTTCTGTTTTTCTGTTCGGGTCGCGCATATCGAAACGAGGGAACAAGCGCAAAGCAGCTAGTTTTGACATTTCTTTAGTCATCATATCGCCCTTTTTAACAACAGTACCTTTTTTCGTTTGCACTGTTTTATTAGGTTTTCTTTGCTCAGGGATACCTTCCCACATTTCTTTTTGCCATGTTTTAGGGCTTACAAGCGTATGTGGAATATCGCAAGCAATTAACAAAGTCATTATAATATGTTTACTTGCTGACAATTTCCAGTTGCCACTATCAAGAGGTTTTTGAAGCGTTGTAACGTCCTCTAAAACAACGTGCAAATCTTTGTATAAAGCCCTTATCTCTACGAAACGTTTGTACATGGCGCGTATGTCGTACTCTAAACCAACTTTAGGGAAGCATTCGCTTTGAATGCCTCCACTATTGTTGATTATTACTATTGCACCGTCAGAGCCAGGGTCTATTCCGATGTGTGTCATTGATTAAGATATTGATATTGGCATTACTAAAGTATTATCGTTTAAAATAATTGCTCTATTAGGGTCGGTGATGTAAAAAGTAACCATTTCATCCTCTTTTATTTTAGATTTTTTAGGCTTTTTAACCGAAGTATCAGTTTCTTGCTCTAATTCCACTTGCTCTAAAATATTTTCAGGCAAAATGTGCGCTAAACCAAGTTGCATATTTTGTATTTTTACACCGATAACAAAATCATCAAAACCTCTTACAGGCTCTATTGAAATGGTTGTTGAAAAACTTTTATCAAAGCCAATGTCTTGCGAAGATATTTGAACCCTTTTGTTTACAAAATCTGTTCGCATTTTAAACAGAAAAGACGCTTGATTACAGCACAATAAAGCAGCATCTAAAGCCTCTAACAATCCCGCTTTGCTGATTTTAAAAACATAATTAACTGTATTGATATTAGTTATAACAGCTCTATAAGCAAGATATTTACCTTCAACGCAACGAAAAATTATTTCAGCTCCGTTACTATCAACAAATCTGTAATTTTGACTTCCTTCATCGGTAAAAACAGAATAATCGTTTTTAGGGTTAAAGAGTTTAATAGTTTTTTTAGGAATAATAAAAGTTTTAGTTCCAGCACGCTTTCTTTTGTTGTAAGTAAGTTTGTGTGAATCGGTTGCTACTATGTTTTCAGTGTCAACAAAAACACCGTTCACAACAGGTCTCAACTCATCATCTGATGTAAAAGCAACGGCTTCTTTGATTAAGTTAATGTCGTAAGCGCAAATTGGCTCTAATGCAACGTTCGTTTCTTTGATAAGCGGAAACTTGTTAGGATTTTCAACACTAAAGTTAAAAACAAACTTTCCAGCAGTGATTTTTAATTTATCGTAAAAAAAATCTTCGCTACTAACATCCTCACTTGTTGACGTAAAAGAAAAGTCAATTTCACAGTCTTTTACTTTGTTAACTATTTTTTCAAGCTCTGAAAAGGGAATTAAACCGTAAAAGTTTGGGTTAATTTCTACAAATTTTTTTCGGTACGTTGTCTCTAAGTCTGAGAAAGTTAAATAACCATCTTTAACCAAGATGTTGTCTAAAACTGGTAGAGCTACTTTTGTATTAAAAATCTTTTTAGATTCTTTAACAAACTCTTTTAAATCGGATAACTTCATAAATTTACTTTTGATTATGATTAATAATTAATGATGCAAAATTAATATTAAATTTTAAATTATCAAAATTTAATTAAATAATTTTAAGATTTTATTAAATTAAAATACTCGTTACTGCTAATTATTTGAGAAACATTGTTTTGCTTCTTTATAAAAATGTGGTTATCAAAGCCGCTATCTCTTACATGAGACACAAGCAATATAACATTTGACAACGTATTTAAAGAGCTGTACAATTCAGTTATACCTGTTGCATCGACTGAATCATTTATTTCATCAAAGAAAGCGAAATTTAAGCCTCCTAAACTACATGTTGAGTTAATTACATTTTGCAAAGCAAGTATATTGCAACATGTTATAGTAGCTTTTTCACCACCTGAAAACTTAGTTATTGCACCTTCGACTTCACCGTTGCGACGAATAACAACGTTTATTTGCTCTCTTATTTCACCGCTCTTTAACTCTTTGTAGCCGTCGAGTTCAATTTCTAAATCCGAATTGCAAAGTTGTAAAAACTTGTTTGTATTACCTTCGATGATTGAAAGCGATTGATTAGATAAGTAGTTTTTAAAACGCTTAAAAATACTTTCTTGCTCGTATAGTTTCGATATTTTAGCTTCAACGCTAACTATTTCAGCTTGAAAAGTTTTTATTTGCTCTCTATATTTCTCAATCTTATCGAGATAAACGTTACTTTCATCTTTTTTTGCGTAAGATGTTTTTTCTTCTTTTTCATATTCAGAAACGTACATAGTCAACATTTCATTATTTGACTCAATCTTTTGCTGAATTGTTTCTATGTTGTTGAGTATTTGTTTTATCTCTTTTACCTTTCTTTTCAGAGGTTCTATTTCGTTTTTTTTCTGTGTAATAAAAGAGTTCTTTTGTTCTAATTCGCTTACTATTTGCGCCTGTTTAGTTTTGCAAGCTGCAAACTTTTCGTTAAGTACCTTAGCATCTTTTTCAATTTCTAAAACAATACTTTTTGCTTCTTCAATGTTAAAAGTACTATCAACTAAAGAAAATTGATGCTTACATTTCGGGCAGCTTACCGCTCCATTAATGTTTGCAATATTTTCAGCTTTTATTTGATTTAGTTCGTTGATAGCTTGTCTTATTGAATTGTTTCTTTTTTGCTCTTTATCAAGTTTTTCTTGTATAGATAAAATTTCTGTTGACGAACCGTTTACAGTTTCTTCACAGCTTTTTATTAACTCGTCAAAAAAAGAAGCTTCGCCAATTTCTTCTGCTTTGTTTTTTTCTTCTTTAATCAAATCGTTGTAGTTTGCTATGTTCTTCTTTGCCGTATCTATCTTTTCAGATAGCTTTTTTAAAACTTCGCTTTTTACGTCAACTTTTAACTTTTCTCTATATTCGAGCAAGTTCTCAGTTTCAGACTCTATCTTACTTTCTAAACCGTAAACCTCTTTCTCTTTTAGCGTAATCTCTTTTTTATGAGATTCTATTTCGGCTTTAATCTTTGCAAAAACAGGCTCAATAGTTTCGACATTTGAAAAACGATTTATTACCGATTTTTTCTCAGTGTCCGTTGATGTTAAAAATGATTTAAAAGTGTCTTTCGATAATAGATAGTAATTAAACAAATCGCTTTTAGATATTTGCAAAATTGATTCTAAAATAAACTTGTCGCCAGCATCTAAATCAACACCATCGGAGCTGCTGGATGTTGGTAATTGGTTTGGCGTTTCACCGTTTATCTTAATAGACAAAACACTTGATTTTTTGTTTGCAAAAATAGTTCTACTAATCTCACAAACATCTTTAGAAACACTATTAGTAAGTACAATTGTTGATGTTAAACTTTTTTCACCGTTTCTTATCAAATCCTTAACACCCGAACCAGCTTTTTTGTGTCTAAACGATTCTCCAGTGAAAGCAACCGCTATACCTTCAGCTACGCTCGACTTACCCGAACCGTTGCTTCGATTATCTTTATCAACATTAATTCCCGAAACCATTACAGCACCCGACGTTGGGAAAGTAACCGTTGTATCTTCATGCGTATTGAGATTTTTTATATTTACCTCTACGATATTCCACATAGCTATATGTTTTTTAATAGTTTAACACCAGTTTCACTTTCAATACATTCTTTTTTGCAAAACTTTTCGTACTTAGGTACTATGTTTTCGGTTGTAATAGTTTCAACTTTCTCAGTTAAAGATATTTCTATGTTTTTGTATATCTCGTTTGTTTCTTTTTCAAGCTTAATGCCAAGTTGCTTTATTTTAGATGTGTTTAAAGCGTCTAATTTGTCTTTGTCACCCGAAACTACTAAGCGAACTTTTTCACCATCTAAAACTTGCTGTTTAAGCATTTCTAAACTTATATTGTCAATGTTTTCAACGTCAACTTCAATAGTTTTGTATTGAGGGAACGATAACTTTACTTTCTCAAAAGTACCGTTTTCAGATAAGACAATAAAGCCTTTATCGTTGTTTTCGCCAAAATTAGATTGATATGCACTACCAATATAATGAGCATTGTTTTCGAGTTTTTCAGCGTCGTGGTAGTGACCAATTGCAACAAAATCAAAACCTTTGTCTATTATGTTTTTTATAGTTTCGTCAAATGTAATATGAGTAAACAAGAAGGTTTTAGAATTATCTCTTTTTGCTTCTAAAGATATTGTTTCAACTATTTTAGATATTGCTTCAGGGTACTTGTCAATTTCTTTGAAGTAAGACAATAAAAAAACGTCTGCAATACCTAATCTACACCTCCCAACATTCTCAACTAAACAAAAGTTCTTAAACTTTCTGAATAGATGTAAATAGCTCGAATCCTCATTTAACTGTACTTTGTCGTGGTTGCCAACGATTGAAATAATGTTTATACCACTTTTTTCAAACATTTCTAAAATGTCATATAAAGCAAGTAACACGTTCAACGGTTGACTGCCAGTTCTATCAGTAAGCCAATCACCTAAGTGGTAAATTGTTTTAATGTTGTTTGACAAACAGTATTTTTCAACTTGTGAAAAAATGCTTTTGTTTATGTCTATTGTATTGATACTTAAATGTGTATCAGTTATTAATACAACTTTCTCCATATAAAATAATTTAAAAAAAGACGGCTTTTACGCCGTCTTTAAATCAAAAATCAAAAAGTAAAAATATGCTATTTTTTTGAGTACTTGCTTCTTACGGTGTTTGCAACATCGTCGTCATCGCTTTCTTCTT
>JACCEE010451085.1_pt1 | contig 10312 bp, 5 predicted proteins | sample 7449931 | NCBI WGS metagenome assembly JACCEE01 (sample SAMN15323457, study PRJNA562643) | freshwater metagenome | isolation source: river surface water | place: USA:Blue River Watershed | collected 2017-08-19 | reverse complement strand
GTTTGATCTGGCGGAGGGAAAGACAGATTTTGCCAATCAGGTGCTGATGCCTGCCAAGACGAATGAGCTTCGTTTGATTTTGGGCCAGAAAAGCACGATTACGGTTGACGGCACGTCATATCCGCTGTCAGTGCCAAGCGGTCAGGCTTCCGGGCTGAAGCTAAAAGGCAACAAGATATCTGCTAGAACAAGCGGTTTTTTGAAAAATCTCAAGCTGGATTTTGATCTTGACAAAGGGCTTGTTGTGCAGGCGAAGAAAGGTAAAGGGAAGGATAAGAAAGGCGGCGAGACGGTTATTTATTCGTATTCGCTGAAACCGGTTATTCATGTGAGTGCTGCGGAGATCACGCCAATGCCGAAGAATATGTCGGCTGTTGTAGCAATGCCTGATAAAAATGTTACGTTGACAATTGGAAATGAATTTACGATGCAAATTCCTGCCAACGCCGTCAGTTATCCTGTAGTTATTACAGCAGAAAAAAAAAATAAAACTGCACTTTCATCGTTAATAAATTTAAATCCGGAAGGAATAATATTTTCCTCTCCAGTAACCATTGTGATGCATTATAACAAAACAGCAATAAATTCGGATTTTACAGAAAAACAGCTTGTTGTTCTTCATGACGGCATTATCGAACCAACTTTTGTAGATGAAACAAACACCACAGTTACGACAAAAATTTCTCATTTCTCTCCTCATTCAATCGAAATTGCACCCGCATACACTAATGATAAATGCACATTTCAAGATATAAATACACAATCCTTTTCCAGTCAAGTCACTAAAATTTGCAAAATGGCTATTGATCAAGGTTATATAGTTGACGGTAAGCGTCTGTTTGGAGTCACATATCCTGACACGAATCTTTCATGGAAAGCAGGAAAATCCGAAGCATTAAAGTTTTTTTTATCTGCCGCTAGTGGAAAAAATGATAGATACAATTTAAGTATTCCAGATTGGTTTAATAAAATTAAAGAAGACTCAGCGGCATTTGGTATTCCACAAGACGGCATGTCGTTAAAAATATTAAGAAAAGATGCTGTAAGATATATGGCAAAAATATTTTATGGCAAGTTGATAACTGAATTAAACAACATAAAATATCCTTATGGAGGAAACATAGAGGATGATTATGTGAAGAAAATGATTGATTGGGGGCTTACAAACGGAGAAAGGTTGTATTCTTCTAATACTGATTGTTCAAAAACGGGCGATCCTGATTGTTTGTTTTTGAGTCGTGTTGAGGCAGCTGTACTGGCTATCAGGGCTTATGAAAGAACCCCTTTGGAGAAGGAAGGATTTAGTGCTATCGACAGGAATGAAATGGTGGATAGGTATAAAAAAAATATTGTACTATATTATACTGATCCACAATACGATCCATTACTTCCTTGTAAAACATACAATGATTACAGTGATAAATTAGAATGCATAGCCAACGTATACCTTGTGAAAGCTATTGATGTATCTACTCTTCAATATAGTATGGAGGCAATAGCACTTGGATTTGACACAATTGGATATTCTAACGCATCATATAATATAAAGCATTTTTTAGATGGAAGCGGAAAGAATGTGGAAATTAATATCGATGAAATACTCGACAAAGACAGGAGTGCTAAGAACGTTGTCCTTAGTAGCATAAGAAAAAAAATGACTACAGGCGACTTTTCAGGAAAAATACATATAGAACAGCAAGATTGGACGAATCAAGATTTTCATCATGCTTTTGGTGGAATAGATATAATTTGGCAAGTTAACAGAGCTAAGACAGACTTAGTGCTTTATGTTAATAATCCATATTCATTTAATATGGTTGGGCCGAGGAGAACGAACGGTATTTATATTGACGCGGCCAACAAAGTGATAGATGGGAAAGCAAGTGATTATTATATAACCAGTCGTGTAAAAAAACCTATTTCTTGGGTAACATCATGGGATGTATTTACTAATGACCTCCCTATTGTAAGAGCGGCCTTGCCAAGCAAAGTTATGTTAGAACAGCCTGCTACCTTTACAGTAACCGGCCAAAACCTGCCTTCATCCTTGGCACTTTCGATAGATGGTTGTGAGAACATGGTTGCGTTAGGCGGAACTCCAACATTGTCTGCGGTGGCCGCAACCTCAATGAATTTTTATTCAGCAAGCAATACTACTTTTACTTCAAGAACCTTTAGCTGCACACCAAATTCAAGCTGCGCTGGAGTGCAAGCAGGCTCTGTCAGAGATGCTCAAGGTGGAAATCTTTTGTATGAGTTTAATGTAGATTTTGCCCCTCAGAATCCCTCAGTCTCCTCAGTTTCCCCAAGCAAAGCAAATTTGAATGAGCTCACCACCTTCACCGTAAATGGAAGCAATTTGCCATCAACTTTGGCATTCTCGGTTAAAGACTGTGAGAACGTCACCTACGTAGGAGGAAACTCAGCGGCAATGCAGTTCAGCTGCACACCGAGCTGGACAGTCGGTGAAAAGAACGGGGTGATTAAAGGTGAGGCAGGCGGCAATATGCTGTATGAGTTTACAGTTAATGTCTCTGAAGGCGGCAACACCATTCCTGAATCCTTCACCTGCACCAGCGGTTCACAAACCCAAACGTGGCAGGGCCGTGTGTGGCAGCGTTGTGATGATGGTAAAACCTACCTTTGGCAAGAAGCTAAGGATTATTGTGACAACTTGGTGCTGGGCAGTTATTCCGATTGGCGGCTCCCTACGAACGATGAACTGAGAAATCTGGTGGTATGCACAAATGGAACGCAAGCTCCATTAGCCGTTTATCCAGATGATCCCGCTGTTCCTTATAGCTGCGACTCTCATAATAGCGCATCATACGTTACACCAACAATCAGCTCTGATTTTGTGTGCAAAGCTGAACCGTATTGGTCATCAAGCCTGTATCAAAACACAACCTATGCATTGACCGTTGATTTTTATCATGGATGGTCCAGCAAAGAGAACCCAACTACCAACAAGTTCTACGTGCGGTGCGTTCGATAGAGTGATTATTGGGCAATCTGCCCTGCAATAAGTTGCATTACCCTGAATCCTTCTCTGGATTCAGGGTAATTTTATTTCATAAAACGTCTCCTACCAACTCCCTCAACGCCGTCTGCCGCAGCCCCGTGTCCCGGTTCGCAACCGCCATCGCCAACGCCTTCCTCGTACCGACAAACACCGCCAGCTTCCGCGCCCGCGTCAGGCCGGTGTAGATCAGGTTGCGGAAAAGCATCCGAAAATGCTGGGTGAGCACGGGCAGAATCACCGCCTCGAACTCCGACCCCTGCGCCTTGTGGATGGTGATGGCATAGGCCAGCTCCAATTCCGCAATCTGTTCGCGCTGATACTCCACCTCGCGTTGGTCGGGCAGGAAGCGGACGCGCAGGGTCATGTCGGCATTGCTCACCGCAACGATCCTGCCGATGTCGCCGTTGAACACGCCCAAATCGTAGTTGTTGCGCAGATGAATCACCCGGTCGCCAGTGCGGAACAGCCGCTCGCCAATCCTGATTTCCGCCTTGCCTTCTTGCGGCGGATTGACCGCCTCTTGCAGCATCTTGTTGAGCGAACCCGTGCCCAAGCTGCCCCGATTCATCGGCGAGAGCACCTGAATCTCGCAACTCGCGCCCAAATATTTTGGAATCCACTCCACATACAGCCGCCGCACCGTGTCCGCCGCCGTCATGCCGTAGTACAGCGACGACCAGGGATGCACCTTCTTGGCCACGGCGGACAGCTCCTCGGCTGGCCCTTCCGCCACCGCCAGCGTGTGCAGGTCAACATGCTGAAATTGCTCCGGCAGTTCAAAGCGGCGGTACGGCTCCGGGCTGATGATCACGTTTTCTGTGCCGAACACATCGCCGCCGCTGACCTGCTCGCGCTCCTCAACGGTTTGAAAATGCTGCCTGACCTTGGCGATGAAATGGAGCTGTTCCTGCGTCGCCTCGTCGGAATCTATAAACAGGCAATCGTTCGTCTTCCACAATTCAGGATGTTTGAACGGCGAGCCGATGTGCGGCGTTTCGCCCCGGTTAATCTGGTGGGCAAAGGTGATAATGCTGGACTTGCTCGCTTGGCGGAAAACGGTGTTCAAGGTGCAGACCGGAATGCGCCCAGACGCAATCAAATCGCGCAGCACGTTGCCCGCGCCGACCGAAGGCAATTGGTCCGCGTCGCCAATGAAGACCAAGGCCGTGCTGCCGCTGACTGCCTTGAGCAGGGCCGCAGTCAGGCTGATGTCCAGCATTGAGCATTCGTCCACTATCAGGACATCGCTCTTGAGAGGATTCTCCTCGTTACGCTTGAAGCCGCTGCCCTGCCATTCCAGCAGGCGGTGGATGGTCTTGGCCTCCAGCCCGATCACCTCGCCCATGCGCTGCGCCGCCCGGCCTGTGGGCGCGGCCAGCAGCACCGAGCGGCCCATTGCCCGCAGCAGAGCGACCAGCACCCGCGTGGTTGTTGTCTTGCCGCAGCCAGGCCCGCCGGTGAGGATGGCAAATTGAGAGCAGACAATGGTCAGAACCGCTGAGGCTTGTTCTGCCGCAAGCTGAAAACCTGTCATTTCTCCAAAACGGCGCACCCAGTCGGCAATCCGTTCAACGCTTTGTGGCAGAGGCCGCACCAAGCCCCGCAGCCGCTCGGCCACGTACTGCTCTTCGTAATACAGGCTTTTGGAGTAATAACAGCGTTCCGGCTCCCGGCCTTTGCGTGTGACGAGCAGGCGGACACGCAATTTGTCCTGCTGCTCCATTTCGTGGAGGAACAGGGCGATGCGCTCAGACAAGCTGAGTTGCAGCAGCTCAGAGGCCTGCTTGTCAATCTGGGCCTGCGTCAGCCAGCAATGGCCTTGCTCGCGGCTGGCGTTGAGGACGTGGCGGATGGCAGCCGTGATGCGCAAGGGCGAATCCTGACCAAAGCCGATGGACAGGGCTACCTTGTCGGCAGTGAAGAAACCAATGCCGTAGAGGTCTTCCGCCAAGCGGTACGGATTGGCCGAAACCATTGCGATAGACTCATCGCCGTACTGCTTGTAGATGCGCACCGCGAACAGAGTTGAAATGCCGTGCGTCTGAAGGAAAAGCATCACGTCGCGCACAGCCCGGTGCTCCTGCCAGGCCGAGCTGATCATGGCCAGCTTTTTCTCGGCAATGCCAGGCACATCAGTCAGCCGTTCAATCCGCTCTTCAAAGACATCCAGCGTCTCCTTGCCGAAATGCTGAACGATCTTGCGGGCGGTCTTCGGGCCGATGCCTTTGATCAGGCCGGAGCCAAGATACTTCTCCAAGGCATTGGCCGAAGCGGGTTTCAGCTCTGCGGCCTGAGCAGCCTTGAACTGGCGGCCAAAACGCGGATGCACCACCCATTCGCCAGTGAACTGCATGGTCGCGCCGGCAAAAACACTCAGCTGATGCACGACCACTGTGGCGGTGCCGCCGCGCGAGTCAAAGGGATTGACTTGCAGCACCGCCCAGCCATTCTCCGGGTTGTGGTAGGTGATTCGCTCGACCACGCCGCTGAGGGTTTCCGGCGGGAGCTGCGAGGAAGGAAGAGGCGGCAGCACTGGTCAGCGTTCCGTCTGGCGGAAGTGGCGGTGGAGAAACTCGCACTCCAGCGGCGTGAGATCAAAGCGCAGCTCGGCTTCGGCAATTACCTTGGCCCGCTGCTTGTCCGGGTGCTGCTGCATGATTTCGCCAATCCAAGCCACAGCCTTTTGCAGATTGGTGGAGGTGGTGAGGAGTGTGGCGGTGGGCATGTTTTTAACGAAACTTCACCAAACCCTCATCAACCCCGTAGCGGTCAAAAATGCGGTCCGCAGAGATGAGAAGCAGCTCTTCTTCAAGAGCTTGGGCGGCAAGAAGCCGGTCAAATGGATCACGGTGATGAAACGGAAGGAATTCGACTCTGGCGGCATGACGGAAGGAAATGGGCAGCTCCCGGAATTGATTTGCCGCCAAATGCTGCGGCACATATTCATTGACCGGAATGGCGAGCTTCAGTTTGCCAATGCTGGCCTTGACAGCCATTTCCCAAGAGCTTGCAACGCTGAGAAAACAGTCGTTCTCCAGCTCCTGCATCAATTGACGGGCAGCTTCGGAAAGCTGTGGCGAATCCTCGACCCACCAAAGAAAGGCATGGGTGTCAAGCAGAAGCCTCTTCATTGATACTCCTTGAAGTCCTCAAGCGGGGCATCAAAGTCGTCAGCCATGTGGCGCAGCTGGCCCGCGCCGGAACCGGGAGTCCGCTTGCCGCTTGCCGCGCCCAAGGGAACCAGCTTGACCAGCCGCCGCTGCTCGTCGGCGATGATGATTTCCTCGCCGAGCAGAGCCTTATGAATAAGTTCTGAGAATTGTGTTCCCGCCTCAGCAAGACTGATCCGAGTCATGTCGCACCTCGTTGGATGTGTGGCCGCTTCTGTTCTGAGTGTCGATAGCAGCATTTTTCTCCTGTTATTATTGACTATCTTCAACCATGCTTTTGCTCTTTATATTATAGAAGACTGCCAGCTAATTGCCGCCACGCACCAACCGTACCGCGACATCGGCGGAGCTACGTACGGTAATGCCGGAACCACCCGTGAAGAACTCGACGAACCACGCGTTGTCCCATAGGTCGGCATGTGGCGATCCAGACCATATCTTCAAACTTAGCGTATGAGGAAAACGGTTTGAATTAATTGCAGGATCGCAACACTGTTCCTCCACAAGGGAGCGCAGCTCCCTGATACTAGGCAGTCGCCAGTCGGTATGGCCTGCGAAGCCGCCCGCGCTGTTGACAGTAACGGTCTGCTGGAGAGCATCCTGCCAAGTGAAGGTGCTTGGCGAGCCGATTTCGCAACTGTTCCCGGAAGCACCTTCTAGGCATTTTTTCCACATCAGGCCGGTTTTGCTGTCTGTGACAGTGCCGTTACCGTTATCAACGAGCTGACTGTCTGGGGTAGAGGCGGGAATGGAATCTGGCTTGCAGATCTGTTCGGCATGGACAATTGCTGCTGGCAACATGCAGCAGAGGATCAGGAAATATGTTTTCATAGTGGATAAAAGTTGGCAGCGAAGACTTATAATAACACTTTTGCAAAGAGCAACATAATTTGAACCATCGTATCTGTCATTTCGAGCGGAGCGAGAAATCGCACATCAAGGACGAAGAGGAGAATTCCTCGCGGTGCTCGGAATGGCATTCAGATTCACTTTATGCTGCTTCAGCTATAAGGGTAATTGCGTCAAGGCGGTTGAGCGAAGTCGAAACCGCCGATATTTGGCTTTGAAATTACCGCTGCCTTTGACTCTGCCCAGATAGCCAACCTCTCAAAAAATAAAATCACTGTCTGCGGCGCACCAGATATACCGCAAACCTGTCGTCGCGGCTGGGGATGTTGGACAAGCCGCCGTCAAAGCCGCTACCCCACGCTCGGTCCAAGTTGCCAACATACGGCGACCCGGACCAGACAACCCAGCTAAGATTACTGGGAAAATAGTTGCTATCTATTGCCGGAAAGGATAAATTATAATTAACAAGGCTTTCCAACTCCTTAACCGTCGGCATCCGCCAATCCTTAGCCCCGCACCAACCAGCCGCATTCACCCGGCTCACATACGCTTGCGTGTTGCAGTAAGTGGTTGGATTACTGCTACTATAGCCGTAGCAAGTGTTGTTGTTGGTGCCATCAACGCCATCCCATCCACCATTGGTCGTCGGATCGGTATTATACCACGTATAGGTATCATCCTTATCATGCAAACCGCCGTCATCAGTTTTCACCTCCCAAATCAGGCCAGTGACATTGTCTTTCACACAGGCCCAAGGCGTGGTCGCGTAATCAGCTTGCTGGTTTGCCAACGGCACACCGTTACTGTCTAACTTGGTGTAGCTGAATCCTGCTTCGCCATCACTGTCATCATTATGCGTTGCATCGCGGCCATGCGAGCAATCCTGCGCTGCAACCACGTTGTCGCCGTCCGGCGTGGTGGAAGCAATGCAGGCCGTGTTGTTGCCGGAAGCATAGTTGCCACTCGCTGTTATGCCGGTATCGTTTAAGGCACCAGTTCCAACGGAGCTATCATCATTAACAAGCGTCCCTGTTGCATTACTGTTGGCCAATGTCAGATTTACCGGATTGGAAAGCTGCAACAAGAAGGTCTCATTCGGCTCAACATTTGTGTCGCCATTCACGGTGATGCTGACTTTCTCTGAAGTGGAACCGCCAAAAAAAGTCACCGTACCAGATTTGGCAACATAATCATTGCCCGCTGTGGTCGCAGTGCCGTCTTTAGTCGTGTAATTAACCGAGGCTGTTCCGTAAAAATGATCTAAATTAAGGGTGAAGTCAAACTGCTTTGTGCCGCTGTTTCCTTCTGTCACACTGCCGCCGTTTGCAGTCAGTGAGGCAATATCATGGGAAATATCATCGCTGCTGTCTAAAGGATTTGTGCCGTCCGCAATTTCCTGCCCGTCAGATACTCCGCCGCCGTCGCTGTCTGCCTCAGTTGGGTTCGTTCCAAGACTGAATTCCGCCTCGTTGTCCAATTCGTCGTTGTCATCATCCCCGGCAGCATTGGAAATCCCGAAACGAGTTTCCCAATAGTCAGGCAGACCATCTGCGTCCGTATCCGGCAAGGAGATTGGCACTTCAGCAACTTGCCGGATAAACCAGCCCAGCTTGCTGTAACCGCCCAGCCGCACGGTGAAATCACCAGCCTGCTTGGGAATGAACCAGTGCTGGGCAAGACTTTCATCCAGCGGCGTGATGGCATACGTCCGGTCAGTGATCACCTTTGGCTCTGTCCATGCCCGGAAGGGATTGAGCTTCCAACCGAACAACGGCGTGACGTAGTCAGTTGCTGTGCCACTGATCAGAATGGCCCGCGAATCAGGCGGATTTTGCGCTTCATAGTTTGCCGATGCCGCAAGTGTCGGCAGCGAATACATTTTGCCCTGCTCTTTCGTAATCGGATGGAAGAGCTTGAATTTATCTGTTTCTGTATAGGAAACATCCTCTGGCCACGAGGCAATGTTGTAATCCAAGACATGCAGCCCGGCATAAAGGCGCATGTCCAGCGCGACTCCGGCATTGAGATACGGGAACCAGTAATCAAGATCGGTTAAATAATTGCCGCTGGAATCTTGATATTTGAACTGACCATGCAGAGCTGCTTCGGCATACAGTGACGGCTCCAGAATCATCCTGCCGGAAGCAGCTTCGTAAAAATGAATTTGCAGGTCAGGCAGCAAAGTGAGCGTGATTTCCGCATCCGCATCTGCTTCGCCGTCAATGCGGAAGGTGTATTTCGGCTTGAAATTCTTCACTTCCTGCCAAACCCCATTCCGGTACTGAACGCCAAACGAGGTGTCAGGAAAGGCAAGCTCCATGAACTTCGTCAGCTTGGCCGCGCCGCCGATATACCCGTCAAGCCGGGCATCCATCTTGAAACTGCCGCGCACAACCACCGGAACCCCGCCTACAGGAAACACTTTGACAAAACCGCGCGGCTGGAGCAGCGTGACTGTTTTGCTCAGATTGCCTGCCGCATTGGCCGTGACAGTCAAGGTGTTGGACAGGGTGATATTGGCCTTGGCGATGAAATCCGCACTTTTCAGCGAAGCACCGGAAACTTGCAGTGCTATGTTCAGCTCCGGCTCATAGGTCATCTTCAACTCATTGGTGACTGAATACGCGCCGCTGAAGGTCACAGTCTTTTTTTCATTATCCACTTCCAGACGGCCCTGCTGGACATAAATCGGAATCTTCATTTCCTGCACATCGTCCCAAGTGGCTGTCAGACTGTCACCGTTGCACCCGTCACCTTTTTCATCAACATAAGCTATGACGTATGCCTCGTAAGGACGATTCTTGCTGTCAATATAACTTGCTGTCGGTGAAAAGCGCAGCTTGAGCGAACCGCTTTTCTTATCTGCGGCAATAGATTGGCTGACCGATGGAGGCGACAGTTTGGCTAAGGCAGAATCATCATGAGTGAACCCTGCCAAGACGATCTTGCAAATTTCTCTGCTTTGTGATGCGGAATCGTATTTGAGCTGAACCTGAACAGTGTTTTCTGCGGTGTTCGAGGGAGAGACAGCGACATACTGCGGCCCGGTCATATTGACGTATTTTCCGCTGACCGTCTGTTCCATGCCGGGAGAAGACGCGGCAACAAGTTTGCCGGTTGCCGTACTGACCATCTTGCCGTTCGCGCCCTCCTGATTGGAATCTGTCAGCGTCAGGCCGCTGGCCGCCCAAGAATGCTGCCGGTCGGATGCGCCTGCTGTCCGCAGCATCGCCGGAGCCGGACTGCTCGCAGGCACACTGGCGATTTTGAC
>JACCEE012742120.1_pt1 | contig 10313 bp, 9 predicted proteins | sample 7449931 | NCBI WGS metagenome assembly JACCEE01 (sample SAMN15323457, study PRJNA562643) | freshwater metagenome | isolation source: river surface water | place: USA:Blue River Watershed | collected 2017-08-19 | reverse complement strand
TCATTGCTTATCGGGTTGAAGACATCGCGGACTTAGGCGCCGAGGGAGCCTTTCCTTTGGGTGCGGCCGTCACTGTTGTTTGTCTCAACGCCGGGTTTCATCCGCTACTTGCCATTGTGATTGCGGTCATTGCCGGATCGTTGGCGGGATTATTCACTTCGTTACTTCACACGCTCTTAAAAATTCCGCCTCTCCTCGCCGGGATTGTCACGATGGTGGGCCTCTATTCGGTCATCTTACGGATTCTTGGAAAAGCCAACTTGGCGATCAGCAATTCCGCCACCACGGCTTTTGATTTTACGCAGACCCTTCTGGGTAACCGGTACTGGGGCATCGTCGTAACGATGGGCGTGGTCGTCATCGCTCTCTTCTTCATTCTTTATTGGTTCTTCGGCACCGAGCTCGGCATCAGCGTTCGAGCCACAGGGAAAAATAAGGCGATGGCCAAAGCGCAAGGTATTCATACCAGCGTGATGATTGTCTTAGGCTTAGTCATTTCAAACGCGCTGATCGCACTTTCGGGCAGCTTCTATGCGCAACAGGCGGGATACGCCGATGTGGGAATGGGACGCGGAACGATCGTTGTCGGCTTAGCCGCAATCTTCTTAGGCGAAGCGGTCTTTGGAAAAAGGACCTTCAAGAATACGCTCATCAGCGTCATTCTGGGTGGGTTCATCTACTTCCTGATCATCGACGTCGCCCTCGAACTCGATATGAATCCCAACGATTTAAAACTGCTTCAATCGGTCATCATCGTGTTGATGATTTCCTATCCGCTCATTCAAAAAAGTCTTAAAGAACCAATCGGAAAAGTCAAAAGTTGGTTCAAACGCGGACGAAAGGAGGCGGTCTAAAATGTTAAGCCTTTCGCACGTCAGCAAGACTTTTAAAGTCGATGACAATAAAGACAATGACCGCAAAGCGCTGATTGACGTTTCCTTGGAAGTCGCCGAAGGCGAGTTCCTGACCGTCATCGGCGGAAACGGCTCGGGAAAGACGACGCTTCTTAACGTCATCGCCGGCGTCTTTATGCCCGATGAAGGAAGCATCATCCTAAACGGCGCCAATCTCACCAAGGTCAAAGAACACCGCCGGGCCAAAGCCATCGGTCGCGTGTTCCAAGATCCGATGGTCGGCACCGTTGCCGGCATGAGTGTCGAAGAAAATATGTCGTTAGCCCTACGCCGCGGTAAGATTCCGTCACTTCAATGGGGTCTAACTGCGAAAAACCGTACGTTATTTACCAACGAACTGAGTAAACTTAAATTAGGATTAGAAAAACGTCTATTTACGAAAGCCGGCTTGTTGTCGGGCGGGCAACGCCAAGCCCTGACGCTGGTGATGGCCACGTTACGCCGTCCGGAACTCCTCCTTCTGGACGAGCATACCGCTGCGCTGGATCCTAAAACAGCGAAAACGGTCATGGACCTGACCGAACGCTTGATTCAAGAGCAACATTTGACCGCGATCATGATCACCCATAACATGAAAGACGCCATCCGTTATGGCAACCGTTTGGTGATGATGAGCGAAGGCAAGATTATCTTGGACGTCAAAGGCATAGAAAAAGAAAAACTGACAGTGGAAGAATTGATTCAAAAATTCCAAAGCGCGGGCGATGTCCTACCCGACGACATGCTGCTGAGTAAATAAAGTAAAAGAGTGGGTTGCCCACTCTTTTTAAATGTCGATACGTTTTCCTTTGTAGTAGATCTGATCGATGAGTCCGCCACCAAGGCAAACATCGCCTTCATAGAAGACAGCCGCTTGTCCTGCGGTCACCGCTTTTTGCGGAGTGTCATAGACGAGCTTGACCGAGGTTTCAGTGAGCGGATAAAGCGTTACCATCGAATCTTTTTGGCGATACCGGAATTTGGTTCCGACATGGATGGGACCCGTAGGAATGTCGCTAATCCAGTTAACATCGGTGATGATGGCTTCGTCGCTGAGCAGGTGTTCGTCTTCATTGCCCGAAGCTACGAAAAGGATGTTTTGTTTGACGTCTTTTTTGACGACGAACCAACTCTTGGCTTCCCGTCCGGAGATGCCCCCGATACCGAGGCCGCGGCGTTGTCCGATGGTGTAATAAAGCACACCATCATGCGTGCCGACTTTTTCATGCGTGACAATGTCGACGATAGCGCCTTTATGAGCGGGCAAATAGTTTTGTAAGAACTGCTTGAAATTGCGTTCGCCGATGAAGCAGATGCCGGTGGAATCTTTCTTCTCTGCCACCGCTAAACCCAGCGTTTTGGCGATGCGTCGGACTTCGGGTTTATCGATATCGCCTAAAGGAAACAGACAATCCGCTAATTGGGCTTGACTGATTTGGCTTAAGAAATAGGTTTGGTCTTTATTTTGATCAAAACTTTTGAGCATGTAAGCTTTGCCGTCTTTATCAATGCGTTTGGCGTAATGACCCATGGCGATGAGGTCACAGCCGTGGGCTTTGGCAAACGTACGGAATGCGGCAAACTTGATGTATTTGTTGCAGAAAACATCCGGGTTGGGCGTTCTTCCGCGGGTATATTCTTTGAGAAAGTACGAAAAGACGTCGTCCCAATATTCTTTGATAAAATCGGCTCTTAAGAGAGGGATTCCCAATTTATCGGCGACTTTCTGGGCATCTTCGTAGTCTTTTTCCTGCGGACACATCGGGTCATCCACCGTCGGATTACCTAAAAAATCGTTGTTGGCGAAAGCATCCCAGTTGCGCATGAACCCGGCGACCACATCATAGCCTTGCTGAATTAAGAGGTAGGCCGCAACCGCGGAATCGACACCGCCGCTAAGACCGATCATCACTTTCTTTTTATTTTCCATAGAGCTCCTTCGAGTCGAGCATCAACGTAAAGGGCCCGTCATTGATTAAGCTGACTTTCATATCGCCGCCGAAAACACCTTTTTGGATGGTTCCCAAGCAAGTTTCAAGACATTCGTTGAAATATTCATAAAGGTGAGCGGCCTCCAGACGAGCTAATGAATGGGAAAATGATGGGCGGCGGCTCTTTGTAACATCAGCATATAAAGTAAACTGTGGGACGCTTAGGATTTCGCCATGGATGTCCATGATAGAAAGATTAGTTAACCCATGTTCATCCGGAAAAAGACGTAAATCCAAGACCTTTTCCGCTAATCTTTGGCAAAGGGATTCATCGTCTCCTTGGGTGAAGCCGACAAACAGCAAAAAGCCCCGACCGATATGGCCGACGGTTTTGTCATGAATGCGGACTTCCGCGGAAACAACGTTTTGGACTAAGATACGCATGGAATCACCCATTGCTATTATAGAGAAAAAGGCAAGGAATTGGTATACTTGAGCTTGGAGTTGATATGATGTTAGCGCCCTTAGCGTTCCGGATGCGTCCCAAAACTTTGGATGAAGTCATTGGTCAAACCGATTTGGTCGGTGCCAACGGCTTTTTAACCAACTGCGTGAAAAACCAAACGTTGGTGTCGATTATCTTCTATGGTCCCCCCGGAGCGGGCAAAACCACGATTGCCGAAGCCTTTGCATCGTCGATGGGTGTCCATTTCATCAAATTGAACGCCGTCACCAGCGGCAAAAAAGAAATTGAAGCGGCCATCGAGGAAGCTAAATTTTTCCATCCCACGATCGTCATTCTGGATGAAGTCCACCGCTTAAACAAAGATAAACAAGACTTACTTTTGCCGTATATCGAAGACGGCAGTATGTATATGCTCGGGGCGACCACCGCGAATCCGTACATTGCGATTAATCCCGCTATTCGGAGCCGATGCCACTTGCTTGAAGTCAAGGCGCTTTCGCAAGAAGACGTGGCTTTGGGTTTGAAACGGGCCAGCGAAAGTCCACAAGGTCTCAATAGCAAAGTCAAATACGCTCCGGAAGCGTTAGCATTAATCGCAAAATTAGCCGGAGGCGACCTCCGCTTTGCCCTGAATTATGTCGAAGTCAGTGCCCTTTCAGGCAATAAGAAAGAAATCACCGTGGACGATGTCAAAGCCATTGTCCGTGTGCCGAATTACCTGATGGATAAAGACGAAAACGAACATTATGACTCGGTTTCCGCGCTTCAAAAAAGTATTCGCGGAAGCGATGTCGATGCCGCACTTTATTATCTGGCGCGTCTTTGCATCGCGGGGGATTTAGAAAGTATTGAACGGCGATTACTCGTCACCGCTTACGAAGATATCGGCCTGGCTAATCCCAATGCCGTGCAACGGACAGCATTAGCCTTGGAAAGTGCTCGTAAGGTCGGATTCCCCGAAGCCGTGATTCCCCTTGGCTTTGCGGTATGTGACCTCGCCTTATCGCCTAAATCAAAAGCCAGTTGCAACGCCGTGCATGCGGCGATGGACTTGGCTGGGGAAAAACCCTTGGATGTCTTGGATTATCTGAAACTGACTCCGGTGAGTATCGCCGAGGAAGATAAATACCCCTACGACCGACCGGATTTATGGGATAAAATCCAATATTTACCCGAATTGATCAAGGATGTCCGCTTCTACGAACCCAGTGGTTCCGGCGCCTACGAACGGCAGCTCAACGAGAATTATGTCCGTTTGAAAAAGATCATCCGCTCACGGAAGTTAAAAGAACTAAAACAAAAGGCACGCTAGGTGCCTTTTTTTCTTTATTGAATGGTTTCGTGGACGATGGGGTTGAGTTTGACCGGAGTCGGAGAGAGCTTGAAGCTCTTACGGACATCATCCAAGATTTCTTTGTAATTAACTATGTTGGTATAAACATCGCACAATTTCTCGCCTTTTTTGACGGCTTCACCGACTTTTTTGTCGACGATGATGCCGGCGGTCATATCGATGATGTCATCCTTGGTCGCTCTGCCGGCGCCTAAGCGCATCGCGCTTTCACCGATTTCAAGCGCGTCGATTTGACGGACATAGCCATCGCTGTCGGATAACACTTCGGCGTGGAATTTGGCCACGGGGAATTTTTCGGGGTGGTAAATATAGGATTCATCGCCACCTTGAGCTTTGACAAGGGCCGCGAGTTTCTTAAGACCGCTGCCGTCTTTGATTTTGCTTAAGAGTAAGGCACGTCCTTCTTCGATGGACTTGGTGGCTTTGGCTTGAAGCAGCATAATCGCACCGGCGGATAAGCACAATTCTTGGAAATCCGCAGGTCCATGGCCGTTGAGCGTGGCAATGGCTTCCTTGACTTCAAGGTTGTTACCGACCGCACGTCCAAGCGGTTGATCCATGTCCGTTAAGATAGCGCGGGTGTCGCGTCCGAGAGAATCGCCGATATCCACCATCGTACGGGCTAAAATGCGCGCATCTTCGATGGTTTTCATGAAAGCCCCGCTACCGAATTTGACGTCGAGTAAGATCGTATCGGTTCCGCTGGCAAGCTTCTTGCTCATGATGGAAGCGGCAATCAGGGGAATCGATTCGACGGTTCCGGTGACGTCGCGGAGGGCGTAAAGTTTCTTATCGGCGGGGACCAGGTCACCGGTTTGGCCGATGATGGCTAAACCGATGTCGTTAACTTGCTTGATGAATTGCTTGCTTTCGATGGCGATGCTGACACCGGGAATGGATTCGAGTTTATCGAGGGTTCCGCCGGTATGGCCTAAGCCACGGCCTGACATTTTGGCGAGTTTGACGCCACAGGCCGCCACAAGGGGTCCTAAGGCAAGACTTGTTTTATCGCCGACGCCGCCGGTGGAATGCTTGTCCACTTTGATGCCTTTGATGAGGGATAAGTCAATGACGTCCCCACTGTGCATCATCCGATCGGTGAGTGCGGAAATTTCTTTGGTGGTCATGCCACGGAAAACAATGGCCATCGCTAAAGCGCTGGCTTGATAATCGGGAATTGTACCTTTCGTATAGCCTTCAATGAAAAATGCTATTTCTTCGGGAGTCAGTTCTTGGCCTTCCCGTTTCTTAATAATAATATCGATCATGCGCATGTTATGAATACCTCGTTTCCATTATAGAGAATAGTCCCCATGTTAGGCAAACAAAAAAAGGAAAAACGACCTATCAAAAGATATAAATATCTTTATTTCTTCCCTTTGGGGGATTTCTTCTTGTTTTTGCCTAACGTAATCTCGGCAATATAGTCCACATCTTTGGTCCGTAACGCATCGACTTCGGGTTGTAAGCGGGCATACACCATTTCCGCGATGGCAATCGTGGTCATGCCTTTGATTTCTTCATAGGGAATCGGCTTGAGATAACGGATTTGAATCGGGAAGCGCCGTAAGTTGATTTTGAAACTTAGAGGACGGAAATTACCAAAGGAAGCAAACGGAATGATCGTTGTTTTGGTATTTAATGGAATGCGGAAGGTTCCGGGTTTAAACGGAAGCATCGGGGCATAGGGATCCTTGTTGCGGGTGCCTTCGGGATAGATGTACCAAGAGTGTTCGTGGTTTTGTAACGAGGCTTCGACCTTGCGGGCGACTTTAAGTTCTTGTTTGAGATTATCGCGTTCGATGAACTCCCCGCTGAGCGAACGGAAGACGCGACCCACGAAAGGGTATTTGCGCGATTCGATCTTGCCCACGAATTTCACGGGGTGTTCGTTGACCGCCAAAATCATGATGGCGTCATAGAACGAAAGATGGTTCCCGACAAAGAAATAAACTTGTCCGGGTTGGATGTATTCTTGGTTCTCAATATGAAAATCGATGCGGCAAGCCCGCACCAAGCGTAAGACCAATTTTCGTGCTTTTTTATAACGTAACTCTAAGGGATAACGTTCGGGATGGCGGGAATACGGAAGCATCCAAGCGAAGTAATCCCAAATGATGAAGATTCCCATGACAAACAACAAGCGGATGTATTTGAACATGTTTTTCCTCCTTCATTTAAGAATATATCTCTATATTACACCACTTTTCGCGGAGCTTCGATAGTATCCATCGCTTTGGTGCCCATATATTCCAGTGCGTCGCAGACAACGCCCACGCCCAGACCCCCTAAATGTTCGAGTCTTCCATGGATGGCAACGTAGGTACCTTCTTTGAGGTTCATGAAAAAGTTATTGGCCGTCCGTGTCCAATAAACAACCGGGATCAAGTCTCTGGAGAACTTTCCATCATGATCTTTGTAACTTCGTTCCACTTCAAGGTATCGGGCAATATCGGAGGCTTTTCTTCCGATCAGACCGAGGATAACGACGTTCGTAAACATGCACTCACCTCGTCCCCATTATAGGGAGTACGGTGGGTAAGAAAGTCTCGATTTTATCACGATTATTTGCGGGCTACGACGGTAAACGAGACCCCATTGACGATGAGGTTTTTGGCAAATGTTTCTTGGGTTTCGGTCATGCCGGAAGAGGAAAAGATGATTTGGTAATAATCGTCCAATTCGTAATAGAGGGTTTCCTTGGAAGGATTGATGATGACTTTGAACGCTTTCCAAGGCGCAATCTTTTCTAAGTCGACATAATCGATGATCAATCCGGCATCGTTAAGGTCTTCGAAGCGGATCATGTTTTCGATGTCCACACTCTTCTCAGTCCGTAAGAAAGGATACTTTTTACGGAACTTGATGAGGTCGGCAAAATAAAGCGCCAATGCAGGACGTTCATCGAGCATGCGATAATCGAATTTGTTGACTTTATCCCCCGAGCGGTAGGAATTGGTGTCTCCGCCTTTGGAAAGGCCGATTTCTTGGCCCATATGGAAGAAGGGAATACCAAACGCGAACATCACCGCCGCATTGGCAAGTTTGACGCGTTTGAGTTTGAGTTCGACATCATCGACTTCGTGGCATTTTTCAAGTTTGTCATAGAAGGTTTCGTTATCGTGGCATTCCACGTAATTGATGGTTTGAAGCGCGCTTTTGAATTTGGCGGGAAAAATTAGGTCCATGCAGCTGCCGACATAGGCGAATTTAAAGCCCAGACGGTAATGCGTGGCACCGAGTAAATATCCCGGCTCAGCGATTTTATCGCCCATGGTTCCGCCTTTGGAAATATCTCGGAAGGCATCGTTGAAAAAGGCAAAATCAGGCAAACGATCGGCATTATTCATCGAGGATTTCATTTCACCCGGAAGTTCAGTGGGCATATCCCAGCCTTCGCCATAAATCATGAAATCGGGTTTGATGGCGCGGCAGGCTTTGAGAATGCCTTTCATCGTGTCGGTATCGATAATGCCCATGAGGTCAAAGCGGTAGCCGTCGATGCCGTATTCTTTCACCCAATAGGCACAGGCGTCGATGAGCATTTTACGCACCATCGGACGTTCGCTGGCGATATCGTTGCCGCAGAAAGAGCCATCGCTCATCTTGCCGTTTTTCTTACGCCGGAAGAAGTAATTGGGAACGACTTTTTCAAAGGTCGAATATTGGTAAAGGTAAACATGGTTATACACCACATCGAGGTTGATGCGGATGCCGATATCGTGGAAACCGGAGACCAGAAGTTTTAAGTCGCGGATGCGGCTGGCGGGGTCTTCAAGATTGCTGGCAAAACTTCCTTCAGGAACAAAATACTGCGCGGGATCATAGCCCCAGTTATACGACCGGGACGGATCTTTTTCATCCACCGTCTTGAAATCGTAGACCGGCATCAGTTGGATGTGGGTCATATTGAGGCGGGCCAAATAATCAAATCCGGCGGGATAGCCTTTTTGGGTCGTCCGTCCTTTTTCGATCATGCCTAAAAAGCGGCCTTTATGGACGATGTTGGTGGACGCGTCACTGGTGATATCGCGGACACTGGTTTCATAAATGATGGCGTCCGTATATTTTTCGAATTTGGGGAGTTTATCGTGATGGAAATCCACGGAGAGTTTGGCAAAATCAAGGACGACGGAATCTTCTCCGTTTTGAGTGGAGGCTTTGGCGTAGAGGTCGGTGACTTCGCGTTCAATCCCGGAGTTGACAATGAGATAGCGGTAACGGGCGGTTTCCCAATTGCCTTTTAAAACAATCCGATATGTGCCTTTTTCACCGCGTTGCATCACATAAAAACTTTCTTTCTTGTCGAGCACGAGGCGAAGCGTGACTTTACTGGCTAGCGGCGCCCATACAACGAATTTAGTTTCGTTGGCCAAATAGGTACAGCCTAAATCATCGCCGTCATAGAAGGTATCAGCGTCGAAGGTAGGGAAATCGACAGCGGCCGAAACATCCAAGGGGGTGCTTCCGAACTGTTCGATCACGACATCATAGGCGTGCCCAAGCACTAAGGGTTCACGGAGTTTGAGGTCATAAAAAAAGATGCCGGCATGCGTCCATGCCTTTTCGATTTTTAAGGTTTCGGAAATCTTGCCGTCGCTCAGCAAAATAAAGTCGTTACGGTCTTCTTTGCCAAACGGGGAAAGTAAAATCACGCGGATGGTTGACGCTCCGGTGAGTTTGGCGATAAAGGTCATATCTTTCATAGATTCATTCCTCAATATGGACGATGGCGACGGCATAATCGCCGTCATGGCTGATGGATACGGGGTAGCGTTTGCCTTCATACGTTAGGATGGGCGCACCGCTTTCGTCGTTGATCGTTGAGATGGCGCGAAATGGGATGGTCTTCATCTTTTCATGCATGGCTTTAAAGAAGGCTTCTTTGGCAGCGAAACGTCCCGCCAGGAAGGTATCTTTATCCAGACGTTTTTGGTAAAGCTCAAATTCTTCGGGGGATAACACGCGTTTAGCCAAGGTTTCTTTGCCACGGACACGCGGAATGAAAACTAAATCAATACCGATACCCATTTTAATTGCCTCCGAAATCAGGGGTCGGAGGTTTGGGTGCAGCGACCGGTTCAGGTTGTTCGACTTCTTCGGCACTGCTGGAAGCACGCATCAAGACTTTACATCCTTTGGCGGTGGCTCCGTTTTCAACGGTTTTGGCCACGATGCCATCGGCTTGCAGTTGCGCGAAGATTTTACCGGCACGCGGGAATCCAAATCCGAATTCGCGTTGGATGGAGCTAATTGAGGTGGCTTCACGGGTCATGATGATACCTTTGACCTGTTCGTACATGTCATCTTCGAATTTGACCGTACGTAAGCCATCCGCGGGATTATAGGTCGGTCCGGCGGCGGTATGATCGGTCAAATCAAGGAATTCAGGTTTATAGACGAGCGGATAGCGTTCTTTGATGAAATCGACGACACGTTTAATTTCTTTGTTATCGACGAAACAGCCTTGGACACGGGTAAAACCGGAACGGGAAATCTTGGCGCAGTCGACGAGCATATCGCCGTTACCCAAGAGCTTTTCAGCACCACCTTCACCCAAAATCGTCATCGAGTCGGTGGTCGAGGCAACGGATAAAGCGACGCGGGTCGGGAGGTTGGCTTTGATGACACCGGTAATGACGTTAACCGACGGGCGTTGCGTGGAAATG
>JACCEE012139985.1_pt1 | contig 10314 bp, 6 predicted proteins | sample 7449931 | NCBI WGS metagenome assembly JACCEE01 (sample SAMN15323457, study PRJNA562643) | freshwater metagenome | isolation source: river surface water | place: USA:Blue River Watershed | collected 2017-08-19 | reverse complement strand
TGCATCAAATGATTGTGCATATCCGCTGTAACATTCTTGAGTTGCACTTGAATTACAACCGCAGTTTTCATCAGTTTCTCCGTCACAATTATTATCAAGTCCGTCATTACAAACTTCTGTAACAGGAGTTCCTGTTGTAACAAAACAAGATAAGTTATTGTTATCATCACAACGATATTTTGAAAATCTCATACATTGTCCGATTCCGTCTTTGCAAAATAATGTGTATTGACCTTTAAAAGATGTTTCCATAATATTGTCTCTTTCATTACATTCGGTATAAGTTCCGATTCCGTTTCCGAAATCATCTGCTGATACATAAATGTTGTATTGTCTTGCTTCATCATTTGCAGGAGGGATAAAATCAAATTCAACTGTTTCTCTTCTTCCCGGCCATAAATCGGTTTGAGTAAACGCAACCCCTAAAACTTCCTGAGAAACAGGATTTCCTTCTCCATCCATATAACCTTTATAAATTGCAACAGGAACTCCGGCAGGAATTGAAATCGAGCCTAAATTTGCAATTCTCATTTGAATTTTAAATTTTAACACGGGACAATCGGTTCTTTTTACAGTTACTTTTTCAACAACAAAATTAGGTGCATTGAAAACACCTTCACCTTGTGAATTTAATCTGTAATTATTATAAGTTTCATAATTTTTTTGTTCAATTTGAGGTATTTTTCCTGATTCTGTAACATTTGTGATGTGATAAGAATGTTGATTCCAAATCATTCTTGTTCTTACCCAATTATTTTTTCCGTCTTCAAAAACTCTTACTCCATAATTTCCGTCATCTTTATGATTTCCCCAAGGACAAACATTTGTTGCATAAGAAGCATTTGCCACAACAACTATTTCTGATTTTCCATCTGCATCAACATCAACAACAAGAGGATATTCGAAAATTGTTGCCGAACTGTTTTTAATTTTAAATCTTTCCCTTCCTGTATAACCGTCATATATTCTGAAATAACATTCATCTGCATATAAAACTTCTGCTCTTCCGTCACCTTCAAAATCAAATAAAGAAGAACCGGTTTGTCTTGAAGATCTGTCTTTGGTTTCTTTTTCCCATAAAGTTGTAATTAATTGTGCAGATAAATTAGGTTTTAAAACTTTATAAGAATCAGCACCTGCAATCGCAATTTCAAGAGTAGTTGGGTCATTATCAAAATTTGCAACAGTCGGAGCTCCGCCTATTGGATAGCGAGTTATTGTTCCTTCTTGAAAACTGTTGTCTATTTCAAAAGGAGTTACTAAATCAGCTCCTGTAAAAGCATCATAAATATATAAATATCCGTTTGAAACAGCTATAATCTCCGGTTTTCCGTTAAAATTAATGTCGGCGATTGCAGTATAACCGTCTTTTCTGTCGGTTCTTGACCAAATTGTTGAACAATCTCTACCCGAAATAATTAGGTTACCTGTTACAATATCCATAAAACCATCATTATTTATGTCTTCAACAGCAGTAATATATCTTTTATGAGCTGCAGTCGGATGGTCTGAATTATTTCCGTAAGAACCGAGTGAATCTGTTGAATGGCATTTTTCAACACCTGTTTGACCGTTTATAATGTAATTACCAATTAGAACTTCCGGATTTCCGTCATGATCAATATCTGCAATTGCCATAGCTCCGGGAGCTGTTCTCGGCATATCTGCATTTTGAGTCCATTTTAATGTTCCATCATGATTAAAAGCAACAACTCTTTTATTACCCACTTTTATTGCAAGAATTTCATTAAATCCGTCATTATCAATATCTCCGACAGCCATTCCCGAACCACCGCTTACCATTGGATCGGTAATTGTGAATATTTCACTTCCGTCATTTCCGCTGACAACTCTTAAAACAGCTTCTGTATCCCATTTATCATCAGGATATGAACTGAAAACAACATCCGGAGTATCCTTTAAATTAACATATCCGTCATTATTATCATCATTAATATTTGCTACAACAGGAGGCATTAAAACATTTTTGAAATTAGCATAGGAAGTTGTTTGTGTTCCGTCCCAACTCCATGCAACCATAGGATTCATATCTTGTTGAAACTCAGGAAAATATCTGCAGCTTGTATCAGCATCTTCGCCTATTTCCATACATTTACCCAAAATAGAATCGCAAAAATAATTTACATCACATTCAAAATCACTTTCACAATCATTTCCCGGTAAAACACATCTGTTTCCGTTCATACATATTTGAGAACCGTTGCAACAGGTTGTTCCGCATTCTATACCGTTTACACATAATTCTCGAACACATGTTGTTCCGTTATTGTAATATCCGTTAGAACATTCACACCACCAATCACCTTCAATATCTTCAACACATTCACCATGTTCACCGCAATTAACTTCAGGAGAATTACAACCTTCATTAATTTCGCATTTTATATCATCTACAAGATGAAATCCTCCGGGACATTCACATTTTGCAGTTGTCGGATTGCAAGTTCCTCCTTGACATTCAACATCTTTGCAAGGATCCCCCATTTTAACACATTTTAAATTTACTGCATAATATCCATCATTGCAATCACAACTTGCTGTATTTCCGTTTGAAATACATGTTCCGTTTGGAGAGCATTGTTCATTTTCACATGGATTTACACAAGCCGGATTTGCCCCGGCAACATAAGTATATCCTGCCTGACAAACACAATATCCATATAAATTATCATCACTTGCTTTACAAGTTCCGTATTCACCGCAAACAATACTATCACAGGGATTATCTTTATTTCCTTGACCTCCCGATGTTGTATTATCACATGAAACAAGTAAGAATATTGCTAAAAACAATAACGAATAAATTTTCATCATACCCCCAAAAAATATACAACATTGTAACTAATTTCACAAGAAAAATCAACAAAGTATTTTTATTAAAAAATATAACTGTTAAGTACAATCAAAACTTGACAATTAACAATCTTTTTTCTAAAATAGACTGTTGTTTGTGGGGATTTAGAATTGGATAGTTCTACAAGAAGAAAAGTTGAAGAAAGTGCTTTAAAGTATATGAATAAAAAAGATTACAGAAAAGCAATAAAAGAGTATGAAACTCTTTTGGTTGCAACTCCTGATGATCCTAAATATTTAAAGCCTATTGCGGAATGTTATAAATTTTTGAATGAAAATAAAAATGCAATTGTTTATTATGACAAACTTGCAAAAGAATATCAGAACAAAGGTTTATTTAAACAAGCAGTAGCCATTTATAATGTTATTGTTGAAACAGGTGAAGAAAGTGAAACAGTATATGATGATATGGCAAAATGTTATTTATCTTTAAATATGTCTGTTGATGCAACAAAAGTTTATAAAAAGCTTTTGGAAAAGTATATGATAAAGGGATTTTTCAGCAGTGCAATTGCAGTTTCTCAAAAGATTTTAGCTATAATTCCCGAAGATACAATTGCAATTGTGAATTATGCAGAAGCAGAACTTGCTTCTGGAAGTCAGGAAATAGCAATTGAACAGTTTAAAAAAGCTGCTGAATTATATAAAAAACAAAACAATCTTAATATGTATATTAAAATATTGGGAAGAATTGATCATGTTACAAATCACAGTGATCCTAAAATATTAAATGAACTTGCAATGCTTTATTTAACACAAAAATCATATGGTCCCAATTTACTTGAAATTTTATTAAAAAGTTACAGAATCAGTAAAGAAAGAAATGATAATGAAGCATTAATAGAAACAACTATGTTACTTGTGACTTTTTTTAAGGAAACAAATCAAAGAAAGCAAATGCTTTCCATAATGTATGAACTTGCAAAAATTTATGAAACAACCAATAACAATAAAAAAGCACTTGAAACATACAATAAAATATTGCAAATTGCACCGGGAAGTCAAGATGTTAAAAAACGTGCAATGGAAATTCAACAAAAAGTAAATGAAGAAGACGGAATTGTTGAAGAAGAACCTGATTATATTGTTCCTCAAAAGAAAATGGTTCAGGAAACAGTTATATCAAAACCGGCAACAGAACAGAAATCAGAACCACAAGGTGATAAAAATGCTGTTAAAAATTCATTACGTGAAATAGATACTTATATTAAATTCAAATTGTTTGATAAAGCAGAAGGTATTGCGAAAAATCTTTATGTTAAATTTCCCGAAGATACAGGAATTGCCAAAAGATTAAAAGAAATTTATGTTAAAACAGGAAATCTCACATCAGCAATAGAAATTTTATTTTCAATGTTTGAAAATACTTTTAAAATAAATCAAGATGAAGCAAGAACGTATTTAGAAGAAATATTGTATTTTGATCCGGACAATGTCAAAGCTCAAAAAACACTGAATAAGTTTTTTTCAGCTCCTGAGAGTATGAAATCATTAAAGCCAAAATATCAGGATGAAGATGCAACACGAATATCCAAAAGTGATATTATAAAAAAAGATGAACTTGAATCAATAAAATTTGAAGAAGACGATTTTGCAGCAAATCAAAGAAAAGATTATAACAAACAAGTTGAACAAATAAAATTTTATATTAAACAATCAATGTTTGATGAAGCAAAAAAAGATTTGGATTTATTATTAAAAAATGATTCAAACAATCCAGAATTACTGAAATTGCTGTCAAACCTCGAAAATGCCGTAAAACCCATTATTATTGAAGAAAAACAAAATCCGAAATCAGGAAATTCACGTGAATTTAAAGAAGACATTAATGAAACATTTGAAAAATTCAAAGAAGGTGTTGAGCAAAGTATTTCAAAAGATGATGTTAAAACAAGATATGATTTGGCAATTGCTTACAAAGAAATGGGAATGATAGATGATGCAATAAGTGAATTTAAATTGGTGTATAAATATACCGAAAACAAAATAGATTGTCTTGTAATGATAGGTGTATGTTATATAGATAAAGGTGATTTTGATATTGCTATAAAATATTTTAAAAAATCAATGGAATTTCCGTCAAATGATGTTAATCAAAAGCTTGCTATTTATTATGAAATTGCAAACGCACATGAATTACAGGGAAATTTAAAACATGCTTTTGAAATTTTTAAAAAAATAGTTCAAAAAGACAGAGATTTCAGAGATGCTTATGACAGAGTGAAAAAAATTGTGGAAAAAATAAAAAATTCGAAAGATTATGATGATAATCAAATTTCATATGTTTAAATTTTTTGAAGAAACAACATGAACTACTTAAATTATTTCGGATTCAAAAAAGAGCCTTTTTCAAATGCCCCGATGAGGGAGTTTTATTATAACTCAAAAAATCATTCACAGGCAATATTAAGACTCACCTATATTATTCAGGCAATGAAAGGACTTGCTGTTTTAACGGGAGAAATCGGAACAGGAAAGACAACTCTTGCAAGAAGATTACTTGAGTCTTTAACAGAAGATGCATATATTGCAAGAATGTTAGTTATTGTTCATTCAAAAATAACTCCTTTATGGTTGCTTAAAAGAGTATCTTTACAACTCGGGGTTCAAAACCCTCTTGATGATAAACTTGCTTTATTAAATCAACTTTACAACCAACTTTTAAATATTAATAAAGAAGGAAAAAAAGCCATAATTCTTATTGATGAAGCACAAATGTTGCAAACAAGAGAAATTATGGAAGAAATTCGCGGAATATTAAATATGGAGTTGCCCGGACAAAAGTTAATAACATTTGTTTTATTTGGGTTAAAAGAACTTGAACAAAATATTCATCTTGATGAACCTTTGGCTCAAAGAGTTGCTTTAAAATATCATCTTTCCGCACTTGATTTATCATCAACAGAAAATTATATAAAACACAGATTAAAATTATCAGGTGCCAAACAAATGTTTTTTACAAAAGAAGCAGTTGAAATAATCCACAAATATTCAAGAGGTGTTCCGAGACTTATCAATACAATTTGCGATAATGCTTTATTTGAAATATTTTTAGCGCATGAAACTATTGCAAAAAGTGATATTATAATGAGTGTTGTAAAATCATTGGGACTTGAGTATTATTTAAATGAAGAAAATAAAAAAAATAATTCTCAAAAAATAAAAACCGAAGCAACAAAAGTATTAAATTATGATGACATTGATAAAATGATAAAAGATTATACTCCGAAATGATAGAACTAATTAATTTAACAAAAAAATTCAACAAAAATACAGCGGTTGATAATATTAATTTGACAATTAAAAACGGTGATTTTTTAGGAATTATAGGTCAAAACGGTGCCGGAAAATCCACAACAATAAAAATGATAACAGGAAATTTAATTCCTGACAGCGGTGAAATACTTTTTAATGGGAAAAAAATTAATATTGATGATATTGAATTAAAACGAAACACCTTTTATATACCGCAAAAACCAATGTTTTATGAATATTTAACAGCTTTTGAATATCTTGAATTTATTGCAAATATTTATAGAATCGAGAATTATAAAGAAAAAATACATCATTACTTAAAACTTATTGATATTGAAAGTGATAAAGATAGATTATTGATTGAATTTTCCGAAGGAATGATTAAAAAAACTGTTTTAATTGCAGGATTATTATCAAATGCAAAATTATTGATTCTTGATGAGGTTTTTGCAGGATTGGACCCTGTTGCAATATATGAATTTAAGATTTTATTAACAGATTTTATAAATAAAGGAAATACAATAATATTTGCTTCACATATTCTTGAATCTATTGAAAAATTATGTTCGGATGTAATAATAATGAAAAAGGGAATTATTGTTGAAAAGCTTACAAAAAATGATATCGTAAAAATAACGGAAAATAAAAAAAGTTTGGAAGATTATTATATTGAAAAAATAAAATAATGTAAAACAATTGCAATTAATTGCTTTTTGGAGTAAAATTAATAACTTTATGGTGGTGGGAGAATGTTCGAAAGAAAGTTGCTGGATTCTAATTTTATAAGTAAAAATCTTAAAGATAAAACACATTTCCATTTTTTGGGACCTGATAATGATACATCAATGTTTTTAAGAGTAAATAACCTTGATAATTTCGATAAATCAAAAATATATTATTGGTACGAACTTTTTCAGACTAAAAATGCTCCTATTGTGGTTATTAATATACTTCTTGATAATAACTTGAAAATAAGGGAAAAATATCAATTTTTATTTAATATTAAAGATTCTTCGGATAATGAAGAGTTAACAGATGTTATAAATCAAGGTGAAATTGTTTTAAATTTTGTTGAATTTCAAAGAGAACAATTATATTTTGGGTTTTCTTACATTCTTTCATTTGATAATCAGGTTATTGAAGAATTAAAAAGAATAATTCTTCAAGCCAAAGATTATTCAAGAAAATTAGGAAATGAATATGATTATTCCAAAGCATTAAAAGTATTTTTAGAAAAAAAAGAAGCTATTTTACAGGTTAAGTCAAAACAACTTTCGGACTGCGAAATATTTTTACCACAATATGAAGAAGAAGCTTTAAAGGAAGAATCCAATAATCAGCAGGAAATTAATAAAGAAGTTTTTAAACCTGAAACAACCGTAACCGAAAATCCGGAACAAGAACAATTGGTTGTGAAAACATATAAAAGAGATTTGTATGAAATGATGAAAACAAATCAAAATATTCCGATTGAACAAAAATTAAAAATATACGAAGAAAAAATTATATCTCTTGAATCAACTCTTAAATCCAAAGATAAAGAAATTAATGTTTTAAAATCGGAAATAAAGTATTTAAAAGAAGAATTATCATATTCAAAATTAGATAAACCTAAAAAAGGTTGGTGGTTATTTAAAAAAGATTCGGAATGAGGTTAAACATGAAAAAAATATTGGTATTTATATTGTTTTTTCTTTATTTTTCTGTTTTTGCAGAAGAATTAACACCTGAGCAAATTATTGATAAATCATTGGAACACAAAACATTTTCCTATGAAAACAGCGAAGCAAAAATAAAAATGATTTTGATTGATAAAGATAAAAATAAAGAAGAACGAGGTGTTGTTATAAAATCAAAAACCACTGATAAAACAACAAAAACAATTTCGGTTTTTTCAGGCGGAGCAGAAGTAAACGGTGTTAAATTTTTATCTTTTGAAAAAAATGACGAAACAGAACAATATGTTTATTATCCTGCTCAGAATAAAGTAAACAGAATTATTTCAAAATCAAATAAATCCGAAAGATTTTTGAGTACCGATTTTACCTATTATGATTTGGAAGGAAATTACAGAAAAAATGCAACTTTTACAAAACTTACAGATGAAAAAGTCGGAACTTTTGATTGTTATGTAATTGATGCAATTCCTAAAAAAGATGAAGATTCCATTTATTCAAAAGTTACTATTTATATCCGAAAAGATGACTATATTCCCATAAAAATAAAGTTTTATAATAAAAATAAAGAATTTTATAAAGAGTATATTGTAAAAAAAATAAAAACAGAAAAAAACAAAAAGATTATTTCTCTTTCTCAAATGGTTGATAAAACAAGAAAACATGCAACATTGCTTGAATTGGAAACAATAAATTTAGATGCGAAAATAGATGATTCGGTTTTTAATAAAGAAAATTTATCTTATTAAGGCAAAATGAAAAAAGTTATTTTATTATTATTTTTTATGACAAAATTTTTGTTTTCCCAAGAAATGGATTTTTCGGATGTTTCAATTGAAGCAAATCATATTGATACCGAAAAAGAATTGGAAGAAGAAAAAGATATTGAAAAAAAAATAAAAGAAAATGAAAAGAAAAAAAAGAAAAATCAAACTGATATTGAATCTATAAAATCCAAAACAGAAAAAAAACAAGAAACTTTTTTACAATTTTTAACAATTATTCCGACATTGAAATATAATAATTTTACAACTTTTGAAAATATTCCTTATGAAAATATGTATTCACTTTCAACACAAATTGCATTATTCGGTTTAACATTACCTTATACGGATATTTATATAGCAAAAATAGGTTATCAATTAAGTCATGAAACGGATTTTAATTCTGTAATAATCAATCCTCTTTCAGCTAATTTTGACTTTACATACTATACAGTTCCTTTTTTTGTTGAACTAAATTTGTTTAATCTTTATGTTTTTCATAAATTGTTACCAACAAAATCAGGAGAAGGGATAACTTATTTTTTTGAATATTTCGGTGCCAATTTCGGATATTATTTCTACAAACAGGCTACACACAAATGGAAAATATATGCAGGTTTTGCATTAGGACCGGATGATATTGATTCAAATCCTAAAAAAGAAGGTTTTTTGATTACAATAGGAATTTCAGGAAATTACTTTCCTTTTAAAATTGCATTTTAGTTTATAATAAGGACAATAAAACACCTGCTGCAACCGCAGAACCGATAACCCCGGAAACATTAGGAGCCATTGCATGCATTAAAAGATAATTATCTTTGTCGTATTTTTGTCCCATAATTTGTGAAACATGAGCTGCATTCGGAACAGCACTCACACCTGCTGAGCCGATAAGGGGATTAATTTTGTCTTCATCTTTCAAAAACAAATTCATTATTTTAGCAACCAAAACACCGCTTGCTGTTCCTATAGAAAATGCAAAAGCTCCAAGTGCAAAAATACCTATTGATTTAGCTGTTAAAAAAGTATCAGCTTGTGTACTTGCTCCAACTGTTAATCCAAGGATAATTGTTACTGTATCAATTAATGCATTTCTTGCAGTTCTTGCAAGTCTTTCTGTAACTCCTGTTTCTCTTAATAAATTACCAAGTAAAAGCATTGCAACAAGAGGAATTGCTCCGGGAGCAACAAAACAAATTATTATAAATGCAATTATTGGGAAAACTACTTTTTCTTTTTTAGAAACAATTCTCGGTGGTTTCATTCTTATAACTTTTTCTTTTTTTGTTGTTAATAATCTCATAATAGGCGGTTGAATAACAGGAACCAAAGCCATATAAGAATAAGCACAAACAGCAATTGCACCAAGTAATTCGGGTGCTAATTTTGTTGTTAAAAATATTGCAGTAGGACCGTCTGCTCCTCCGATAATACCGATTGCACCTGCTTCTTTAAATGAAAATCCAAAAAGAATTGCACCGATAAATGTTGTAAAAATCCCAAATTGTGCAGCAGCACCTAACAGCATTAATTTAGGATTTGAAAGTAATGTTGAAAAGTCAAGCATTGCTCCGACACCTAAAAATATAAGCGGCGGATAAATACCTTTTGTTACACCGATATATAAATAATTCAAAACACTTCCGTGTTCATAAATTCCAAGTTCAAACCCTTTGGGAAAAGGAATGTTTCCGACAATTATACCAAACCCAATTCCAACAAGTAATAATGGTTCAAAATCTTTG
>JACCEE010625888.1_pt1 | contig 10317 bp, 8 predicted proteins | sample 7449931 | NCBI WGS metagenome assembly JACCEE01 (sample SAMN15323457, study PRJNA562643) | freshwater metagenome | isolation source: river surface water | place: USA:Blue River Watershed | collected 2017-08-19 | reverse complement strand
CTTTAGCAAGACAAGTAAAGAAACTATTGATGATAAGATGAAAAGGCTTATTTTAAGCGATTTAGAGCATATCAAACCTTGAAATATTTCCTGTAATAAAAAAGTTCTTCTTGACAAAAACCCGAATGGATCATCGCCTTCCTTGCTATCGCAAAGATCCGCTGTACGGCCGTTCTGATCGATGTGACGCTTACGCCCAAAGATCTTCTGCGATATATTGAGAGATCGGATCTTCGCCTGATCCTTATGTCGCCTCGCGTGCGGTCCGGGTTTGACGGACTCTTCCTTGCAGACATTCCCTGCGCGGACACAACGTCCGACGCGAAGCTTTTCTCGGATACGGGATTCTCGGGGAAAATCCGGGACGAGAGCATCGCCGGGGATGAGACGATAGCGGCGATCATCTATTCTTCGGGAACGACCCGTACGCCGGCCGGGATTATGCATACGCATGAGGCCTTGATCCGCTCGACGTTGATGTGCGCCGAATGCAACAACCTGGTTGAGACCGACAAGTATTTGTCCGTCGTGCCCAACAGCCACATTTACGGACTGATCTGTCTGGTGTTGGGACCGATGTTGATGCAGGGAGATGTTTTTTTCATCTCGGAGAATACCCCGGCACAGATTATGAAGGCATTCGCCGAATATCGCCCGACGATTTTCCCCTGCGTCCCGCGCGTTTTCGAGTTGTTTCGATCGGAGATTGAGAAGAAGATCGCGGCCGATCCGAAATCGGCGAAGTTGTTCCGTATCTTTTTCCCGATTTGCTTGAAGCTTCGCCAGAAGACCGGGATCAATCTGGGCAGGAAGCTTTTCAAGGCGATTCACAAGGGATTCGGCGACCGGATCAAAGTGTTTTGTTCGGCCGGTGCACCGATGGATCAGAAGACCGCCGAGTTCTATCTCGGTACCGGGTTCAATATGTTGATCACATACGGCGCGACCGAGACCAATATCCCGACGCTCGGCAATTACGGCAAGAAGCTCACCGCGGATTCCTGCGGCCGCCGTTATCCGGATATATCGGCAAAAATCAGCGACAGCGGAGAACTGATGATCCGCTCGGACTATATGATGAAGGGCTATTTTGGCGAACCGGAAATGACCGCAGATGCGTTTGAAGACGGGTGGTTCAAGACCGGAGACCTCTGCCGTATCGATGCGAAGGGACATTACGTCATCACCGGAAGAAGGAAAGAGAATATCGTCCTGGCTTCCGGCAAGAAAGTGACGCCCGAAGAGGTCGAAGCTGCATACAGGTCGCTTCCCGGTGTCAAGGAAATTATCGTGGCCGGGGTCATGGCCGCCGGGAAGGGATACGACGAGGTACACGCGTTCATCGTACCTTCGGACACGGGAGCACCGCGCGAAAAGATCGAAGATCGCATTCGTGAGATTGGGACGGAACTCCCCGCTCACATGCGAGTCACGACTGTTCATTTCGTGGAGGAAATCCCGAAGACTTCATTGCAGAAACCCAAACGCTATCTCCTGCGCAAGGCCGCCGAGGAAGAGATGAGTCAGGAGGCCCGGGAGACCGATGTCCCTTCTTCGTCGCTTACCGTCGAAGAGGAGCTGATCTTGATCATCGCGCGAACAATAGGGTGGGAGCCGTCACGGATCAAACCGGAGAACGGACTCTATACCGATCTCGGGATAGACTCGCTACAGTCCATCGAACTTGCGATCTCTCTCGAAGAGCGATTCGGATTTCCGGTCGACAAATCCTTCTCGCGCGGCACGACGGTGCTCGATGTGCTGTCAACCATCAAGAACCGGGAAGGGATCAAACAGGACGCTGTAAGTACGTCCCTCTATCCCCACAGGAAGAAATTCGGCGATTACTTCCTCTTTCGCCAGGTCAGCAATCTGGCCCGGTTCGTCTACTCGATCCGCTTCGAAAACGAAGCGGTTCTGCCGGAAGACAGCGGATATATCCTCTGCGCAAACCATGTATCGAACTTCGACTACCTCTGGTTGGCGGCCAAGTTCAACCGGAAACGCTTCGAGAAATTCTGCTGCATGGCCAAAGCGGAGCTTTTCGAGAAGGGCGGCATCAGTCGAACGCTGTCGCATGTCTGCGGGATGATTCCCGTCGATCGCGTGAACTTCCACTCCGATACGATGAAGAGCTGTGAGAATATCCTTCGCGAGAAGTGGGGCTTGCTGATTCATCCGGAGGGCACGAGAAGTGTGGACGGCGAACTGGGTGCCTTTAAGAAAGGCGCCGCGGTACTCGCGATCGAATCTGGTGTCCCAATTATTCCCGCATATATTCACGGGGCCTATGATATATTTCCGAACAATATTAAGATGCCCAGGCTGTTCAATTTCCGGCGTATGAAGAAATACGCGGTGAACGTATTCTATGGAAATCCGATATTCCCGGAAGGAAAGAACGCGGACGAATTGATCGAACAGGTCAAGAATTCGATCCTTGAGTTGAAACAGACGGCGGTGACTAAGGTCAAGTCGTAATTGCGTTTCGTGGGGAATCCAGAGATTATGTGGCGTCCGGTAGGCGGAAGATATTATAGTGGAGAATGAAAACTCTGCTAGAAGCGGAAGTTTTTGTAGTGGAGAATGAAAAGTTTCTGCGCGATTTGCTTTTTCTGCTATAATTGAATGCAAAAGGAGGTTCTCCTTATGGTTCAAAGAACGCAATATTTGGAAAAGCTAATAAAGATGAGAGACAAGAAAATCATCAAGGTGGTTACCGGTATTCGCCGGTGTGGAAAATCTACCTTGCTTAGCATGTACCGTGACTATCTAAAGGAATCCGGTATCGAGGATGATCAGATTATCTCGGTGAACTTTGAGGATGTCGCAAACGAATTTCTACTTGACTATAGAAAACTCCATGAGTATGTAACGGATCGGCTGAATCCTAACAAAATGACCTATGTGTTTCTGGATGAGATTCAGAATGTGCCTGAGTTTCAGAAGGCTGTCGACAGCATTTTTATCAAAGACAATGTGGATGTCTACATCACAGGCTCAAATGCACAGCTACTTTCCGGCGAACTGGCTACGCTCCTTTCTGGTAGATATATTGAAATCAGCATGCTACCGCTATCTTTTGCGGAGTACTTTGAGTTGGTTGGCGGCGATAAACGCGACGCGTGGAACGGTTATTTCAGAAATGGTGGATTTCCGTATGCTGCCGGTATTGAGGATGAGCACATTCGCAGAGAATATCTGATGGCAATTTATAACGCCGTCTTGTTGAAAGATGTCGTCGCTATAAAACGCATTTCGGACATTTCTCTGCTTGAGAGTGTCATTCGATTTCTTTTCGACAATATCGGCAATACTGTTTCATCGAATAAAATTGCTGACAGCTTGACGTCTTACGGACGGAAAACGACTTCGGTAACCGTCGAGAATTACATCGAGGCACTCATAGCCTCCTTCGTTCTCTATCGGGCGGGTCGTTATGACGTCAAGGGGAAACATCATCTGAAGTCACTTGAGAAATACTACATTGTAGACATTGGCTTACGTCGCATGCTTCTCGGGGACGCGAACGCGGATATCGGGCATATTCTCGAGAATATCGTATATTTGGAACTGCTTCGACGTGGATACGCCGTCAGTATCGGCAAGGTCGATGACCAAGAGATCGATTTTGTCGCGACCATCGGGGGGGATCGGATTTATTATCAAGTCTCGGCGAGCATAATTGACCCAACAACCTTTGCGAGGGAAATTGCTCCGTTAAAAAAAATAGCTGATCATTATCCCAAGTATATTATCTCCATGGACGAACTTCCCATGAGTAATGATGGGATAAAGCAAGTAAATATTGTGGATTTTCTACTTCAGAGATAGTTGGGAAGCACAGCGATGTAGGAATAAATGGGGCTGTCTTAAAGCACCTGCTTGCCAGGGAGAACAACCCCAATATACTGTCGCAAATAGTTAAAGCTTTCCTGAAAACATTCTCTTACAAATGGATGGAAGGCCACGCGCACATACGAAAACCCGGGGATCGGCCTATTTCGTATGTGCCTCAATGATATATAATCCCTGGCTGGCCAGAAGGCTAACACTACAATGAATTGCGACAGCCTTCACTTTTGTTGTATTCATTACATAGGATGCGATGCAATGGTTAGTTTCATCTCCGTAATAACGAAAATTATAAACCTACGGAAGCGAGAAACATGCAAGACTGTACTATCGTCATTTGAAAATAAACAGGGCTGTCTCTCAACTTTCGTTTTGAGTCAGCCCCAAACTCTCAACCCCAAGTCAGATTCTCCCGGAAGAACGGCCCCAGGTGATCCTCAAAGGTATTCACCGGCATACTGTGTCCGCCGTCGAAGGCAAACACGGTCGGCTCGATGCCCGCCGCGCGAAGGAGCTCGACATACTCCGCGCAACCGGTCGGGATCCAGGTATAATTGTCATCACTCCCGTAACTGATGCCGATCGCGCGAAGCGGAGTTCCCAGTGCAAGATACGCATCCAGTTTCTGGCGCCAGTTGCCGAAGCCGCTGTACCACTTATCCACAATAATCTGATCTTCTTCCGAATTGTCCATCGTAGGCACACTGCCGAAAGTCTTGGTGTTCTCGGGATTGGGTGCGAAGGCTCTCCCGTATGCGATCAGGAACGGTGTGTCGCCGGTCCAGGTTCGCATCGCCTCCGGAAGAGCATCATCCTTCATGATGCCCGGACTCATCGAGTACACGGCGGAGAATACATCCGGATTCTTGAGAGCCAGGTTCATCGCGCCGAATCCTCCCATCGAAAACCCGCAGATACCCCGCGACTCGACCTGCGCCAGCGTGCGGTAGTTCGCGTCAACAAACGGGATCACCTCATCGGTGATAAAGTCCTCCCAGTAGCCGGAGGACGGCGAGTTCACATAGAAGGAACCGCCGGTTTTTCCTTCGCCGGCGATCTCGACCATGATGAAAGACTTCTCCCCTGAGGAGAAAAGCTTGTCCAGAAGCGTGGCGGAGTTCTGGATGAAAGCCCCGGGCGTCTCTCCGTGTCCATGCAGATAGTACACGACCGGATAGGATTCTTCGGAGTCGTAATAATCCGGGGGAAGATAGATAAAAATATTCTCCAGGCCGGAGTCCCCCAGAAGATTATGGTCCGCAATGCTCTTGGAAATGATTTCCTCTGTGATCATATAATCTCGCGGGGCCGTTGTCTCGGCGGCCGCTGCGGTTTCCGACGCCGTCGACGATCCGGTTGTTGCATCGATGGTTATCCCTTGTGTGCTTTCCGAAGTACCAATATTGCCGCCGCACCCCGTGAGCAGACCTATGCCGAGGACAGCTGCGACAAAGATTGCGTAAAGACGTCGATTCATTCTTATTACCTCCTCGTCGAATTGACGGTATTCTCTCTACAGTACATACTAAAATCGTAACGCAATATGAACCGATATTGCTGTTTTTCGCGAAAATGCGTTTGTCGCCGCAAAGACGCAGGTGCCCGGGGGAGGATCAGAACATGGGAAAAGCAAGCCGCGCACTGGTCGAAGATGCCGTCAACATTATCGAGAGCAATCTGAAAGAGCCGCTCTCTCTGGAGGATGTGTCACGGCAACTTCATCTCTCCAAATTTCATCTTCATCGGCTTTTCCGCTCCTTGACGGGGCAGCCGATGATGTCGTATGTCCGCGGGCGCCGGTTGTCTTCGAGCATCACGGATCTATTGGAGACCGATCTTAAGATCATCGATATCGCGGAAGAGTATCATTTCGAATATGAGCAATCCTACCAGCGTGCCTTCAAGCGTCGTTTTGGTCTGGCGCCGACCGAGTTCCGCCGGAGAAGGATCGAACTTCCCATCGACCAACGGCTGGATTGCGGGCTGATCTATGACCTGCCGCAGGGTGTTCTCCTGAGTCCTCGCTACTGTGTTTTGCCGACATTCTGCGTGGCCGGGGTGGAAGAACTGATTGACCACCGGGAGAACTACGAGAAGATTACGGCGAATTCTCTTGCCCTGCACTTTCATCTGCATCTGCGCGAAAAGATACCGGATCGCAGGAATGATCCTGTTTACTATGGACTAATCACGTACGGTGAGAATCCGGAGATCGCAAACTACTATATGCCCGGTGTTGAAATCGCGCGCGAGCAACCGCTGCAGGCGCCGCTGCTGTGTCGCACGCTTCCGACGAATACCTATGCCGTCTTCCGATATATCGGGTTCCACGCACCGGAAGAACTGTCGATGCAGAATCTCGGCGCACTCTATGCGTTGATAGATGCGAACTGGTACCCCTATACAAAGCACCAACAAGCAGCTCCGTATCATTTTGAACGGATGGACCTTCGCAACTGTTCTCCTACGTACTGTGAGACCGATATTTATATTCCGATCAAGACTTGAGCAAACGAAGGATCGTATGCCAAAACACCGATAATGGATTGTGTCGGATACGTATTTCTTACGCCCACGGCACTCCGCCGTAATGCGACGCGGCGACACGTCCCAGCTCCGCACCTTTTCGCAGCGCCCGTCGGATGTCGCGTGACTCGATGTACTCGGCGGTGAATCCGGCCTGGAATGCGTCGCCGCAGCCGGTGGTGTCGATGACCTTTTCGAGCGGGCGGGCGGGTTCGACGTACGTCTCACCATTTGTGATCGCGATGCTTCCTCCCGCGCCAAGTGTCAGGACGATGATGCCCGAAAACCGCCGGGAGATCGAGATTAGATCGGGGAGTTGCTCGGCAACTCCGCCGAAGTAGGCGATATCGACGGAATCGAGTCCTTCCTCGAGAAGTTCATATGTGTCAAAGTGTAAAAAATCGACGGCGAGGAAATTCTGCGAAGTCTTGCGGCGAAGTGCCTCGGAATAATTGTTGCCGTTCGCGTGCGTCGACCATAGGCGATACTCCGCGATGCGCGCCCAGTCTGACTCCGAGAGGGTGAAGTCGGGATACACACCGTTCTGCCAGGCACCGTCTTCGCCGAAACGCTCGCCGTTCTCGTCGTCGATAAGCCGGTTTGAGGCGGTTTGTCCGGGAAGACGAAGCATGCCGGCTAGGTCGACGCCGTTGCGGCGCAAAAGATCTTCGATCCGGTCGCCGGCCTCGTCCGTGCCGAGAGCGCCGAGAAAGGCGGTCTCCCAGCCAAGCGTCCGGAAGCGGATCGCCTGATTGAGGGCATTCCCACCGGCGAACGCTTCGCCTCTTTGCGGAAAAAAGTCCATGGCGGCGACACTGAAGCATGCGGCTTTTTTCATAAGGAAAACCTCCGAAGATTGTTTTTATCAAAAGCTGTAACGCGCCATAAGGAAATTTGCAGCATTGCGCGAATCGTTTAGCTTTATTGTATCACTTTGAACGATGTATAATACAAGAAAATTTCGATTCATTTTAAGGAGGCCTTGGGAGATGGCGATAACAAATGAGCATCTCTATCTTTTCACAGCGGCGGGAGCAGACGATGCAGATCAAGTGCTTGCTCTGTATCGTTCCGTTTCCGGCGGCGATTTCTGCACATGGAATGAATTCTACCCCGGTATTCGGGAGATTACGGCAGATTATGAGAGCGGCAACTTGTTTGTCTTAAGAGATAACGGAAGAATCATCGGAGCGATTTCGATCGTACCCGAGAACGAATTGGACGAGCTCGACTTTTGGCGAAGAAAGGAAGGGAAGATTGCCGAGATTGCACGCGTAGCGATAGCGCCGGGTTATCAGGGAAAAGGATTGGCGCTGCGAATGGTTTTCGAGATTGAAAAGGTCTTGAGGGACAGAGAATATATCGCGATCCATCTATTGGCAGCTCTTCAGAATCTTCCGGCCTGCCGCACATACCAGAAGGCCGGTTACCAACGGCTCGGTGAGTGTGACATGTACGGGCACAGGTTTTGTGTCTATGAGAAGTCACTCGATATAGTGATGAAGAGAGGTCAACAATGATGATGTCTGATGAGATAATTCAAATGATTCTCAATCTGCAACAAAGTGCCATCGATCTCGGTAATCCGCCGTTTGCCGCAGTTATCGTAGTGGACAATCAGGTGATCGCCGCAAGTCACAATAGATCCCGATCCTCGGGAAATCCCCTCGAACATGCCGAGATGGCTGCCATTCAATCCGCGATTCAGCATTATGACGCGAAAATTCTGACCCGTGCACACCTGATCTCGTCCAATGAACCCTGCCCGATGTGCATCGGTGCCTGTATCTGGTCCGGGATCCCGGAGGTGACGTACTATATCTCGCAGGAGCAGGTGGAAGCGATTCGCGGTTGGGGAAGATTCATGCCCGCGAAAAGCATCGCGGAGGCGGACGATTCGGGTATTGTGATCCATGGGCCGATCGAGAACGAAGAAATGCTCAAGATGCATCAGGCATTCTGGAGCGCTGGTAATAACGCCGCCCGGAAGCATTCGATTCATTTGTCCGAAGGAAAGTCATGAAAATAACCGAAAAATTACCACGATTCATTGCTCTTCGACGAAACAAAAACGCAATAATGTACTATAATAAACAAGTGGTCAATTTTGGTTAAACATATTTTTGTTCCTTAATGTCTTCGGCATTTTGTCACGCAATGAATATCGTTAATCGTCTCGGTCGCATCATGTATAAGATCAGCGCATTTTCACAGGGGGTATCTCAGTATGGTCAAGAAATTCACGACAATCCTATGTACGATCGTCTTCCTTCTCATGACCATCCCAATCGCCGGTGTATCGGCGGCGGTCATATACCCTGCGGATGGGGCAATTGTCGACGTAAGCGAATCCGCCGTAGGAGACGTTATTCTTGTTGAGGATGGGCATGCTGTCACCATAACGGGAGCCGCGGAGGATATTCTGATTATCTGCGGAATCAATGTCACGCTTACGATTAACAGTTTGACGATTACGAACACAATCATTGATGGATCTCCGATCCAATTTACTGGGGCCGGAAGCCAGCTGATTCTACAGGGATCGAATGTGTTGACGGATACCGGATTCTGGCCGGCAGTATATGTCGGGAGCGGAGCGGGACTTACGATTAACAGTTCGACAGGCGGTAGCCTGTCCGCAACGGGAGGGGCTGATTCTGCCGGCATTGGCGGTTCGGGTGGCTCTTCTAATCTTCCTGCCTCGTATACAGAGGCTGATATTGAAGATAACAAACCGGTTAATACTTCACTGCACGACTGTGGGACGGTGGAGATTACCGGTGGCAATGTAACCGCATATGGCGGCTCCGGTGGCGCAGGAATCGGAGGCGGATTCTTTGGCGACGGAGGTTCCATCACAATCTCCGGCGGCAGAGTTATCGCAAAGGGCGGAGATTCTGGCGCGGGTATCGGAGGAGGAGCATTCGGAGACAGCGGAACTCTTATCGTTTCCGGAGGTATTGTGTTTGCTGAGGCCGGGAATGAGATGCAAGGGTATGAAGCCGATGACGGTTTCCCCGGTGATATCGGAGCAGGCGCGTATGCATCCACCGAGAATTCACCGATCATATCCGGTGATGCAGCGGTTTTCCTTCGCAACGATGCGTGTCCGTCTGCTGACACGTCAACACATACGCACGAATTCATAACAACTATGGATAACGGAGAGGTGTTTGGAACCACAGTTCCTTCAGGTTGGACGCCGGAATTTGCCGCATATCTACGTATAAATACGATAAATTTTGATGCGAATGGTGGCACAGGTTCTGTATCATCTCTTACCGGACTTTATCAGACTTCGGTAACCCTTCCCGGAACGGGCGTTATGACTCGCGCCGGTTATAGTATGACCGGATGGAATACCGCTGCGAATGGGAGTGGGACGAGCGTCACTCCGGAAGGCGCCTATACATTCAATGGGGATGAGACTTTTTTCGCGCAGTGGACAGCAGATCCGACTCCGACACCTACCCCAACACCAACACCATCGCCAACTCCGACCCCAACCCCAACCCCTACTCCTACAATGACGCCAACTCCGACGCCAACTCCGACGCCTACGCCTACGCCCACTCCGCCTGGTTCGACACAAGGCGTTACGAAGACGGGTGAGTCGCAGAATCTATGGTTAACCGTTGCACAGATTTCCGTTGTCGGAGTAATCGCGGTTGCCGGCATTACATTGTGGGTGATGAGATCCAGAGTGCAACGCAAGGCAAGTAAGAAGAATTGATAATTGTCTATCATTTCGGAAACTTCTTGCAAAAATGTCAGAAGATGGATTTAATAGAAAATTGCAGATGTAACGGCAGTGCCCTTGGTGCTGCCGTTTCTTTATCAGAAGAGGAGAGAAGTATCGGATGCACTATGATCTATTCTCAATTGGCGGAATAACAATACATAGCTACGGACTGATGATCGGGCTGGGGGTCATCG
>JACCEE010895171.1_pt1 | contig 10318 bp, 8 predicted proteins | sample 7449931 | NCBI WGS metagenome assembly JACCEE01 (sample SAMN15323457, study PRJNA562643) | freshwater metagenome | isolation source: river surface water | place: USA:Blue River Watershed | collected 2017-08-19 | reverse complement strand
TTATTTTTAGCCCACCACCTGTTGATCCGGCACTTCCGCCAAAAAAGAAGACAGCAAATAATACAATAGTGAGAAAGGGAATCCAATGTAGATAATCTACTGTTGCATAGCCAGTAGTGGTCATAATGGTTACTACCTGGAAAATGGCATCACGAAATGCTTGTTCGGCTCCCAATTGAGTTGTCAGCAAAAGGCCGGCAAATATAATCAGGGTAAAACCTGCAATAAAAAGTAAATAATATCGAAGTTCCTCATCTTTAATTGCTTTCTTGAATTTTCCGGTAAGGAAAAGATAGGAAAGTGTAAAATTCATACCTGCAATAATCATGAAAACGGTGATTACATATTGTATAAATGGTGACGGCCAGTATGCAACACTGGCTTGTTTTGTCGAATAACCTCCGGTTGCCATCGTTGTAAAAGAATGGTTGATTGCATCAAAAAGTGTCATTCCTCCAATCCACAATAAAACCGTTTCAAGAACAGTAAATAATAAATAAATGACCCAAAGGTTCTTGGCTGTAGATTGGATTCGGGGACTTAGTTTATCTGCCACCGGGCCTGGTACTTCCGCTGAAAAAAGTTGCATTCCACCAATACCAAAAATGGGTAAAATGGCCAGGCTGAGCACAATAATTCCCATTCCGCCCAACCATTGGGTCATGCTCCGCCAGAAAAGTATTCCATGGGGGAGTGATTCAATGTTATTTAATATTGAAGCTCCTGTGGTTGTAAAGCCCGACATAGTTTCAAAAAAAGCATCGGTAAGGCTTGGAATTGAGCCACTCAAAACAAAAGGCAAACTTCCGAAGAAAGAAAAAATGATCCAAACAAAGGTTACAATAATAAAACCTTCCCGCTTGCCAAGTTCTTTTCTGGCCTTACGGGTTGCCACAAGCATCGCCGATCCGATGCCGGTGCAGATGAGTGCTGATTGCAGCAATGCCGGAGTATCGGGTTCTTTATAAATTAAGGAAACAATTAGTGCAATAAACATTGCGACACCTTCCACAATCAAAAGAAATCCGAGGATCCTGAGTATCAGTTTAATGTTTACCATGAAACAGGGTATTGCATTGGCCTATTTGAAAAACTTTTCCAACTTATTAATTGACGATGATAAAGTTAGCACAACAACCAAATCACCAACTTTTATTTGAGTATCGCCGGTTGCAACAAAGCCCGAATTATTTCGGATTATACCACCAATAATAATGTCCTCGGGTATGGAAAGTTCGTATATAGGTTTTTGCGTGATTCTCGATTCCGCTTTTATCTTGAATTCAAAAACTTCGGCATCTGAAGCGGTTAAACATTTAACATGCGCAACTGATGTTCCAACGGTATATTTGTAGATGTAACTTGCTGCCAGTAATTTTTTATTTATAATACTTCCAATTCCCATTCCTTCGGCCATGGTCAGGAAATCGATATTTTCAATTTCGGCAATTGTGCGTTTTACACCAAAAGATTTAGCCAAATGGCACGATAAAATGTTGGTTTCCGAGTTTCCTGTTACGGCTACAAATGCATCCATTTTATCGAGCGATTCTTCTTTCAATAAATCCAAATTCCGGCCATCTCCATTAATTACCAAAGCATTACCAAGTCTTCCGGCAACTTTGATGCTTCGGTCGCGGTCGGTTTCAATAATCTTAATATTATATTGGTCGCCGAGTTTTTCAACTGCTTTTTGTGCAATTCGGCTTGCTCCCAAAATCATAATATTCTTGACCTCAAATATTTCTTTACCAGATATTTCGTAAATCAGACTTTGATTCGACTTGGTGGTAATAAAGAAGACAATATCTTCATTCAAAATAACGTCTTTACCATGTGGAATAAAGACTTTGGTTCCGCGATTAATCGCCACGGCACGTATTTCTTTGTTTATACCTGAAATCTCTTCAAGTGTTTTGTTGACACATGGCGCATTTTTCCGGATTTTTATTCCCATCAGGATAAGCTTACCTCCCGAGAATTCAATCATTTCGCGGGTTCCAACCTGTTTGATCGAATTAACAATTTCTCTTGCAGCCAGATTTTCAGGATAAATAACTTCATCAACACCAAAGTGAGTGATACGATCACGGTTTTTTTCGTTGATGAACTCACCATTATTAACACGCGCAACGGTTCTTTTTGCCCCTAAATCTTTGGCAATTATACATGAAACCATATTCCGGTCCTCAAAAGGGGTAACTGCTATAAATAAATCAGCTTTTGAAACGCCTGCGTCTTGCAAATCTCTAAAAGAATTGGAATATCCGGTTATGCACAAAAGGTCAATCTGATTGGATATTCGCTGAAGTTTTTCCTGATCTTCATCAATTAATACGATGTCATGATTAGCCTTGCTCAACATTCTGGCAAGGTGGGTTCCAACTTCTCCCGCACCAACAATTACAATTTTCATCTCCTACAATCTTTCAAAAAATAAGTTCGCCAAGATACATTAAAATACCTGAATTCAGAACCTGAATCTGTGCAGGCTAAAAACATGTTTTCAAAAGAAAAGTTTCCAGAATTCTGATTAGTTTAAACTTAGGCAGTATGCTCCTTGTAGTTTCGTTTTATAATCAACCTGAAACTCTTGTTTCGCGTTGAAATACGAATTTCCGGTGGCAATAGTTGTATTTCGCTTTTCTTTTTTGGAAAAACCCGGATGGTGAACGGTAAGGGTGAGTATATCCTGGTTAAAAGCGGAATTGTTTTGCATTGGTGAAAATTCGATGGCACAATTGAGGAATTGAATTTCAAGGTTTTTACATGTTATATCTGCTGATTTAAAATAACTTTTAACCTTTTTGTTGATGAGAATAGGATCATTGAGCTGTAAATGATTCTGAACCCGTTCAATCATATTTAGGTCGTGGCGGGCTAGCGTATCCATTCCGTTTGTAATTAGGTAATTCGTCCTTCCGTTAATGAAATGGATCATCAGGTTTCGCGTATTGTAAATGTATATGCTACGCTGATTAAATACCTGTTTTTTTTCAATAAGCGTGCTTATTTGCAAAACTGGAATCAACAGTAGCGCTGCAAAGAGCCATGCCTTTTTCTTTGAATAGGCAAATGCAATAATGGCTAAAATACAGGCAAATAATACTGTTGTTTCAATCGGATTTAAAACAATTCCTTTACTTACAGCCATTGGCAGTGCATCCATTTCCTTTAAAAGGTAAAGCATTACCGAAGTCGTTTTTTGAATTATTGCGCCAATAATCAAGGCTAATCCATGGAGTGGGGCACAGACAAAAAATGCCAGGGTCAGCCAAATAATTAGGGTGGTAACCGGAATGACAACAAATCCGCTAAGCCAGAATAAGTTTGGAAATTGATTGAAATAAAATAATCCCAATGGAAAAGTAGTTAGTTGGGCCGCTATTGAAACTGTAAATAAACCCCAACTCCATTTCAGTATCGGATTGGTTAACTCAAACAGGTTATATAAAGCCGGTTGAATAAGTACGATTCCAAAAACAGCGAGATAAGATAGCTGAAACCCGATATCGAAAATAACATGGGGATTTAATACGATGAGCAAAAAAGCTGAGGCTGAAAGGGAATTGTAGATGTTTACCTGTCTTCGGAGGTTATTGCCTACGATTACAAACGTAAACATTACAGTAGCGCGTTGCACGGAAGGTGAAAATCCGGTTATAAAAGCATAAATCCATAGAAATAAGATTATTATAACAGAAAATATCAATAATCCGGATCGGCCTCGTTTGATAAACGAAAGTAAAAACCCAAGTATAAAGTAAATAAGTCCAACATGTAAGCCTGAAACTGATAGAACATGCATGGCTCCTGTTGATGCAAAATAATCAGTTGTTTCCGGGTCAATTTCGGCACGGTATCCTAATGTTAAAGCCGAAACGACCGAACGTTCTTCTTTTTCGGTCAGCGCTGTAGCCAAAATGGCGATAAGATTGTCCCGGATTTGTTCGGCTTTGTAAGTAATTCTGCCAATACGATTTCCTGTTTTTAACCAGGTCGCTTCAGTTAAATATACCGAAAACCTGATGCCTTTTGTGCTCATCATCTTTTGATAATCAAATTCAAAAGGATTTCCGGCATTCTTGATTGTTTGTGGTTTGGCGAGTATGACGATCTGGTCGCCTGCAATGAGTGTGGTGTCAAAACGGTTTTTGCTGAAATAAGCAATTACCTTTTCCGGCTTGTTTACTAATTTATTCTGAATCAGTAAAGTAGTTTGAAATGTTTTTGCTTTTTCTACCGGTTTTTGGCAAACTTCGGCCAGATAATAGTCTTTTCGATCGAAAGCCAGGAGATCTTTTTGGCTAACCAGTGCCGGATAAAACAAACCTGAAAGAACAATCCCAAATGCTATGAGCAGGTTCTGAATGCGAAGAACACTGTAATTGTTCGTATTCCAGAGAAACAATAATACACAGATCAAAAAAGTTAGGACGATCCCCAATAAACGAAAATCTATCGATAGGTAATTGTTCAGCAATATCCCGGAAAGGAAAAGACTGGTAATCCGTAGAAACGGGATTTTTTGAAACAGATTGGTCGTACCTGGCATCTTTTTGTTGTTTAATGCCATTTACGAAAATCGTTATTTTGTAGTTCTTATGATTGGCTGATTTTTTACTGAATGTTCAGTTTTCTTATTTGAATACCCGTATTTTGTATATGAAATGCTTATTTATTTTTATTTTCCCGGAACTTTGATCTTGTATTTCGGGATTACTTTGCCTTTCGAAATAGCAGTTAGTTTGTTTTTTAAAATGCGTTTTCTTAGTGGATTGAGGTAATCAACAAACATTACACCTTCAAGGTGGTCGTATTCATGCTGAATTACTCTTGACGTAAAGCCACTGTATTCTTCGATATGTTCGATGAATTTTTCATCGACATATTTTATTTTTACTGTTTCAGGACGCAATACATCTTCACGAATTTCGGGCAGACTTAAACAGCCTTCGTTCATCACCCATTCATCGCCCGATTTTTCAAGGATCTCAGGATTAATAAAAGCTTTTTTTATTCCGGCAGGTTCATCATCTTCTTCATGCGTGGTGTCGAGTACAAAAACACGAATAGGCTGTCCAACCTGTGGGGCAGCAAGGCCAACACCATCCGAATTGTACATGGTATCAAACATGTTCTGGATAAAACCATCTAAATCTTCAAAATCTTTTGTTATTGGTTCAGCATGTTTTCTGAGTACTGGATCGCCAAAAACGGTAACCGGATAAATCATCGAATATAATTTTTTTGTTCTAAGTATGATTGTAAAATTATTGTTGCACTAACCCCGTCAATAGTTTCTTTGTTTTGCCTATCTTTTTTTTTCAATCCGGCATCAATCATGGTTTGAAATGCCATTTTTGAGGTAAAACGCTCGTCGACTTGTTCCAAGCACATTTCCGGATAATCTTTTTGAAACTTTCTTAAAAAAGGATTGATATATTTAACGGCCTGGGAAGGTTGATTGTTCATTTGTATGGGATATCCAACAATAACTTTTTCAACAGCTTCTTTGGCAAAATAATTTTTCAAAAAGGCCCAAATTTCATGTGTTGGCACAGTTGTTAACCGGGTTGCAATCATCTGAAGCGGATCAGTAACCGCCAGTCCAACTCTTTTTTGACCATAATCAATAGCTAATATTCTCGCCACAGTTTCAAATTTTCGACAAAAATAGTATTATTTAATTACCAATTCTTTACGATTTTCGTTCCAGTATCAGAAATTTAGCTAAAATTTTATATTTAAATATCATATTATCAGGGCAGTATGTTTCAATTGCAGAATTTTAAAATTTTGGCACAAGCTTTGTTTTGTTCCAATCAAACTACCGGTAAAGTTCTAAAATTAATTATTCACCTTAATAACTGAAGGCCATGAAAACAATTGATAATTTAAGGCAATATATTCCGGTTTTAACCATTTGTTTCGTTTTGATAGCTTCCTCGATTGAAGCTGGTGCTCAAAATCATCGGGATAATTCAAAGCACGATCGCGAGTTTAAAGAGTACAGTAAATCAGACCGTCATAAAAAATCTGCTAAAAATGAGTGGAATGATCGGAAAGACAAAAAGAAGTACAACAATAATGTAGCCCGCGAAATATATTATCCCAAATATTCAGTTCGGGGCAAACACCAGTATCCTAATTATTTTGATCATCCAAAGCATGGAAGGGTTTACCAAAGATTCGATCATAGCCCCATCGTTCTAAAACATCGGCATGGAGATTATTATTACTCCGGAAGTAATTTTTACAGGTATCATAAAGGAATCGGATATTGTGTGGTGGAACCTCCAAGGAACATGTATTTTAGTCATTTACCTATTGACTGTAATCGGGTTCGCATCAATGGACATGTGTTTTTCAGAAATGGAGATCTTTTCTTTCAGTTATCTCCAAATGGATATATGATCGTTCCATCGCCGCTGGAAGTTCGGTTTAGTGCCAGATTCTAAGACTTATAGTAGAAAATCAATCTATAAGTTTATGTGGTTGAAAATCAGTTAATCAGTATAAAATAAATGAGAAGGTGCTCTTGCAGCACCTTTTTTTGTTCTATTTGTTTAATTTTACGATTAATTATATCTTTTGCCGAAAAACATTGAAGTATAAGGTAACTTATTGTATTTTAATGTTATCAGTTTGTTTTAATGCCATTAAATAGTTTAATTTATAACTCAAATATATTATCATGGAAAAAAAATCTCCTCACAATATTCTGCTTGCAGGTTTATTTTCTGCAACAATATTGGTTCAATCTTGCAGTACGGTACCTTTAATCGGCCGGAAGCAGGTTAGTTTATTGCCAGAATCAAATATGGTTGAAATGAGTTTGACCAGTTATAGTCAGTTTCTTCAGGAGAACAAACTTTCGACAAATAAAGAGCAGACTGATGTGGTTAAACGGGTTGGCGCAAGAATGTCGGTAGCTGTAGAGAAATACTTAAAAGAAAATGGATTTCAGGATCGTGTGGCCGATTTTAAGTGGGAATTTAATTTGGTTGAAAATAAAGAACCCAATGCCTGGTGTATGCCCGGAGGCAAAGTCGTTTTTTATTCCGGAATTTTGCCGCTGACCAAGAATGATGCTGGTGTTGCTGTGGTTATGGGGCATGAAATTGCTCATGCCGTTGCCCGACACGGAAATGAACGCATGAGCCAGCAAATGCTTGTTCAGTTTGGTGGGGTCGCCCTTTCAGAAGCGATAAAAACCAAACCGGAACAAACACAGGCCATATTCCAAACCGCATATGGCTTGGGGTCGCAACTTGGGGTTATGTTGCCATATTCTCGTCAGCACGAATACGAAGGGGATAAACTCGGTCTTATTTTTATGGCCATTGCCGGTTACGATCCGAAAGAAGCTATTGGATTCTGGGAACGGATGGCTGCCAATTCTTCGGGTAAAACCCCCGAATTCCTGAGTACACATCCTGTAGAAGCCAATCGGATTGAAGCAATCAAACAGTTTTTACCCGATGCGATGAAATATTATACAGGCAAATAATTTGAACCTATGTTCATCTGTGAATTGAATCTTATGTTAGCGTGTTTGTTAACAGTTTTTAATATATCTTGAATTTTTTTTCTATTTTTGGAAAAATAAGTATGCAATAAACTTAATAAGAGCATGATGGAAGATTTGGAAAAAAATGAGGACAGAATGGATAATGACAGTAAATTCAGAGAAGAAATTTATTCTGTATCTGTCAGAGCTGGGAAAAGAACCTATTTTTTCGATGTAAAATCAACGAGAAGAGATGAGTTTTATCTTACAATTACTGAAAGTAAAAAACGATTTGAACAGGATGGAAATTTCCATTTTGAAAAGCACAAGATTTTTCTTTACAAGGAAGACTTTGAAAAGTTTACCGAAGGATTACAGGAAGTAATTACTTACATTGATCAAAATCAGTTAGACGATTTCAGTCAAAATTCTGATCTTGAAGAGATGAATAATTCGGAAGAAAAAGCTCTCGAAGGTGTTAGTTTTTCGAAAGATTACACCCAAATTGAGTTTGACGATTTAAACTCATGATTTAGATGATTATTCTGTTTTTACATGTCTGACTGAAATTAGAATTCTTTTCTTTTTCTTCGGTCTTTTGATGAATTTCAAAAGAACTTATTTTACAATTACAACACATTTGCTCTATATGATCGACCGGATTTTTATTCGGTCGATTTTTTTTATGCCCAAATTTGTAGTAGGGACTTCCCGGATTTGCATATAAACAATAGTGTTTTCAGCGCATATAACTGCAAACAAAAAAGAAAAGGATTATCAGCAACTGATAATCCTTATTCCAAATTTAGTTTAGTTCGATCGGAAAATAGATATTGGTAAAAGAGAAAAGGTTGCAATTATTTAGAATCGCGATGCTAATATAGTGGATATTTATAACCTTTTTTAGGTTTTTTTAAGAATTTGATAATATTGAAATAAATATCATTGTGCCACCTCTGTAATTGACTGTTTATCAGTTGTAATTATTTATGCGTATGTTTTATAATATCAGCAAGAGACGTTATTGTGGCTTTTATCTGTCAGCAGAAATCTGAAAAACTCCTTCTTTTTAAATAAATATTAGCGGATCGTTATATCTTAAATTAAAAGGCAGGTGTATATTTGCACAAAAAAAGATGCGACTATATAATATTGTTGACAGTACTGTATTAAAAGCAAAGTTGAACTCAGAGTCATTTGGCCGGAGAACAATATCGTTTTACCGCTACTACATTATAAATTCACCAATCGAATTCAGGGACCAATTGTATAAAGAATGGGAAGCTTTAAATTGATTTGGGAGAATTTATATTGCAAGGGAAGGTATAAATGCCCAAATGAGTGTTCCTGAATTCAATATGGAGGCTTTCCTGGACTGCTTAAGCAAACATACGATATTTGAAAATATTCCGATAAAGTATGCCATTGAAGACAATGGGAAATCATTCTATAAACTTACCATTAAAGTGAGACCAAAGCTGGTTGCCGATGGTCTGGATGATGATGCCTTTGATGTGACCAATGTGGGTAATCATTTGAGTGCTTTGGAGTTTCATAAATTAGTCGAATCCGGCGAACATCTTGTCGTGGATATGCGGAATCATTACGAGTCGGAGGTTGGACATTTTAAAGGAGCTATTTGCCTGGAAGTGGATACTTTTCGCGAAGAGATCACACTTGTTTCAGAAATGCTTGCCGAACAGAAAGACCGCAAAATACTGTTGTATTGTACCGGTGGAATCCGTTGCGAGAAAGCAAGCGCCTATTTAAAACATCATGGATTTAAGGATGTTAACCAGTTGCATGGAGGTATATTGGAATATGCCCGTAAAATCAAACAACTTAATCTGGAATCGAATTTTATAGGTAAAAATTTCGTGTTCGACGAGCGAATGGGCGAATCGGTTAACGGACAGGTTATTTCACATTGTCATCAATGTGGAACTCCTTGCGATACGCATCTCAATTGTGAGAATAAGTTTTGTCACCTATTGTTTATTCAATGCCCCGAATGCGCTCAAAAATATGAAAAGTGTTGCTCTGAAGAATGTAAGGATATAAAAAATGCTTCAGATTTAGAAATTCAACGTCACAAACTCCATGCAACCCGGAAATTTGGGAACAGCAAGGTTTACCGGAAGAGTTTTCTGCTTGCAAAAAAGAATACTTTTGTCAACTCAAATTCCTGTTCCGAATAAAACTAGATTTCAGTATGGAAAATTTCTGGAAAACTCTTCAGAAACCAATTTTTGCATTAGCGCCCATGGAAGATGTTACCGATACTTCCTTCCGTGAGATTGTTGCACGACTTTCAAATACGAGTCAGTTGCATATTCTTTATACCGAATTTACCTCGGTTGATGGAATGAATCATCCGGTAGGGAAGGTGCGAGTCGGGGAACGTTTGCTTGTCAGTGAATCGGAAAAACAAATTTTGAAGCAGAAAAACATCAAGCTAATTGCGCAGATCTGGGGAAATAAACCCGAATTGTTTTTTAAAATCGCCAAAGAGATTACTGCTGAATTTGAGTTTGATGGTTTGGATATTAACATGGGCTGTCCGGTAAAAAATGTAGTTAAGAATGGTTGTTGTTCGGCTTTGATTAACCAACCGGAGCTGGCAAAAGAAATTATCCTGGCAACGAAAGAAGCCACTCATCTGCCAGTTTCTATAAAAACCCGGACAGGAATTAAATCGCACGAAACAGAATCCTGGATAGAACATTTGCTGGAAACAAAACCGGCAGCTATTATTCTTCACGGACGTACGCAGAAACAACAATCGGATGGTTTAGCTGATTGGAC
>JACCEE011235805.1_pt1 | contig 10321 bp, 8 predicted proteins | sample 7449931 | NCBI WGS metagenome assembly JACCEE01 (sample SAMN15323457, study PRJNA562643) | freshwater metagenome | isolation source: river surface water | place: USA:Blue River Watershed | collected 2017-08-19 | reverse complement strand
TCGGACGACAAATTGCTTGAATACGATTATAACGAAGGAAACAGTTTTAGTGGTGAGAATGAGTTTCGAAGTTTTGAGTTTCGTAATTATAAATTCACTGGAGTAGGGGTTAATTCAATAACCTATCATAAGCCACTGTATCATGTGACATTGAAAACTGACAAACTCAGGGTTCAGGAAAGGTATATGTTTGATGACGATTTGAACGGCCGCTTTCATGTCGAACTTCATAATTCGGATGTGCCTGAAGTTGAGGCCGATTATATGTTTGTTCATTTCACATTGCCAATGGATAATGTGTTGATGGGAGGGGGTGTATATGTGTTTGGTGAACTATCGAACTGGCAATGTGCAAAGCAGAACGAGATGAAGTGGAGCATGGAGAGGCATCAATACGAACTTACGCTACTGTTAAAGCAAGGGTATTACAATTATACTTATGCGTGGAAAGATTTTGCTGACAATAAAATCAAAACTTACACTTTTGAGGGCAGTCATCATGAAACCGAAAACGATTACCAGATTTTTGTCTACTATGGAAAAATGATAGATCGTTATGACCAGTTGATCGGGTATCAAAAGTTTAATTCTCTTGAAAATAGGGCTTTTTCATCGAAGAGATTTTAATCGGTTTCCACTTTTCATTTCTCGACTACATTTTTTGTGTATCAGTCGGTTTCTTTGAACTATATGAGTGTTCCGATTTATGTGAAGGGATAATTTCTTCCCCTTTTTTCAAAAAAAATGTGATGCTTTATATTAGTTTTGCAAGTGAAAGTTTATCATTTCCCGGTTTTATCGATGAAAGAACGTATTCTAAATTTTGCAAACAAAAATAAAGTCTATGTGGGGATAGTATTTGTCTTCATTGTGTGGATGCTTTTTTTCGACGAATTCAACTGGATACGCCTTGGGAAAGACAGGCATAAGCTTAAGCAGCTCAACAAAGAGGCTGTATTCCTTGATGAAAAAATTACAAAAGACAAGGCGCGCATCAAAGCATTGAAGACAGATCCTAATGAACTCGAGCGGTTTGCACGCGAAGAGTATTACATGAAAAAGGCAAATGAAGATATTTTCATTATTCTGGGCGATGATGAAAAGTAGGTTCATTGAAGTTGTGCCTCTGGTAGTTTTGTTGTTGTTTTTTTCAATTTCAGTAAGTACATCTGCTCAGGATACAATTCGCTCTCCATTTTTTTATAGCCTAAACTACCGTACTGGCGAAAACAAACCTCACCGCGAAGTCATCAAAAACCTTACTTATCCTTATCGAGGTGTTGATCTGAAAGTTGGATGGCAAACTGTTGGCAAAAAAGATTGGCAAGTTGCTTACCGATATCCAAGCCTAGGGGTTGGTTTAAACTGGAATACGTTCAAGACCGATGTTCTTGGCAAACCTATTGCTTCATATTTCTTTATCAATTTTCCACAGGTTGCAACGTCGTGGTTTAGGGTTGACTTGGAGGCTAATCTAGGAGTTGCTTATGGAATACATCCGTTCAATAAATATACTAACCCAAATAACATGTCGACAGGTTCGTCTTTCAATGCATACATCGCATTCTATTTAGAACAGTCGTTTCATGTTTTGCCATCTCTCGATGTTTTTGTAAGTGAGGGGCTAACGCATTATTCAAATGGAGCATTGGGGTGGCCAAACCTAGGGCTTAACATTCCATCTCTAAAATTTGGAGTTCGGCAGTATTTTGGACAAACTCAATTTCTGAACAAAGGAAAGAAGTTTGAATTCGATCGTAATTTTCAGATTGTGACTAACTTGAGTGGAGGAATCAGGCGATTCTCTCCTATAGAATATTCAGGCGATAGAATTTTTACTTACCACGAAGCTCTTATCTCGCCCTCGTTGTATTATCGGGTTGGATACAAGCGACGGTTGGGTGTTGGGTTTGAACTCGCTTATAATGAGGCAAAACAAGAAGCCCGATGGTGGGACCCGCCTTTGCCAAAAGACGAGCTTATAACTAGTGCTATTCATTGCTCGCACGAATTTCTTGTCGATAAGTTCACAATTCTCACCCAGTTCGGAGTTTATTTGAGCGAATCGCCTACCGACAAGTGGTATTACGAGCGCATCGGGTTTGGCTATTACATCTGCAAAAATCTAAGGGCAATAATGAATTTGAAGGCGCACTACATAAAAGCCGAATACGTCGAGTTCGGAATTTCTTACGATTTGAATCTGAATTAGATAACTACAGCATTATTCTTTTAAATCCAATTTGTTTTTTTCGATTATTTTTCTAACTTGTTGTAGCTAATTGTTATACAATGCCTTTAAATATCGACATATTTAAGATAAGAACGAACAACGTTTTGCCTAAGAAGGGACGGATTCTGATTGCAGAACCATTTCTTCCGGGAAGTTACTTTAACCGATCAATCGTTTTCTTGGTCGAGCATGGAAGTGAGGGCACTGTTGGGTTTATTCTTAATAAGCCGGTCGATTTTGAGGTCGTAGGTTTTGACGAAGAGTTTCCGAATTTCAAAGAACGCCTTTATGTTGGTGGCCCTGTTAGCAACGAATCTGTTTACTACATTCATACAATGGGCGATCTTATTCCGAATAGCGTCAAAATTATGGATGGACTTTTCTGGGGTGGCGATTTTGATCATCTTAAAGATTTGATTCATACCGGATTTGCTGATAACACAAAAGTACGTTTCTTCCTCGGATATTCTGGCTGGGATAAAGATCAGTTGAAAGAAGAACTCGATGAAGACTCGTGGTTGGTTTCCGATATTTCGCCTAAGATAGTAATGCAGTCGAGCGAAGAACTTTGGAAAGATATGGTGAAACAACTTGGTGGAAAATATTCTCTTTGGGAAAATTTCCCCGAAAACCCTGCTCTGAATTAGCTCTTTTGTAGTTTTTCGTTTATTTTCACAAGAATCATTTTTCTTACATCGTCGAAAAAACGAAGATATCCGATGCCTTTAATTGTAAAAATTCCGTTAGTTCCGGCTGTGAAAATTTCGACCGAGCTCATAACATCTTCTTCCGAAATATAATCTTCCTCAAAAATTGGATAGTTGAGTTTTTTGAGTTCGTCAATAATTACCTCTCGCATTACTCCCGGATTGCAGTGTGTGTTCAGCGATGGTGTGATAATTCTTTCAGGTCCAACAAGAAAGATGTTTCCCAAAAAAGTTTCTGAAACGATATTATTTTGGTTAACGATAATGCAATCGTCGGCACCTTCTCTTTTTATCTCGTTCGAAATAAGCTTTTTGAACTCATAATCGACGGTTGGTAGATTCATAACAGCACCAAATGGTTTGGGCAGTTGAGGTAAAAAGATGCATTTCTGAACAATTTTCCCAATGCTGAAAAGATACAGGTCTGGTTCGATAAAAATGTACTCCTCGGCCTTTTTGTTCATCTGGTTTTGCTGGAACATGATGATGCAACGAGCTGTTTTGTAATATCGGTTCCTGACCAACAGTCGTTTAACTTCATTCTTCAGATAGTCGCCAGTTTCGTCAGCTAACAAATCAGAGTTGAAACGGTAAATTTTCACAAGAGAAGATATACGGGCAAAAGTCTCATCAAAAAACAGAATATCTGTGCCATAGGTTAGTGTTACCTCTTGAAAACTGAACCCGAATGCCGATGAAATATAGAATTCGGTTATCCGGTCTTCAATATTCTCAATGTTCCCGTTATGCCAAAAAAGCCTTGAAAGTTTTTCGATGTTCATCTCATTAAAAGTTTTTCGATGAACATGTTAAGTAATCTGAAATCGACAATTAGCGGAAAAAGAAAACCGAAAACTGCGCCTGTAAAATGTGCATCGTGCCCAATGTTGTCGATATTTTTTTTGCCCATATATAAGCTGTAAATGAGGTAAATAATTCCAAACAAAATTCCGGGTATTGGAATAATGCCGAAGAACCAGAGTTTATTCCAAGGGTCGAAAAATATTGATGTAAAAACGATAGCCATAACAGCTCCCGAGGCTCCTATTGCCGAATATCCCTGATTGTTGCGGTGTTTGAAGATTGAGAAAAGGCTTGAAAAAATAAGGCTGGCAATGTAAAGAGCCAGAAACAGAACCGTATGTTTTGCCCCAAAATAATATTCAAAATATTGGTTGCAAACATCGCCAAAAATAAATAGCACATACATGTTCACAATTAAGTGAGTCCAGTCGGCATGTATTAACGAATGGCTTAGTATTCTGTAATACTGATGCTTGTGATAAACCAATGTCGGTTTTAAGCTAAGCCGTTCGGTAATGCCTGCGTTGCTGAAGGCATAAATCGATATCAGCGATGTGATAACTACAATTATTAAAACCATTTAGCAATGCATTATTTTGTAAATCAACTCTCTTTGCAAATCGTCTTCCGATGATGAAACGTTGTTAATCCCTTTTGATTTCATGTCGTATTCGCGCAGCAATGCAATAATATCTACCAGTTTCTTTGGTGGGTAGGCTTTTGCCGCTTTAATGTAGTCGTCCATGAAATAGGGCGATACGCCAAGTACCCTGGCCGCATTTCCACTCGATTTGTCGGGCAGGAAATGATACTTCAGAAGTTTATTGAAATAGAAGTAAAGCGACGAAACAGTTTTTACAAGTGGGTTCAGTTTTAAATTCGAATTGAAATAGATGATTATTTGATTCGCTTTTTGCACGTTTCGTTCGCCTATAGCTTTTTGTAATTCAAAGATGTTGAAGTCTTTGCTTATGCCAATGTTCTTTTCGACAATGGCAGGTGTTATAGTTGTTGCGGCAGGAAGAAGAATCATCAGCTTGTCGAGTTCGTTGGCAACTTTGCTGATATCGGTTCCAAGATATTCGGCAAGCATTGCACTTGCCTGTGGTTGTATCGGAAAGCTATTCTCTTTACAATAGTTGTTGATCCATGTAATGAGTTGATTTTCATAAATTTTTGGTGATTCGAAAACAACACCTTTTGCCCCCGCTGCTTTCAGAAATTTCTTTCGTTTGTCGATCGTTTTATACTTATAGCAAATAACCAGAATGGTTGATGCCATTGGGTTTTCGACGTACGAAAGCAACTTCTCTTCCAGATTTTTAAACTCCTGTGCTTCTTTTAAAATTACAACCTGATTGGCCGACATCATCGGGAACCGACGGGCTACAGTCAAAAGAGTGTCAATGTCAGTATCTTTTCCGTAAAGAGTGGTCTGATTAAAGCTACGTTCGCCTTCCGAAAGTACATTTTCAGCAATATAATCGGAGATAAGATCAATATAATAAGCCTCTTCACCCATCAAAATGTAGATTGGGTGGTAAATTTTCTTTTTTAAATTCTGGATTATTTCGGTATGGGTCATTCGTCGAAGAATTTTAAGTGTTTAACCGAACGGTCGTTGTCGCGGAGCATAGCCATTGCGTCTATGCCGATTTGTAAATGGTCTTGGGCAAATTTTTCGGTTACAGATTTGTCGCTTTTTTCCGTTTTTACTCCTGTCGAAATCATTGGCTGATCGGAAACCAGAAGGAGAGCGCCTGTTGGTATTTCGTTGGCAAATCCGGTAATGAAAATGGTTGCTGTCTCCATGTCTATTGCCATTGCACGGGTTTTGCTAAGGTATTTTTTGAAACGGCTGTCGTATTCCCAAACCCTTTTGTTGGTAGTGAAAACAACCCCAGTGTAATAATCGCGTCCATGATCGCGTATGGCTGAAGAAACCGCACGTTGAAGGCTAAATGCCGGTAGTGCAGGCACTTCTGGTGGTAGGTAATCGTCGGAAGTTCCATCGTGCCTGATTGCGGCAATGGGTAGAATCAAATCGCCAACATTATTTTTGGCTTTCAGCCCGCCACATTTTCCCAGAAACAGTACCGCTCTGGGCATTATTGCACTGAGCAAATCCATTACTGTGGCTGCATTTGGGCTTCCCATTCCAAAGTTTAAAATGGTAACATCGTTTGCTGTTGCACTAGGCATGTTCCGATCTTCACCAACAACCTCAACACCCATTCTTTCAGCAAACATATCGACATAATGCTGAAAATTAGTTAGAAGGATAAATTTTCCGAATGACTCTAAAGAGACACCTGTGTATCGTGGCAGCCAATTGTTGACTATTTCTTCTTTCGACTTCATTTTTTGTTTTGTCTTTTAGCAAAAATACAAATATTGACAGAAGTCCGCATATCTAATTTTACTAGTTTTGGCCGATTACAAATAAAACGTGGGTATGCCTGTTCAACTTCCAAAATTGAATTTTCCAGCTTCAACTTTTAAGTTGAAAGAAGTTGACGGTCATTTTTCTATTTTCGATCAGTCGCGCAGGAAGTTTGTTAACCTGACTCCGGAAGAGTGGGTGCGGCAGAATTGCCTTGCTTTTTTGCGCGATCAAAAAGGCTATCCAATGAGCTTGCTGGCGGTTGAAAAAAGCTTCAAATTGAACGGCAAATTGCTTCGCTACGATATTGTAGCATATTCAAAAACTGCAAGCCCGGTATTGTTGGTAGAGTGCAAAGCTCCTGAAATTAAGATATCTCAAAAGACTTTCGATCAGATTGCGGTTTATAATTTGGAGCTGAAAGTGCCTTATTTGATGGTGACAAACGGGCTCGACCATTATTGTTGTGTTATTGATGCTGAGAATTCGAAATTCCATTTTTTGAAGGAAATTCCTGATTTTGCAAATCTTTAGTCTGTAATTTGCGGTATAACAAATAGTTGCATCTTAATTTTGATGAGTAGGAATTTGGATTTTATTTGTATTTTTAATTCGATTTATTTTCTGTTGATATTTTTTTTGGGGAGAACAATCTTGAACAATACTCTTTGATGGTTTAGAATGAAATATTTTGGAAGAGTGTTGATTCTTAATGATATTACTATGAGGAATTTTCTTTTTTTATTGGTGCTTGTTGCATCTTTTTTTTCTGCGGGGGCGGCAACTGTCAATCGGGATGAGGCTAAAATAATTGCATTGAACTGGATGAACTCGCAGGGCGGGAAATATTATACTATAGATGATGTTGCTTCAATATATTCTCGGGTCGAAGATAGTATCCCAAAGCTTTATGTTGTTTCGTTCGATTCTGTTGGGTGGGTTATGATTTCCGGAACCGATCAGGTAGAACCGGTTTTGGGCTATTCAAATAATTCAACTTTTGATGTCGAATCATTACCCGATCAGGCTAAGTGGTGGTTAAATCAACGGTCGGATGAAATTTCAACCGTAATTGAGAAAAAAATTATTCCTTCAGCTGATTTGCAGCGAAAGTGGAAATCTATGGGTGCAAAGTTGATCGAAAAGAGAAACCTTTCGATATTGAAAAGCTCTATGGCGGGGCCACTTTTAAGCTCAACATGGGGACAAGGGCGTTACTACAATGGAATGGCTCCTGCTGACGAACGAAGCTCGGCCGGGAATGGCCATGTATGGATTGGCTGTGTGGCAACAGCAATGGCTCAGATTATGAAATATTGGCAATATCCATCATCGGGCTTAGGCTCTCACAGTTACAGTCATCCCGATTATGGTACTCTCTCTGCCGATTTTGAGAATTCAAATTACGACTGGTCTTATATGTCGAACAGTTTATCGGGCGATGAGGCTGAAGTTCAGGAGTTAAGTTATCATTGTGCTGTTGCTGTCGATATGGATTTTGGTCCATACAGTTCCGGAGCTTTTTTGGAAGAGGCAACAAGTGCGTTTCACAACTACTTCAAATATAATTCTGTTGTGTTTGGATCGAGTAAAAGTCGATGGGATGATGCCGAGTGGGAATCTCTTTTAATGAGGGATCTTGATGCCGGCAGACCTGTGTTTTATTCGGGTTACAATCAGTCATATACTAATGGACATGCATGGGTTTGTGATGGTTATGCAGGTTCTTATTTTCATTTTAACTGGGGGTGGGGAGGCACTGCCAACGGCAACTACCTTCTGTCCGATTTGACCCCGGCAAGTAGTAACTACTCTTATAATCAGGCTGCAATATTTAGCATAGAACCAGTTCGGCAAGACTATTTCAGCTTTCCTTATACCGAAACTTTTGAGAGCGGGAGTGCGGGTGAATATAGTGTTATGGGGGTTAGTCAGGTTACTACTGAAGATAGTCATATTGGAACCCGAAGTTTAAGGCTTGGGAAAGATGGTGTTAGCTCAGATGCTGTTAATGCAGCCTCACTTTGTTTCTTGGTGCCTGCAAGCTCGTTAGTGAATTTCTGGGTGAAGCGCGTTGCTGCCGAGGCTTCGGCTTTTAATCAGCAAAAAGTATTGTTGATGAATGAATGGGGCACAACCCCTTTAGTTACTGTTTTCGATGGCGATTATAACGACGATGAATGGATTAATTATAGCATCGATCTTTCGGCTTATGCTGGCCGGGTAGTGCGGCTTTTGTTTGTTCAGGAAGTTCATGATTACACTAAGCCTCAGTGGATGTATGTCGATGATATTTCAATTACTGGAACCAGTGTCAATTTCTCGCCTTTTTCACCTTCGAACCCTACTCCGCACGACGAAGAAACAAGTGTTTCAGTCACTCCTCAATTAAAATGGTCGAGTGGCGATCCTAATGGCGACAATCTTGTTTTTCAGGTATATCTGGGTAATACAAATCCACCTCCTTTGGTTGGTTCTGTTTTCGATAATGAATATAATCCGTCAACGTTAACCCAGAAAACAAAATATTACTGGCAAGTTGTTGCCGACGATGGTGAAATTAAGACACCAGGCTCGGTTTGGTCGTTTACCACACGAGGTATTCCTCCTACTGTGGCTAGTTGTGGGGTCGCAAATATTACTAATACGTCAGTTGATATCTGTGGAAAAATTATCGACAAGAATGGCGAAGTGGTTATTTCTGAGGGTGTTTGTTGGGGAACTTCTGCAAATTCGTTTTCGTGTTCAGAATATGCAGGAACAATAGACTCTCTGTTTACGTGCAGCATTACCGCACTGACTCCGTATACAACTTATTTGTATAAAGCTTTTGCCGAAAGCAACGAGGGTGTTGGTTACAGCAATGTGCTGTCGTTTAAAACACTGCCCGATTATGCCGTTCTATCTAATTTTTCAGCCGAAGATATTACACGTACTTCTGTTACAATAAATTATAACATTCAAAAGGTTTACGATTCGGCTATAACCCGCAGAGGCGTTGTTTGGTCTACTGAACCAAATTTTGATCCGTTAACTGCTCGGAAAGTCGAGGAGTTGGGGACTTGGAAAGAACCTGCCCGATTCTCAACTTTTATAACCGATTTGGTTGGTCCAACGGTAATTTATTATCGTGTATTTGCTGAGAACTCAGTTGGAATATCTTACTCTCCTGAACTTGCTTTTCAAACTCCAAATAAGGCACCAACCATCGACCTTGATGCAGATAATAGTACAAAAGCGAATTTTACAGGGTTCATGGGGAAAGTTTACGAACAGCAAACAGGTGGAATTGTGGCCGATGTTGATGTGGATATTAAAGACGAAGATGGCGATTCAATTAGAAAAGTGATTGTTAAGCTTAATAATCCGATTGACGGCGATGGCGAATTTATCACCTTTACAGGCGATGAAACGAGCCTGACAGTTTTGGGAGAGGGAACAGATTCTCTGATTCTTGAATCTTGGCAACTCTCTAACATCGAATGGAATAAAATAATTCAAAACATTGAATACTTCATTGATTACGACGCTCCAACCAATAGAACAAAGCGCAATATATCCGTTTATGTTTCCGATGGGTTCGATTTGAGTGATCCGGCAATAGCTCAGATTACTGTTCTTTTGGTTAACGATCCTCCGGTTCTTAAAATTGCGCCTTCGTTAGATTCAATCCCTGTTTTAGGCGGAAAAGTTTTTGTAAACCCGGGCGTTTGGGCCGACGAGCTTGACGGTGAACCTTGTGTGTACAATTACTCCTACAAATGGCAGGTTAAGAGTGCCGATGGCGAGGTTGTTACAATTGAAGATAGCATTCGACAAACAATCACTATTTCAGAAGAATATTGTGGCGATTCAATCCGTTTTGTCGAAACTGTTACCGATAGTGGTTGTGGTGGATTTAATGTTGCCGAAACTTCTGCTGCAAGTAAATGGTACGAAGTTCAACGTGTTCCTCAATCAGTTACGTTTAGCTTTATTCCCGGAGTTGCTATTAGTCAACGCTATCATAAGCTTAGTGGAAGTGCATCTTCAAAATTGCCACTTACTTTTGAAGTCCCTTCAAGTTCAAATGTGATAATATCGAACGATACTGCATATTTTCAGAGTGTTGGGCGTTCTGTTGTTTCTTGTTATCAGGAAGGAAATGCATGTTATCTTCCTTCTGATAAAGTTTTCAGGATAATTCAGGTGTTG
>JACCEE010232003.1_pt1 | contig 10321 bp, 8 predicted proteins | sample 7449931 | NCBI WGS metagenome assembly JACCEE01 (sample SAMN15323457, study PRJNA562643) | freshwater metagenome | isolation source: river surface water | place: USA:Blue River Watershed | collected 2017-08-19 | reverse complement strand
TAACAAACAATAAAAGGAGGATTTTGTGGATATTAAAAAAGGTGTTGGATTTTTAATATATTCTTTTGTTATCAATAATGAATTTGATAAAACAAGCAAAGGGAAAATATTGAAATTTACTGGAAAATTCGAAGGTGAATTAACAGAAGTTGACTTTAACAAACTCGACAGAATGAGTCAAATAAGAAGAGGTGAAACATTTCTTGAAGCAATTGAAATCGTAAAAACTTTAAAAAAACAAAATATTCAGGATATTTTGAAATTTATTATTATGGATGTTGTTGATGAATTAACAGATGTTCAACAAAGAATGTTTATTTTAATGTGTAAAGAATTTAAGATTGATTATAATGAATATATTGAAATCGATGAAGATGAAGACGAAGAAGATATAATTGAAGGTGTTGATGATTATGTTGATGATTTTAAAACAAGATATGATGATTGATTGTCAAATTACTTCGTTTTATTAAATAAGTAAATTTATTAGAGGTGTTTATGAAAAAGTTATTGTTTTTATTTTTATTTTTATGGATAAATATGCAGGCAAATATTGATATTAAAATTGAATCAGAAGTTTTAAAAAACGGATTGAAAGTTTATTACAGCCAAAATAAAACAACTCCGACTGTTGCAGTTGCAGTTTATTATAATGTAGGTTCAAGAAATGAAGAACAAGGAAAAACAGGTTTTGCTCATTTATTTGAACATATGATGTTTCAAGGTTCCAAAAATGTTGATAAAGGCGAATATTTTAAATATATCGAAAACAACGGCGGAGAAATGAACGGAACAACATCAAAAGAAAGAACAAATTATTATCAAATTATGCCCTCAAATCAACTTGAATTAGCATTGTGGCTTGAATCCGACCGAATGAGTTCCTTAATGGTTAATACTTTAAATTTTGAAAACCAAAGAAATGTTGTTAAAGAAGAAAAATCAAGCAGTTATGACAACAGACCTTACGGAATGTTATTTTTGGAACTTGATAATTTGGCTTATGATAATGAACAATATAAACACAGTGTTATTGGCTCTGTTGAAGATTTAGACAAAGCAACAACAGCTGATGCTCTTGATTTTTATAAAAGATATTATACTCCCGATAATGCTGTTTTGGTTATTGTCGGTGATTTTGAACTTGAAACCGCAAAAGGTTTTGTTAATAAATATTTTGATAAAGTAAAAAAAGGTGAATTGGCAAGAAAAAAATTTGATTTCACCGATAAACCTCAAACACAAAAAAGAACTAAAAAAATTGTTGACAAACTTGCAAAAATGCCTGCAATTGCAATTGCTTACAAATCACCTGCTGCATTACAAAAAGATTATTATTCTCTTGCAATGCTTGAAGAAATATTATTTAACAGTAATTCATCAAGACTTTATCAAAAACTTGTAAAAGATACAGAATTATCTTTGAATATTTTCGGCGGAGCAAATTTTCAGGCAGGACCTAATTTATTTTATATTTATTCAATTGTTAAAAAAGGTAAAATAGAAGAAGTTAAAAAAATAATTTATGCAGAAATTGAAAATATAAAAACAAACGGAATAACCGAAGATGAATTGAAAAAAGCAAAAAACAAAATCAATACGGATTTTATTTTTCAATTGCAATCAAATTTAAAAAGAGCTTTACTTATCGGAAATTATGCTTTATTTTTCAATGACCCTTCTTTAATAACAAAAGAATATGAATATTATGAAAAAGTAACAAAAGAAGATGTTCAAAATGCTGTTAAAACTTATTTTAAAGAAGAATTTATTAATGAAATAGAAATAACAATTCAATAGGGGATAATAATGCGAATAATAATTTTTTTACTTTTAATTTTTATTGTGAGTTGTACAACTCCTAATGTAACAATTGAAAAAAGTTTTGAAATATACACAAAATCAGATATTCCTGACAGAGATATGGCAACTATGGAAGCCAAAAGACAAGCTTATTATTTATTAAGCAAAACAAAAGGTGTGAATAATGTTAAATTTTCTTATTTAAAGTTTGAAACAAATGAAAGACTTTTATTTTCAAGTGATGTTCAATTTGATGATTTTGAACCAAAAGAAGTTAAAACGTTAGATAACGGCGGAGCAGGAACATTATATTCTGTTGTTCGTTCAAATGAAGAATACCAAAAATTGCTTGAATTAAAAGCATTTAAAACAGAAGGAAAAGGAAGAAGTGTTGAAGAAGCTTTTGATACTGCATTGAAAAAAGCAATTCCTGAATTTTTAGACGGAAATATTGAAGATTATGAAAAAATAGCAGGAACTTTAACAGTTATAAGCATTCAAAATATGGTTACAACGGCAACAGAAGTTTCTTTTGATATTATTTTTTCTCTTAATTTAACGGAAATGGGTAATTTAACACCGAAAGAGAAAGGAGAATTCTATTGTGAACTTGCAATAGGTGAAATTTATAAAAAACAAAATCCTGCTGCATATCAATTGATTGATAAAGCAACTTATTTGGATGATAAAATTGATGTTTGTTTTTATGCAAAAGGTTTATTGAAACAAAATGAAGGTGATGCAGGAAGAGCAATCTATTTTTATGAAGAAACAATAAAATTGAATCCGAATAAATTAAAATATTATCAGGCATTACAAAAAATTTATTTATTAACAGAGCAAAAAATGAAAGCATATGAAGTTGAAGCAAATATTATTAAAAAATTCAATCCTGACGGAACTCTTATTGTGAGAGAAAATGCTCCAATCGGAAGTAAAATAAATGATGTTATTTTACCTGAAATTAAATCGGAAACTTTTTCAAACGGTTTAAAAGTTTCAAAAATTATTAAAAATGATTTACCTATTTTTCAAATGACATTGGGTTTTAATTTCGGAAATGTAAACAGTCCGGAAGGAAAAATGGGACTTGTGGGAATTATGCTTAATATGTTGCAGGAAGGAACAAAATCAAAATCATCAAAAGAAATTTCCGAATATATTGATGCAAACGGTTTATATTATTGGGTTGAAACTTACGGAGATTTTTGTGAAATCAATTGTGCTTCTTTAACAAAAAACAGTGATTATTGCATTAAATTGATTGATGATTTGATTAAAAATCCTGCATTCAGCGAAGCTGAATTTAAAAAAGCAATTGAAATGGAAATGGAAACTTATAATTTAAAATCCGCAAGACCCGATTATTTGGCTTCCAAACTTTTATATATGCTTATTTATGACAATCATCCTTACAAATATTACGATTCTACAATGAAAACGATTACAGCAATTAAATTACCCGATATTACAGATTTTTTTCAAAAATATGTTAATCCTTCAAACGGACATTTGATTATTTCAGGTAATTACACCGATGATACGTTTAATAAAATAAAAACAAATTTTGAAAGCTGGACTGTTAAAGGAGAAACGATAACAGATAATAAAGATAATGTTAAAAACAGCAATTCAAACAGAGAAACAATTTATTTAATAAACAGAGAAGGAGCAAAAGCAACAATAAAATATGCAAATTTAACTGTTCCTTACAGTAATAATGATTTTATTCCTTTATATTTTTCAAATGAAATTTTCGGAAGCGGTGCAAGCAGCAGATTGTTTTTAAATTTAAGAGAAAAGGAAGGATTAACCTACGGAATTTACAGCGGGCTTTCCGAAAAGAAACAAACAGGTTTATTTGTTTTAACCGGCGAAGTAAGAAATGAAGTTACGGGTAAAGCTGTTAAAACGATTTTAAGCGAAATAGACAAAGTTAAAAAAGAAGGTTTTACGGCAGAAGAAATCGAAAATAAAAAGAAAAGCATTTCGGGACAATTTGCAATATCTTTGGAAAAATTATCGGCAATTAATGATGAATTGTTGAAAGTTAACTTTTTCGGTATGAAACCCGATTATATTTCAAATTTTTTAACAACTGTTAATAATTTAAAAGAAGAAGATGTAAAAAATACTTTTGCAAAATACATTGACAGTAAAAAAGGTATTATTGTTGTTGTTGGTGATTACAAACAAATATTAACACAATTAAAAGAAATAGGTGAAGTTGTTGTTCTTGACGGCGAAACTTTAAAACCTATGCAAACAAAATAAACTTATCAATAAAAATAAAAATTTAATTTAAATATCATTATTGTCATCTTTTAACAATGCAAGTTCTTTTTGTTCCGTTGCTGTTGTTTTTATTTCTTTTTCGAAATATTAAAATTTATAACCGAAAGATACCGAAAATTCTCTGTTGTAGGATGAAATTTCAGGTTCGTTTATAATTGAAATTATTCCTTGTGAAAATCTGGTATCAATGAAAAAATTATCTATATCAAATATCATTCCGACAATAAATCCGAAATCTTTATTATTATAACTGTAATTTTCTATTGTATTCAAAGGATTTTCTTCGTCTTCATAACAATCATTAAAAAAACCGCAATATTGGTCAAATGATTTATTTTTTAAATAAGCAGCATAAATTCCTGCATAAACATTTATAATTGAAGATGTTTTATAAGCAATTAATAAATCAGCTTCATAATATTCCAAATAAATATAATTTTCAATATATCCGTCGGTAAAATTACTTCCTTTAAGGTTATATTGTAATTCGGTTTGAAATAAAATGTTTTTAAAATATTCAACATTAAATAAAATTCCTGCATGATATGTTAATGCAAAATTACCTGTTCCCATATTAAAATTATTATTAACTGAAATCATTGAAAAATCCAAACCTGCTTTAAAACCGAAACTGTAAATTTCGGAATTTTGATTTTGTGAAAATAAGTTAATTGACAACATTAATAAAATAAAAATAATACCGGTTTTCATAACACCTCCAAAAACACGTAATATATTATAAGCAAATAATTTTCCAAATATTTTGTTAAAAATATATGTCTAAAATATTCTTTAAAATCAATTATTTAAGTGTAAAAAATAAATTTTCGCGACAAAAATGTCATACTTTTTAACAAATTAATAATGACGTAATTGTCACAGTTTGAACAATGATTTTAAAATGTTAAGCAAACAATAAAATATATTGTAAAGAAATATTTTTGATGTATTTTATATTTTAAAAAATGAAAAAATACAAGATTTTTTAAAGATTATGTAATAAAATATATTGACTAATCACCGCATTAAATAACATTAAGAGAGTATTTTTAAAATCGTAAATTTTAACAGTAAAATTTAGGATTTTACACGTAAAATTTGAAATTTAAGCTTATTTTTTCAAATTTAAGAATATAATTCAGGATTTTAAGCTTATTTTTTCAAATTTAAGAATATAATTTAGGATTTTAGCTTATTTTTTCAAATTTTAGCTTATAATTTAAGATTTTAAACTGTTTTTTCAAAATTAAGAATATAAAAATAAAAAAGGCGAATTATTTATTCTTGTTATGAAATTGACAGTTATTTTTATTTAATTTTATAATTTGTGATTATTACTTCTTTTGTTTGTGATATTTTATCTTTTTTTTGATAATTTGAGTTTTTATAATCGAAATCAAGGTAATTTATATTAAATTTATTATCAATACAAAAATTTTCTAATTTTAAATATTTAATATTATTGTGTTCAATAACATTTGATAATGCAAATTTTATATTGTGTTTATCAAGTTTTAATATAAAATCAAATAAATCAATCTCATCTTTATCAGTCCATTTATTGTTTTCATTATAAGTTGCGTTGGTTATAAAATAAGGAGGGTCCATATAAATAAAATCATCTTCTGTTAAGTTTGTTATATTAATATTTCTGAAATCCAAACAATTGAATTTTATATTTATTTTGTTAATTCTTTCATGAAAAATTTCTAAGTTATTTTTCATTGAATTGTTAAAATCTCTTTTTCCAACGGGCATATTCCAATGATTATTATTATTAAATCTTATTTGATTATTAAAGGAATAAACAATTAAAACATAAAACATTAGTATCGCTTTTTCCGATGTATGATCAACCAATTTATTAAAATCTTTTTTTAAGAGTGAGTAGTTATCTTTATTATAATTTCCCACTCCGTCAAAACTATTGGAATTATAATATTCATATCCAAAATCGGATGTATTTGAAAGATTATATTTGTTAATGATATCAATAATATTACTTTTAATATAATCAAAATTTTTGGATTTAAGAAAATTAAAAAAGTTAATAAGAATTTTTTCTTTATCAATACAAATTATTTCATTTGCTTTTATATTTATTCCTATATTTGCTCCGCCTGAAAAAATATCATAAAATTTATCTATATTTTTTGGAAAAAATTCTTTGATTTGGGGAAATAATTTATATTTTCCGCCTGTATAATTTAACGGAGATTTTATTATAATGTCAGTTGTATCTTTTTCAATAAATGTAAATTCTTTATTGCTGTCAACAATACATAAAAATAATCTTTCTGTATTATTTTGGGTTTCTGATTTTCCTGTTGTAAATGCTTTATGGTTTTGTTCAAATACTTTAACTTCACCTTTTAATTTTAAAATATTTATTATTTCTTCATCGGTTATTTTTGCTTGTGAACGGCTGTTACCTTTATTTCCCATATTATTATAAGAAACCATTATATATTTTGCATTAATATTTTTAATTAAATCTGCAAATACAATAGGTGCTTTAATTGTACAATACTGACTTTTTAATAAATTTCGTTCAATCATTTTTTTTGCGGTTCCAATAACTTCAGGTTTTTTCCATTCTGCAATATTTTCAAGCAAATGATAAGCATCTGAATATTGTCTTGAATTATAAGGAGGGTCAATATATACAATATCTGCTTTTTCAATTTTTACCAATTCATTTGCATCCATTTGATATATTTTATTATTTTCATTAAACTCATTTTTAATATTCGGAAACAGTAATAATAAATCCATTGAAATGTTTTCTTTTTTTATAAATGCATCATAATGACCACAGGTATTTGCAATTTTATCCAAAGCATATAAAAGAGATGTTATCAATATATACTTTTCTCTTATATTTATTTCATTATTCAAATATAAATTTTCAATTTTTTCTCTGATATATCCTATTTTAACAGCATTCTTTTCATCAAAATATGTATTTTTAAAATTTAACGAAAAATAATTTTCTTCTGTTGTTTTTGAACTATTAAAATCATTTATTAATTTTATTAATTTATGTTTATCATAATTTTTGTTATCAAACCAAGTGTTGTATGAAACAAAATTTGAAAAAAGCAAATCATTTATGATAATTTGAGTATTTTTATCATTAAAATTTGCTCCGACAATTCCTGTACCACCGAATAAATCCATAAATGAATTATATTTAATGTTTTCATTTTTTATGGTATTTTTGATAAAGTTAATCAGTTTGAACTTATTTCCCAAATACCTTCGATTATTAATTTCAAAAGTACTTAATTGAATTTCTGATTGGGGAAATAAGCTTTTATATTTAATAGTTTTCATAATTATTTGCTAAATATTTTTTTTATTTTATTTTCATACCAAAGATAACCATCTGATTCATCAGAATTTAAAATTTCACAAAATTTGTTTTCTGTATCAGAATATTTAAAATTATTTCCTAATATGTAAATTAAATCTTTAATACTTATAGGAATTATATTTAATCCATCAATAAACTCTGATGTATTATTTGAGTTGTAGTATTTTAATTTTTTATAACTTCGGAAAGAAACCAACACATTAGGGTCTAAATATGGTGCAATAAAAATGCAATAAGCAGTTTTATTTTTATTTTCCAAACAATATTTCCCTAAATGTCTTGTTACTGGTTCAAGTTCCATTTTTCTTTGATTATCTTTTTTACTTAAAGTTACTTCAATAAGAATATCGTAATCTTTATTTTTATATAATAAATCAGGTTTTAATCCTGAAGCAAATCTTTGTGGTAATAAATTTGCATCCAAATATAAATTCAGTATTTCAAATAAATTACATTTTTTTTCACTTATCCAATATAAACTTATTCCTGATAAATATTCAAAAACAGTTGGAATTGAAGTATCACAGTTCATTTTTTCTAAAATTTCTTTATCATCTTTATCATTACTTCTTTTTTCAATTAAATTTAACAAATCTATAACTGTTTGAGGTTTAAATTTAGTCTCGATTAAATTTTTAAATTTTTCTTCTTTTATTTTTTTTGCAAAACTGCTTAAATCAGAAATATCAGAATTAGGATAGTCTTTTTTTATTTCACAAACTATTAAATCCATATCTGGTTCCATAAAATCATAAATTTCATTAATTTTTTGATTTTTTTCTAATTTTTCTTGATATTCTTTGTTATTATAATTAATTGTATCCAACAGCAAATTTTTCCATTGTTTAAAAATATATTTGGGTAACAAATCAAGTTCAACTTGATTATTTTCAATGATAAATATATCGGTTAATTTTATATATCTTAAGTTTAAATCCTTATATTCTTCAAGATTTGCAAGTCTTCCTCCGAACGCAAATAAAACAGCATAATTAAATGTAAATTCTTGTATATCTTTACTTTTCATTAATCTTGAACTTTCAAATTTTGAAATAATTTCTTTTTTATTACTTTTATTTGTTAAATTTTCAATTCCGAACATGAATTTATTTAATTTAATTTTTGCTTTGTCTTTTATATCAGAAAAATCTGTTTCTTTTAAAAAATTGTATTTTTCATCATCATTATATTTATTATTTTTTAAATTTTCCCAATAATCCAACAATTTTTTGTATAATTCAACGGCTGATTTTGAATAATCGGAACTTTTTCTGTTTGGCAGCAAACTTAATATAAAAACATCAAATTCAAATTTATTTTTAAAGTCATAAGTGTCAAACAATTCTTTATGCTTTTCGATTGATTTTTCTGATAAATTATAAGTTATTTCATAGATGTCTTTTTTTCCTTTATATTTGCTGATTGATGAAAGCAATTCATCTTTTGTTTTACATTGAGGAAGAATATAAGCAAAAAAATCAAAATCCATTTTATCAAATTCAATACATGAATAAATAATTGCTAAAAATGGTTTTATGTTAAAATCATTATCTTGATATTTTAATAATTGTTTTAAGTAGATATAACTGTCTTTTCGTATATTAAAAGTTTTGTTAAATTTAATTTCTGCTGTTTCTTTAATTATTTTATTTCCGACTTGTGTTAATTCTCTTTTTTCATTAATCAATCCCAAATCAACAAGAGATGATGTTTTAACTCTTGCATTTTTTTCTTTCATTGTTGCAATTTCAAATAATCCTTCTTCTGTAAGTAATTCGGAATATATTTCTTGTGCTTCATTATTCCATTCTAATTCTTTATATTTTTCATTAAATTTTTGTAATAAAAACAATTGCTTTTCAATATAATATTTTAATTCTTTAACTCTGAAACTGGTTGTTCCAAATGACCATGAATAAGATTCAAAAGGAATCTTTTTTGAAACAGTTTTTTTAGACATACGAACTCCAAAAAAAGTATTGTATCAAAATTATAATTTAATGTAAATATTAAAAAAAAGACAACATCAATTTTCTGTTTCTTTAATTCATTCCTTTGACAACACTTTTAAATTATGGTATATTTTCTTTTTTTGTATTATGAAAAGGGATTTTATGGGGAAATACATATTTTTAACTGATGAAGGAACTACTTTTCAACCTAATTCAATCAGTGATTTTCCTGATATTGAAAATTTACAGGTAATAGGATTTGCATCCGGTGAAAATTCAAAAGAAGCTTTCAGTAATTTATTAAAAGAAAATAAATATTTAAAAAAAACAAGTTTTACAAATATATTTTCATATAAGATGGATAACAATTACGAAGAAACAAAATGTGATTTTACATTATAAAAAATGAAAATTTATTTCTGATAATTTAATTGATTTAATATTAACAGTCATTATGTTCCGCTTTCGTTTTATGTTATGGAAAGATTTTTAAAAAATAATTTTATCCTTAAAGAAGATATTATAAAAATACAACATAATTGCCAATCAGACTTGTATTGGGATAACGGAAAAAATTATAATTTTATGTTGATTAAACATGAACATTTATTTGTTTTCAGAAAGCCTGAATCAGATGAAGATTTATCGAAATTTAAAAACAGTATTTTTTCATATAATCACCGCATTAAATAACGTTAAGAGAGTATTTTTAAAATTGTAAATTTTAACAGTAAAATTTAGGATTTTACACGTAAAATTTGAAATTTAAGCTTATTTTTTCAAATTTTAGCTTATAATTCAGGATTTTAGCTTATTTTTTCAAATTTAAGAATATAATTCAGGATTTAAGCTTATTTTTTCAAATTTAAGAATATAATTCAGAATTTAAACTTAT
>JACCEE011268607.1_pt1 | contig 10322 bp, 2 predicted proteins | sample 7449931 | NCBI WGS metagenome assembly JACCEE01 (sample SAMN15323457, study PRJNA562643) | freshwater metagenome | isolation source: river surface water | place: USA:Blue River Watershed | collected 2017-08-19 | reverse complement strand
TTAAAGTAGAAGATGTAAATGATATAGTTGATATTCATATAAAGGGTGGAAACTTAGTAGAAAGATTATTATGTAAAGATATAGATAATACAATAGTTAAGAAATTAGATGACTTATCTTTTTATAAAAAGCAAGTAAGAATATCATTAGAAAATTGTGGAAAGATAGATCCAGAGAATATAGATGAATATATTGCTTTTGATGGATATAAAGCATTAGAAAAATGTTTATTAGAATTAAAAAAAGAAGAAGTTATAAACATAGTTACAGAATCTGGTTTAAGAGGACGTGGTGGAGCTGGATTTCCAACAGGTAAGAAATGGTCTTTTGCTGCCGCTGCAGTAGGAGAAGAAAAGTATGTAATATGTAATGCAGATGAGGGAGATCCTGGTGCATTCATGGATAGAAGTATATTAGAAGGAACACCACATTCTGTAGTTGAAGCTATGATTATAGCAGGTTATGCTATAGGAGCAGATAAAGGTTATATATATGTAAGAGCGGAATATCCTATAGCAGTTAAAAGATTTCAAATAGCAATAGATGAAGCAAAAGAATATGGAATACTAGGAAATAATATTTGGAATACAGGATTTAACTTTGATTTAGAAGTAAGAGAAGGTGCTGGAGCATTTGTATGTGGTGAAGAAACAGCATTGATGGAATCGGTAGAAGGAAAAAGAGGAGAACCAAGATTAAAACCTCCATTCCCCGCAAACTCAGGATTATATAATAAACCAACATTAATTAACAATGTAGAAACATATGCTACTGTTCCACAAATAATATTAAAAGGAGCTAAATGGTATTCTTCTATAGGTACAGAAGGTTCTAAAGGAACAAAAGTATTTGCATTAGGTGGAAACGTTAATAATGTAGGTTTAGTAGAAGTACCAATGGGAACAACATTAAGAGAAATAGTATTTGATATAGGCGGGGGAATTCCTGCGGATAGAAATTTTAAAGCAGCACAAACAGGAGGACCATCAGGTGGATGCATTCCTGCAGCTAATTTAGATACACCAATAGATTATGAATCGTTAAGTGCAATAGGTTCTATGATGGGATCTGGTGGATTAATAGTAATGGATGATTCAAATTGTATGGTAAACTTAGCTAAATTTTATATGGAATTTATAGTTGATGAATCATGTGGCAAATGTACACCTTGTAGAATAGGTAATAAAAGAATGCTTGAAATACTAAATAAAATAGTAACAGGAAAAGGAACAATGGAAGACTTAGATAAATTAGAAAAACTAGGTCAACATATTAAAGATACATCTTTATGTGGACTTGGTCAGACCGCTCCTAACCCAGTATTAAGCACTATGAAATATTTTAAAGATGAATATTTAGCACATGTAGTAAATAAAAAATGTCCAGCTCACGAATGTAAGGCATTATTAGAATACAAAATAATATCTGAAGCATGTAAGAGCTGTGGTATTTGTAAAAAGAATTGTCCAGCAGGTGCAATAATTGGAGAAGTAAGACAAGGACCATTTGAAATAATACAAGATAAATGTATTAAATGTGGAATGTGTTTTAGCAAATGCCCATTTAAATCAATAACAAAGGAGTAAGGTGATTTATGATAAATTTAAAAATAAATGATATACCAGTAACAGTAGAAGATGATACTACTATTCTAGATGCAGCAAAAAAAGTAAATATAAATATCCCTACTTTATGTTATTTAAAAGATTATAATAAAAATGCATCATGTAGAATGTGTTTAGTAGAAGTAAAAGGCGCAAGAAGTTTATTAACAGCTTGTTCTACTAAAGTAAGTGAAAATATGGAAGTATTTACTAATACAGATAAAGTAGTGGAATCAAGAAAAAATAACTTAGAGTTAATTTTATCTAATCATGATAAAGATTGTGATCATTGCTTAAAAAAAGGTAAATGTTATCTTGAAAAATTATTTGATGAACATAAAACTAATGATGATAAATATGGTAAATTTGAAGATTTAAAAGAAATTGATGTATCAACAACTTATATAGTAAGAGATCCAAATAAATGTATTTTATGTGGAAGATGCGTAGAGATATGTAGAAATGTTCAGGGAATATCTGTAATAGGTAAAAATAAAAGAGGAATTAAATCACATATAGGATGTGCTTTTGAAGCGGATATGGTTAATTCTCCATGTATTGCTTGTGGACAATGCATATTAGTTTGTCCAACAGGAGCATTAAGTGAAAAAGACGATGTAAAAGAAGTACAAGAAGCATTAAATAATCCTAATTTGCATGTAGTAGTAGCAACAGCTCCATCTGTTAGAGTTACATTAGGGGAAGAATTTAATTTACCAATAGGTACAAATGTAAAAGGACAAATGGTAGCGGCTTTAAGAAGATTGGGATTCGCAAAAATATTTGATGTTAATTTAGGCGCAGACTTAACAATAATGGAAGAAGTAAATGAATTAGTAGAAAGAATAAAAGAAAATAAAAATTTACCAATGTTTACATCTTGTAGTCCAGGATGGATTAAATATGTAGAACATTATCATAGTGATATGATAAATAACTTATCAACATGTAAATCCCCTCAACAAATGTTGGGATCAATAATAAAAACATATTATGCAAAGAAAAATAATATAGATCCTAAAAATATATATGTAGTAATGATAATGCCATGTATAGCCAAGAAGTTTGAAAAGAATAGAGATAACCAAAATGCATCAGGATATCCAGATGTAGACGCAGTTTTAACTACTAGAGAATTAGCTAGATTTATAAAGAAACAACAAATAGATTTTAATGGATTACCAGAAGAAGATTTTGATCATCCATTAGGAGAAGGAGCTTCAGTAATATTTGGCAGTAGTGGGGGAGTAATGGAAGCAGCCCTTAGAACGTTAGTTGAATTATCTACCCATGAGAAACTAAATGATATTAATTTCACTCAAGTAAGAGGCTTAAAAGGCGTTAAAGAGGCATCTTATGTAGTAAATGGTAGAACAATTAATGTGGCAGTAGTAAGTGGTATTAAAAATGCTAAAGACATATTAAAGAAAATAAAAAATAAAGAAGTAAATTATGACTTTGTAGAATTCATGACTTGTCCAGGTGGATGTATAAATGGAGGAGGACAACCATTTATAGATTTCACTAAATATAGCTGGGATGAAGCAAAAAAACTAAGAGTAGCATCAATATTAAATGAAGATGAACACTTAGTAATAAGAAAAGCACATGAAAACGAAGCTATAAAAGAAATATATAAAACATTCCTTGGAAAACCAGGAAGTGAATTAGCGGAAGAAATACTACATACGAAGTATAAACAAAGAGAAAAATATAAGAAAAATTAACTTGCTATAAAAAAGCAAGTTTTTTTTATAATATTTGTGTAAAGTTTTACATAAATATTAAAAATATGCTATACTGATTAAAAGAAAATAGGAGACTGATAGCATGATATTAAAAAGAGAATTTAGAAATATACCAAGACATTATAATTTACTAATAAGCATGACTAATCAACACTATTTTGTTGGAATAGTAAATGAATGGATTGTAGATAACTATTATTTAATATTAGTAATGAGAGGCTTAATAGAAGTTGCTTATTCTAAGAGAGAAAATAGAAAGTATTTAAAAGAGAGTAGCTTTGTTAATCAGGCTGTTTTAAGCATACTTGAAAAGCACAATTATAAAATAGATCAAAAGATGTTAATAAAAGATTTAAATAAGATACAAAAGGAAAATGATTATTATTTTTCATATCAGGAATTAGAATTGCTACCAGTAATAACTCATATTAATTTAATTAAAAAAATAAATGAAATAGCATTAAAAGAAGCGGATGATATAAGAATAAGAAAAAGAGTAAAAAGACTTATAGCAGTTATAAAAAGAAATTTAAAATATAAGAGAGAGACTAACTTTAAATGGCATTTTAATTTAAAGGATCCTTTGACTAAATATGAAATAGTTTATCTAAACGAACAATTAAGAGATTTAAATGAGAATTCAAATAAGGTATTTAAAGAGTTAAATACATTTTTAAATGAAAATAATATATTATTAAGAAATGTTATTGAAGAAGTACATATAGAAAACGTAAGAAGAAACATTACTATAGCTAATGTTTTTAATAGTGTTAATAGAGTTAATGATATAGAAGATGAAAAGACTTATGATGGATTGAGTAAATTAGAAAGATTATTTGAAAAAGATTCTTGGTTTGAAAAGATGGATACTCAATCTAAAATATTATATAGAGAAAAGTTAGTAAAATATTGTAAGAAAAAGAAATTAGATCCCTATGTTTATTTAAATAAGTTAATAAATAAGGGTGGACATATTGGAGAATATTTATTTAAAGAAAAAAATGTTAGAATTAGAACTTATATATATATATTTATATTATCTTCTATTACTTTAGTATTATCTTATTTTTTAAGTAGTTTATTAACTAATTATATAATCTTAGGAACAATATTATTATTAATACCTGTCAGTGAAGTAGTTAATTATTTCTTAAAGAAAATATACTTATTAATATATAAAGCTAAGCCTTTGTTTAAATTGGATTTTAATAGAGGAGTACCTAAGGAATATAAAACAATGATAGTTATTCCCACAATAGTAAAGGATGCTAAAAAAGTAAGGAAAGTATTTGAAAAGTTAGAATCATTTTATTTATGTAATAAAAGTAATAATTTATATTTTACTTTATTAGCAGATTGTTCTGAATCTAAAACTGAACATTGTGAACATGATAAAGAAGTTGTAAAAGAAGGATTAAAAGTTTCATTTTTATTAAATAAAAAATATGGTAAAGATATATTCTATTTTGTATATAGAAATAGAAAATTTAATAAAGGTGAAAACTCTTGGTTGGGATTTGAAAGAAAAAGAGGAGCATTATTAGATTTTAATGATTTAATAATGGGAAATTTATCTAGTGAAGAGATAGAAGATAAATTTAATATAAATACTTTTAAGAAATTTAAAGAAAAAATAAAATATGTAATAACATTAGATGTTGATACTAATTTATTTTTGAATTCAGCATTAAAGCTAATAGGAACTATGGCTCATCCTATGAATGTTGCACATTTAAATAAACAAAAGAATGTTGTAACAAAAGGATATGGAATGTTACAACCTAAAATATGTGTAGACATAGATTCTACTAATAAGTCTATGTTCTCACAAATATATGCAGGAATAGGTGGATTTGATCCATATAGTAATTTCTTTCCTGACTTTTATCAAGATGTATTTGATGAAGGACATTTCGTAGGAAAAGGAATATACGATTTAGAAATATTTCAGCATGTATTAAAAAATAGATTTCCAAACAATTTAATATTAAGTCATGATTTAATAGAGGGTAGTTATTTAAAATGTGGAAATGTTTTAGATATAGAATTAATAGATGATTTTCCATCTAAATTTTTAGTTGATGCAACTAGAAGATCTAGATGGGCTAGAGGAGATTTCCAAATAATAAATTGGGTTAGAAAAAATGTTAGAAATGTAAAAAATGAAAGAGTTAAAAATCCAATATCACCTCTTGCAAGATTTAAAATATTAAGCAATATAACAAGGGGATTATTAGAGTTTAATTTATTATTAATAATATTTTTATCATTTATAATAAATAAAGTATCTCCAGTATATTCATTATTATTTGTATTATTTGTAGGATTAATTCCAACATTCTCTTATATAAGAGAAAAGTTAATGTTTAAAGATTTTAGTCTTACTACAATAAAATATTATAATGTTATATCTACTGGGGGTAAAGCATTATTGTTAAGAACTATTTCTTTCTTTGCTAATATTCCATACAATGCTAAATTATATTTAACATCATTCTCTAAATCATTTTTCAGAATGTTTATAAGTAAGAAAAAATTACTTAATTGGATGACTGCCGAGGAAGCGGAAAAAGTAGTTAAAACAACATTCAAAAATCATATCAAGAATTTTAAATTTAATTATATATCAGCAATATTATTAATGATTCTAGTAATAAAATTTGGTAAATATATTTATATAGGAATATTTATATCTTTATTATTCTTATTTGCGCCTATTTTAGCTTATTTATTAAGCGGAGATATCAAAAAAATCGGAGCAAAAGATTGTGAAGAAGATAATAAGAAAGTATTAGAAATAGCAAAAAAGACATGGAAGTTCTTTGAAGATAATTTAACTCATGAAACTAATTATTTAATACCAGATAATTATCAATTAAATAGAGAAGTAAAAGAAGATATAAAGACTTCTCCCACAAATATAGGATTATCTTTAGTATCAGTAGTAAGTGCCTATGAATTAAAATTGATATCTAAACAAGAAATGATTAGATTAGTTAAAAAGATAATTGCTACAATAAAGAAGTTAGATAAATGGTTTGGACATTTATACAATTGGTATAATATTAAAACATTAAAAGTAATGTATCCACATTTCTTATCAAGTGTTGATAGTGGTAACTTTGTAGCATCTTTAATAGTAGCAAAAGAAGCATTAGTAAAATTGAATTTAAAAACAGTAAAACCTATAATAAGTGATATAAATAAATTAATAGATGAAACTGATTTCTCTAAATTATATTCAGAGAGTGGTTTATTCAGTATTGGATATAATGTTGATGAAGGTAAGTTATTACCATATAACTATAATAAGTTTATGAGTGAAAGTAGAATAACTAGTTTTGTAGCAATAGCTAAGGGAGATGTTCCTAGTAAGCATTGGCTATATTTGGATAAAACTTTAACTAAATATAAACACAAAAAGGGATTAGCTTCTTGGAGTGGTACAGCATTTGAATACTTTATGCCCATTATATTCATGAGAAGTTATCCAAATACATTATTGGATGAAAGTTATTATTTTGCATTCTATGTTCAAAAAGAATTTATGAAAAGATTAAATCTTGATTATCCTTGGGGAATATCAGAATCAGCATATAATGAATTAGATGATGCTAATAGTTATAAATATGGAGCATTTGGTATACCTTATTTAAGATTTAGAAATGAACCAATAAGCAGAGTTGTAATATCTCCTTATAGTTCAGTATTAGCTATAACTGAATTTCCGGAAGATGTAATAAAAAATTTAAAAGGCTTACTAGATTTAAATATGTTAGGAGATTATGGTTTTTATGATGCATATGATATAACTGATAAAACTCCAGTATATTCATATTATGCACATCATCAAGGAATGATATTAAGTAGTATAACTAACTATTTAAAAAATGGAATAATACAAGATTACTTTGAAGCAGATAAAAACATAAGAGCATTTATAGCTTTATCAAAAGAAAGAGTACAATTAAAACCATCTATAAATTATCAAATTATAAAGTATAAAAAATATACCTATGACAAAGAGTCATTCATAAATGATATAAGAGTATTTAGACATTTATCTACATTACCAGAAATATCTATTTTATCTAATTCTAAATATAGTTTAATGATAAATGATAGAGGTAATAGTTACAGTAGATATAGAAATATTCAAATAAACAGATATAGAAAAGTAACAGAACAAGATTATGGTATGTTCTTATATATTAGAGATAAGAAAAGTAATAAAGTATGGTCTAATACTTTTGCACCAGTAAATAAAACTCCAGATAATTATGAAGTAGTATTTGCTCTTGATAGAATTAAATTTATTAGATTAGATGAAAAGATAATAACTAAGACAGAAATAGTAGTTACTAAAACTCATCATGCAGAAATAAGAAAAGTAACATTTAAGAATTTAAGTAATAAAACTAGATTCTTAGAGTTAACTACTTATAATGAACCAATATTATTTGAAAATGCTAATGATATAAGTCATCCAGCATTTGCTAAGTTGTTTATAAGTACAGAATATGATTCTGAAACTAATACTATAATAGCAATGAGAAAATTGAGAGATTCTGATACTAAGTATTATATGGCTAATAGATTAATAATAGAAAATCCTACTGATAAATATCAATATGAAACTAATAGAATGGAATTTATTGTAGAAATAAAACATTAGCTAATCCTAAAGCTATAAATGAAAAATTAACTAATTATGTTGGTACTCCTTTAGATCCTATAATAAGTTTAAGAAATACAATTAAATTATTAGCAGGAGAAGAGACAACAGTATACTTTGTATCTGGATTTGGTAAATCTAAAGCACAAGTAATGGATATTATAAATACATATTGTGATGAAGAATCAATAGAAGAATTGGGATTTGAAGTCGCAACAATTATGAGTAATGTTACAAATAAAATGGTTAATATTACTGGTAATGATATGAGACTTTATAACACAATATTAAATTATTTATTCCAAACTAGCCGTATATTTATAAATGATGAACATAAAGAAATATTAAAAAATAATAAAATGACTCAAAAGAATTTATGGAAGTTTGGAGTATCTGGAGATTTACCTATTGTACTATTAGAACTACATACAATAAGTAATCTAAGTTTATGTAAAGAAGTATTAAGAGCGTTTGAATATTATAAGAGTAAATCAGTATTTATAGATTTAGTTATAATAAATTGTGAAGCTAAAGATGATGCTATGATAATGAGTAAAGAAATAGAAGATGAAAAGTATCATATGTATGCACTAAATAGTTTTAATAAAACTCCTGGTAGTATATTTGTTGTAGATAATAATCTTATTGTTGAAGAAGAGAAAATGCTATTAAGAATGGTATCAAGATTAAAACTTGATAGTGATAAATATAATTCTTTACAAGGATTTATATATGATTTACAAAGTTTAAATACAGTTAGTCATAGAGTAAAAAATGAAATAGTTGATAGTTTGAAACTAGAATATAATGAGCCATTAAAATTAGAAAATAAATATGGTGGATTTACTAATAATGGTAAAGAATATGTTATAAAAAATAATAATACTCCTTTAGCTTGGAGTAACGTTATGGCTAATAAGAATTTCGGTACAATTGTTACTAACAATGGATGCGGATTTACTTATGCACTAAATAGTAGAGAATTTAAATTAACAAGTTGGACTAATGATCCGTTATTATCCGATTTATCTGAAGGTATAAAAATAAATAATAGAAATATTAATTTTAATATAACTAAGTTTGGATTTGGATATAGTGAATTCTTAGGAAATATAGAAGATTTAGATATATCTTTAACTCATTTCGTAGCAAAAGAAGATATGAATAAGTTCTATTATTTAAAAATTAAAAATAATAAATCAGAACAACAAACTATAGATTTAAGATATTGGATAAATCCAGTATTAGGAGTAACGGAAGAAAAAACAGGTAGATATATATTATGTGATTATGATAGTAATAATAATATTGTTACAATGCAAAATGTATATAATGATATATTTGGAAATAATTTAGTTTATATGACTAGTACAGAAGCTATATCTGAAGTAGATATAAATAGAATATTATTTAAAGAAATAGAAACAGAAATAACATTAGAACCTAATGAAGAAAAAGAATTATCTTTCATATTAGGAGTAACAGACAAAGAAAATATAGATATCAAATATAAAGATATATATTCTATAAAAGAAGAATTAAATAATGTTAAAAATAATTGGAAAGATATATTAGAAACTATACAAATTAAAACTCCTGATGCTAGTTTTGATTATATGGCTAATGGTTGGTTGTTATATCAAACACTAAATTCAAGAATTTATTCTAAATCAGGATTCTATCAAGTAGGTGGAGCATTTGGATTTAGAGATCAATTACAAGATTCTATGAATATTTGTACAATCAATCCAGAAATAACTAAGAATCAAATAATATCTAATGCTAAACATCAATTTGTAGAAGGAGATGTATTGCACTGGTGGCATGAAGATTTGAAAGTTGGACTAAGATCTTTATATAAAGATGATTATTTATGGTTAATATATGCAGTAAGTGAATATGTAAATATTACTAATGATTATAGTATATTAGATGAAAGGATATCTTTTGTAGAAGGCCCTCCATTATATGGTGAGGAAAAAGAAAAAGGTATAACATTTACTTATAGTGATAAAAAAGCATCATTATATGAACATTGCTATTTAGCAATAAATAAATCTATGAAAGAACTTGGTAAGAATGGTTTACCTCTAATGGGTGGAGGAGACTGGAATGATGGAATGAATAAAATAGGAGAAGATGGAAAAGGTACTAGTGTATGGCTTGGGTTCTTCTTGTATGAAATGATTAATAAATTTACGGATATATTAAAGATATATAAACCAAGCGAAGATTTAGAAAGATATAATAAATTTAATGAAAAATTAAAACATTCAATAAGAGAAAATGCTTGGG
>JACCEE010844230.1_pt1 | contig 10322 bp, 6 predicted proteins | sample 7449931 | NCBI WGS metagenome assembly JACCEE01 (sample SAMN15323457, study PRJNA562643) | freshwater metagenome | isolation source: river surface water | place: USA:Blue River Watershed | collected 2017-08-19 | reverse complement strand
TCCGGAACAAATCCCGCGCCCAGGCCCTGCAACTTGTGGGGGCCTTTGCGGCCTTCCGAGAGAACGGGGGATCCGGCCGGTTCTACGGCGATGATCTTCACATCCGGCTTCTTCTGTTTCAGAACTTCACCGACACCGGTGATCGTTCCTCCGGTTCCGATTCCCGCGACAAAGATATCGACATCTCCGTCCGTGTCTTCCCAGATTTCCACGGCCGTGGTGCGGCGATGGACTTCCGGGTTCGCCGGATTCCAGAACTGATTGGGCATGAAAGAATTCGGAGTTTGCGCGACAAGTTCCTTCGCCTGAGCGATTGCGCCGGGCATTCCGTCGCTTCCGGGCGTCAGAATCAGTTCCGCACCAAGAGCGGCGAGAAGATTTCTTCTCTCGATACTCATGGTCTCCGGCATCGCGAGGATCAGGCGAAGCCCTTTGGCTGCGGCAACGAATGCCAATGCGATACCCGTATTTCCGCTCGTCGCTTCAATGATCACCGTATCCGAATTGATCTTCCCCTCCCGAATGGCCGTCTCAATCATCGCGTTGCCTATGCGGTCTTTGACCGATGACAATGGGTTGAAAGACTCGAGCTTGGCGATAATCAATGCGTCCGGGTTGTGTTTGCGGTTATATCGGGCAAGCTCCAACAGAGGGGTTCGTCCGATCAGGTCAGTTAGGTTGTTGTAAATTCGTGCCATGAGTATTTCCTCCGTGTGAGTCTTGCTTCCGATGGGTGCATCTTGATGGTCCATGGAACTTGTGATTCCTATTCGTTGCGACTTACGCTTCTCCGTACACCGCAACAAAAGCGGTTGTCAGAGCGGCGAGTAGGTCGTCGATATGCTCGATACCGACCGAGATGCGAACGGTGTTCGGGTGAACGCCGATCGAGCTGAGCTCGGATTCGGTGAGCTGCGAATGTGTCGTGCTTGCCGGGTGGATCGCAAGGGACTTCGCGTCGGCAACGTTGGCCAGATTTGAGAAAATCGGCAAATTGTCGACAAACTTCTTGGCCTCCTCCGCCCCGCCCTTCACGTCGAAAGTGAAAATTGATCCGGCATATTTCGGGAAATATTTCACAGCAAGCGCATGATACGCACTCGACTCGAGCGCCGGGTGATTTACATGCTCGACGTGCGGATTCTTTTCGAGGAACTTCGCGATTGCAAGGGCGTTCTCATTGTGACGCTCGACACGAAGGGACAGCGTTTCTAGACCCTGAATGAACAGGAAGGCATTGAACGGGCTGATCGTCGCACCGGTATCGCGGAGCAGAATGACGCGAGCCCGAAGGATGAACGCGAGATTGCCGAAAGCATCCGCCGGAACCAGACCGTGATAACTCGGGTCCGGATTCGTGTACTGCGGGAAACGTCCGGATGCCGCGTAGTCGAACTTGCCGGCATCAACAATCACGCCGCCGATACTCGTGCCGTGTCCTCCGAAAAACTTCGTCGCGGAATGAATGACAATGTCCGCGCCGTGTTCAATCGGACGAAAAAGGTACGGAGTCGCGAAAGTATTGTCGACGACAAGCGGAATGCCGTGACGATGCGCAACGGCCGCGACAGCCTCGATATCCGTAATATTGCCATTTGGATTTCCCAACGATTCGACAAAGATGGCCTTGGTCTCGGGACGAATCGCCGCCTCGAAGTTCTGTGCATCATCCGGATCGACAAAGCTTGTCGTAATGCCCTGATACTTGAGCGTGTGAGCCAGAAGATTGTACGTGCCGCCATAAATCGTCGATGCGGAAACAATATGATCGCCGGCAGAGGCAAGATTCTGGATCGCATACGTGGTCGCCGCCGAACCGGATGCCACAGCCAACGCGGCCGCTCCGCCCTCCAAAGCCGCGACGCGCTTCTCGAAAACATCCGTCGTCGGGTTCATAATTCGCGTGTAAATATTGCCGGCTTTCCGAAGCCCGAAAAGATCGGCGCCCTCTTCCGAATTCTCGAAAACATACGAAGTCGTCTGGTAAATCGGAACGGCTCTCGAGCGCGTCGTCGGATCAACGACCTGACCGGCATGTACCTGAAGTGTCTCAAAATGAAGTTCGTTTCCCATAATCTTACCCTTCCTTCTTCTCCCACCCGGGGTTAGTTGCGATATTGTTATCGCTTTTCTATTCCCTACAATTTCCATAGGTTTAATATATATCCCTTCGCGCATATTGTCAACAGGGTTTTTTCGCGAAATATGCTTGGGCGGATTTATGATGGTTGAAGGTGGGTCGGAAGGCGTGGGAATTCGGTATCCTTATCCAACTGTGGTGCAGGATTACCGCCTGGATTCGAGATCTGTCCGCGTCAGGCGGTAGTTTCCCGATTCCTGACTACTCCGCTTCGCCAGAATACCGCCTAGATTGGAGTTTTGGTCGTTCCAGGCGGTAGTTTTCCGGATTCTGACTACACTGTGGCGCGAGAATACCGCCTGGATTCGAGATCTGTCTGTTCCAGGCGGTAGTTTCCGGATTCTGACTACACTGTGGCGCGATATTGCAGCCTGGCAATATAATTCTGATTTTCTAGGCTGCGTTTTTCCCGATTTCTGCGCCATCTGCGACTCTTGAATGCAGCCTGAATTCCAGTTTTATCTGTTCTAGGCTGCAAATCTCGGTTCCTGTTCCTTTTGCCGCTGGCTAATCACAGCCTGGATTTGAGTTTTGGTTCTCTCAGGCTGTGCTTTTCGGTTCCTGAACCATCAGGCGGCTCCTGATTGCAGCCTGACAATATGATTCCGCTTTTCTAGGCTGCATCTTACCAGTCATCAATTCTCTCACGGCGCGAAAAAGCAGCCTTGAGTTCGCATTTCTGCTGTCTCAAGGCTGTATTATCTCTTATCGAATTGTTTCAGTGCAGAGTCTCCCGGCGCATGCCTCGCACCTTATCGAAACTCGTTCTTCCTCGTCTTCCCGGCGCATACCTTGCGCCGCGTTAACCTCGTCAGGCCTAATCGACGCTCGTCAACTCTCGTCATCCTGCATCGCTGCTGAAAGGACCTCGAAAATCTCCGAATGCGCTTTCTTGAGCGAGACGGGCACACCTCGAGAATCCAGGAAGCAATGCCGACTCTCGCCGAATGCTCGAAGTTCTCCGGTCGACGCATCGACAATCTGATAGGAGAGGTTGAGCTTGACACCGGTGAAGCGCTCGATCTTTGTCAGCACCTGCACCGTGTCGCCGAATCTCGTCATTGACTTGTACTCACAGGTGACCCCCAGTACGGGGCTCACAATTCCTTCTTCTTCCATTCGCGCATACCCGAAACCGATCTTTTCGAGAAAATCGACGCGTGCCTCTTCGAACCAGCGGATGTAGTTCGAGTGATGGACGATGCGCATCTGGTCGGTCTCATAGTAGTGGACCTTGTGTTCGTAGGCGGGTATGTTTGCCATGGATGGCTCCTCCAATGCTTTTCGCGAATATAAAGGATGCGGCTTATCTCTTGAACATCGCGTACGCGCGCACCGGAGATCCGTCGATTCCGCCGATGTTCAGGGGGACGGCGGAGAAGAAGAATCGGCGACCGGCGATGAGCGAGACGTTTATAAGTCCTTCGACGGGGATGATTCCGCGGGACAGCAGTTCGGTATGCATATAGGAGATATCCTCGCCTTTGATGACGATCGTCGGCAAATCGACGCCGAGCATACGAATTCTCTTCTTGACCAGATATTCGACGACGGATTTCGAGAAGACCGGATAGTTGCCGAAATACGCGGGAGTACCAACCTCTCGTTCCCAACCGGTATAGATGAGGACTCTGTCATTGCGCGCGATCTTTGCGCGCTCGGACTCGTCGAGTTCGATGACGGGATGCTCCTCGCCGCCGGCATAGTAGAGCCGGGCGCGAACGCAGATCGCCTCGCCCGACAATGATTCGAGCGGAATCTCGTCGACGGGATCGCCGTTCGGCATGAAGTGCAAGGGCGCGTCGAGGTGTGTGCCGGTATGGCTGCCGAATCGAAGCTCTGTCACGAGGCAACCGTCCTTCTCGAAGGAGGTCATCGGCTCCAGAGACACGCCGGGATCGCCCGGGAATACGGTCATTTGTGTGGTGATCTTCTGCGATAAATCAACGTACTTCATCTGTTGTCACTCCTCTTATGTCGTTCCCCTCAAGTATCTGAAAAAACGCAACGAGTCGTTCTGTGATCTTCCCCCGATCCTCGGGAATCGGCCGATATTGTACATAGGGCTTCTGGACCGATGAGAACAGAATCCGTCCCTTGAATCGCGGATGCGAGAGTATGCGAGAGAGAGCCTCCATGTCCGGACGGGCATTCTCCACATAGTACAAAAGGACCGCTTCTGATTTAACATGCACGCGAGAGAATCCGTGTTTGGCCGCCATCGCGCGGATGTATGAGATATCCGTAAGGGTTTGCACCTTCGCGGGCACATCGCCGAAACGGTCGGTCAGTTCGTCGATAACGTCGAAATATTCCTTCGTCGAGGCGATTGACCCGATCCGGCGGTATGCGTCCATGCGCTGACCGGCGTCGGCGATATAGTCTGCCGGGATATAGGCGTCGACGTCCATATCGACGACCGCCTCGTGCTTCTCCGGCTGCACTTCGCCGCGAATCGACCGGACCTCTTCTTCGAGCATCCGGCAATAGAGATCGTATCCGATCACATCCATCTGTCCGTGCTGCTCCGGTCCAAGAAGATTTCCGGCGCCCCGGACTTCCATATCGCGCAAGGCGATCTTGATTCCCGAGCCGAGCTCTGTGAAATCACGAATCGCCGTCAGCCTCTTCTCGGCAATCTCGGTGAGGATCTTGTCGCGACGGTACGTAATGTATGCGTAGGCTTGTCGATCCGACCGACCCACACGTCCGCGTAACTGATAGAGCTGTGCCAAGCCGAACCGGTCGGCGTCCTCGACAATAATCGTATTGACATTCGGCATGTCGATTCCGCTCTCGATGATCGTCGTGCATACCAGAATATCTGCCTCGTGGAAGATGAAACTCTCGATGATGTTCTCAAGCTGCCGTTCACTCATCTTCCCATGCGCGAAAAGAACCCGCGCGCCGGGAAGCGCTTTCTCCAGCGCGGCAGCCTTCTCCTCAATGCGCCGCGTATCATTGAACAGATAAAAGATCTGACCTTCGCGGGAAATCTCCCGAAGACACGCCTCCTCAATCATCTGCTCGTCGTATTCCATGACGTAGGTCTGGACAGGTCGCCGGTCTAGGGGCGGTTCCTCCAGAACGGAGATATCACGGATGCCCGAGAGCGACATATGCAGGGTTCGAGGGATCGGCGTCGCCGTCAAGGTCAGCACGTCGACATTACTGCGCAGGTGCTTGAGTTTCTCCTTGTGCTCGACACCGAAGCGTTGCTCCTCGTCGATGACCAGAAGCCCTAGATTCTTAGGAATGATGTCTTTCGAGAGGACGCGATGTGTTCCGACCACGACATCGACGGATCCGTCATTCAAGCCCTTCACCGCCTGCTTGATCATCGCGGGATTGGCAAACCTCGACAATAACGCGACCTTCACCGGAAACCTCGCCATCCGCTCGTGCAAATTCTCGAAATGTTGCTGGACAAGAACGGTCGTCGGTGCCAGAAGAATCGCCTGCTTGCCGTCGTTCACGCATTTGAAAATCGCTCGGAATGCGACTTCGGTCTTACCGAATCCCACGTCGCCGCAGAGGAGTCGATCCATCACCTTCTCCGACTCCATATCGCGTTTTATGTCCGCGATCGCCGATAGCTGATCCTCCGTCTCCTGATAAGGGAAGTCCTCCTCGAACTCGCGCTGCCAGACGGAGTCCGGCGAGAATGCGAAACCTTTGTTGGCCTGTCGCTTCGCGTACAGCTCAACCAGACTGAAGGCCAGTTGGCGGATCGATGTCCGGGCCTTCTCCTTCATCCGGGTCCATTCCTGCCCGCCGAGACGCGAGAGTTTGGGCTCACGTCCCTCCGATCCGACATACTTCTGGATCTGATCCAGATTCTCCATCGAGATATAAAGAGCGTCATCCGACGCATAAGAGATCTTCAGATAGTCGCGCCGAACCCCGGCTGCCTCCATATTAACCATGCCATCGTAGCGTCCGATACCGTGCTGTTCGTGAACGACCAGCTCGCCCGGCACCAGATCGCTGAAAAGATCGATGTGTACGCCGGAACCCTTCTTCTTGCGAAGCGGCCGGTCGACGCCGAAAATATCCTGCGTTCCGATGACCATGAGTTGCGCGGCCGGATAAGTAAATCCCGAGGGCATATGCGAGGAGGAGAGATTTACGGAGGCACCCTGCTCGGCAAGATATGCGCGAAGCCGATCAGCGCGGACGCCTACGCCCGCCATAAGGACGGTGTCCAGGCCCGACCGGTTGCGCTCGCGAACCAGTTCCGTCAAGGCCGCCTCGTGTCCGCGGTAACTGTTGACAGCGCTTCCGGTTATCGTAAGGTTCGCGCCTCCCGGGAACCCATTGCCCGAAGAAGGCAGCGCGGCCAAGGAAATCACCTGCCCGCCATTATCCAGTGAGGCGAAGATCTCCGTCCCCTTCCATACCGCCTCAGCCGCGGTATAGGGTACGAGCCTTTTCTCGAAAAGCGATTTGAAACGCATGTGGAAATCCGCCTGGACTCCGTCGAGGCGTTTCTTGATATGGAGCGTCTCATCGACGAAGAGAAGAACATCGGAATGACGAAGGTACGAAAGGACGGAAACGTTATCCGGCAGAATCAGACGGACCCATTTCTCCAAACCGGGAAAATGGACGCCGGCACGGATCCTCTCCGCATCCTGCAATGCCAACCGGGAGAAATCCTCGGCATCCGCCGCGGACGCGCCGTTGCGAATCGCTTCCTCCCGGAGATTCTCGCCGGCGACGAGGATGCGGTCTGCAACAACGCCGCGCTGAGTATCGGGAACAAAGATTTCCCTCGCAGGCGCGATCCGGATATCGGAGCGTTTCTCGGTTGACCGTTGTGTCTCCAAGTCGAAATGCTTAATCTGGTCGATATCCTCATCGAAAAACGAGATACGGACCGGTTCCTCGCATCCGACCGGGTATACGTCGAAAATATCGCCGCGCTGGGCAAATTCGCCTTCGCCCTCGACGGTGCGCATTCGTTCATAGCCGATCTCAACCAGTTGTGCCGCGAGGACATCCGGCGCGATGCGTGAGCCTATGCGAAGGGAAATCGATTGCGCGAGAAAATCCTCGGGTGTCATCAGTCGAGATGGCAAGGCGCCCGCAGACAAGATGAATGCCGGAGCGGAGTTATGCAATATACGGTCTATCGCGCCGAGGCGTGACAGCTCCGCGTCCCGGCTGGAGGCCTCGACGTCGGCAAGATTCGTGTCTCTCGGGCGAAGAACCGGAAGGTCCTCTTCTCCGAGGAAAGCGGCGAGATCCGCACGAAGCGTGCGGGCTTTGAGCTCGTCCGCTACGATGATCGCCGCAGAACGTCCGGTCTTACGGATCAGCGCCGCGATCAGGTAAGCTTTCTGACTCTCCGTCATACCGGATAAATTGATATGGCGACGATCCTTTTCGTCAATGAGAGAGCATAAACGGACAAACGCCGGATCTCGTATTGCGGCGGCGAGAATCGAAGTCAGGTCGACACTCGTGCTCATGTAGCCTCCCGGATCATCTTCTCGGCGGATTCCGCGGCGCGGACAAAAGCTTCAAACATTGTCTCCTTGTCTTCCGGTCCAATATCGGACAACACAAAATCCGCAAGGTCCCATCGTTCCGGTACGGGACCGCAGCCGACGCGAATGCGCGGGAAATCCTGTGTACCCAGACACGAGATGATTGACTTCATCCCGTTGTGCGTTCCGGGACCGCCCTTGTCGCGGACGCGAACGGCACCCTTCGGCAGGTCAATATCGTCATAGAGAACGATCAGATTCTTCGGTTCAATCTTGAAAAATGCCAGAGCTTCCCGTACGCTCTCGCCGGAAAGATTCATATACGTGTGCGGGCGCAAGAGAATAATGGACTCACCGCCAATATTTCCGCGTCCGTATTCGCCTTTGAACTTCGTCTTATCGAGTGTGATTCGATTGCGCTGCGCAAGAACTTCCAGCGACATGAAGCCGCAGTTATGCCAGTTATATGTATATTTTGCACCCGGATTGCCGAGCCCGGCGATCAGCCACATCGTGTCGTTGTTCCTTTCACTTCCCGGTTTGGTTATTTTCGCGAATCCGTATCGCGCTCATTCTGGGCAATATGATCGTTGCGAACGCGGTTCTTGCGTATGACCCAGCCCTCCTTGACAACCTGACGGCTGCGTGCGATCGCAAGACTCAATTCCGGCACATCTTCCGTAATCGTCGATCCCGCGGCGACATAGGCGTTCTCTTTGAGCGTCAGCGGAGAGATCAGGTTCGAGTTGCCTCCGATAAAGACGTTATCCTCGATGATACAGGCGGATTTATCGAGACCGTCATAGTTACAGGTAACCGTTCCGCAACCGAAGTTCACGTTCTTGCCTACCTGCGAATCGCCGACATAGGTCAGGTGTCGCGCACGGGTGTAATCGCCGATCGTCGAATTCTTGATCTCGACATAAGCGCCGATCGTCACATAGTCTTCCAGAAGCGCTTCCGGGCGAATATGACTGAACGGTCCGATCACGCAATGATTGCCGATTTGGCAATCCGTCGCGACAGAACTTCTGACCTCGGTGGCGTTGCCGATGACGGCATTCTCGAGACGTGTCTGCGGTCCGATCACACAGTCCTCCCCAATCACCGTGGTTCCGGAAAGTACCGTATCCGGATGAAGGATGGTGTCGGCACCGATGATGACCGTCGGTTCAATCCAGGTCGACTCCGAATCGATAATCTGAACCCCGGCCTCCATGTGCCGGCGGCAAACGCGCTGGTTCAGAATCTTACCGGCTTCCTGCAGCTCCACGCGGTCATTGACGCCGCGGATCTCATCAAATGGTGCGATGTAAGCGCCGACCTTATGACCGTCGCGGATCAGAATCTCAATCGTGTCCGTCAGATAATATTCCTTCTGTGCGTTACGAGCATCAATGCGACCGAGAGCCGACAGAAGAAGCGGTGTTTTGAAGCAATAGATCGAGGAGTTGATCTCGCGGATCTTCCTCTCCTCTTCGGTGGCGTCACGATCCTCGACGATGCGTACGACGTGGCCGGAGGCGTCACGAACAAGACGCCCATATCCCTTGGGGTCCGGCGCCTCCGCAGTGACGACAACGGCGCCATACGCATCATTCGAAAACATCTCGACTGCCGCCTTCAGCGTCTCCGCCGTAATCATCGGAGCGTCACCGGGCAGAACGATCGTGCATCCGTTACGTCCCTCGAGAAAAGGCGCTGCCTGCATAACGGCGTGGCCGGTTCCGAGCTGCTTCTCCTGAAGAACAAAAGCTACGTCCTCACCGAGGGCGGAACGAACTTCCTCCTGGCGAAAACCGACGATGTACACCTGTTCCTTGGCTCCCGCCTCCCGCAATGCGTCGGCTACCCAGCAGACCAACGGTTTTCCCGCCGCCTTCTGTACAACCTTCGAGTGCTTGGAATGCATTCTTTTACCTTCTCCGGCAGCCATGACAACGGCGCAAACATCCATATGTTGAATCTCCTTTTTGATGGGAATCGTGCCGCGCCGACATGAGTCATCGGCACGAAAATACGTCGGGAAATCCTTAATTACTGGATCTTCCGCCGCTATTTTGGATTTATTATATCACGTCAACTGTCGACACGCGCGACGAATAACGACCCGCGAAGCCTCAAATTTCATCCCTTTTCGAGATGTAACGCTACAAATTACGCTCAAATGTCGAATTCTCCGAAAAATGTGAAATTTGCTTGAGAATCTGCTACAATAAACTCGGTGTGTCCCCCAAGTCGGGCGCTCCCAAATCTTATGTATACATCCGGCGGCGCAACGGCGCGTCCGGCCGGATCGGAGGTTCTTATGATCGCAATTCTTCTCGCGGCCGGCTATGCCACCAGGCTTTATCCTCTTACAATCAATACCCCGAAGCCGCTTCTTCCCGTTGCCGGCCGGCCGATGCTCGATTACATCGTAGATGAGCTTCATACATTGCCCGACCTTCGCGGCATTGTGCTGATCACAAATCACCGTTTTGCGACACATTTCGAAGTCTGGGCAGCCGGGCAGCGCGCCGCGAACTCCACGGTTCCCGTCACCGTTCTCGACGACATGACAACAGACGATTCCAACAAGCTCGGCGCTCTCGGCGATATCAAATTCGCGATCGAGACACTCGGGATCGACGACGATGTCGTCATCATCGCGGGCGATAACCTATTCACCTACCGGTTGCGCGATATGC
>JACCEE010558538.1_pt1 | contig 10323 bp, 17 predicted proteins | sample 7449931 | NCBI WGS metagenome assembly JACCEE01 (sample SAMN15323457, study PRJNA562643) | freshwater metagenome | isolation source: river surface water | place: USA:Blue River Watershed | collected 2017-08-19 | reverse complement strand
GACATCATCGAAGTCTTCTAAATAAAGCCACTCATCGTCACCCTGAAACTTCTGCTTAATAGCAGCAGAAAGCTCCTGTTGAACTTGAGAATTAAGTTTGGCTTTCTCAATAAGAGCTAGTTCACTAGCCACTTGTTGATCTGTAATTTCTTTCGTAGACTTGGTAAGCAGTGTTGTATACTCATTGGCAGCAGAACCAACTAGAGGCCCAACCAAAGCGACATGACTACCTACAGACTCAAAAGAAAAATTCTTTAGGCGGCGTTTAGCAACCTTGTTTTCTTCACTCATTAAATCTCCTCAACGTCAGCACGACAGCCGATGCTTACTCCGTCAATTTCACCAGACAGAACAGCCTGCCAGATTTTCTCTCCAACCTCTGTTTCAGGGAAATACCATTCCGTGAGCCAAGTACCTTTTGAGATAAACTTGTCACCAATGTACATATCCACAGGGGTTGTATAGGACTGGATAATCTCAGCGTCTTGTGTCTCCACTTGATGAAACAAGTTAGCCTTCATGCAGTGTCGATTGAAATTCTGCATACCCTTTTCAATTTCTTTAGTAGAGTATGTATCTCCGTGGGCATCTACCTCATCAGGAGCAAGAACAACAAACAAAGCCTTTCTTTCAACTTCATTTGCTGCCTTTTCAATCTTCACAACTTCCTTCTTAAACAGAGGCTCAAGCACATCTGAAAGAGCCTTCTTCAAATCTTCAATATTCACTATGCCGCACCTTCTAAATTCGCACTTGTGGAATCCCTAGCACTAACTGATGTCGATGTTCCATTACCTGAGCCTTGAGCCAAACCTTCCGAAGCTCCAGACTGGTACTGTGTAAGCTCGGACAAGAACTCTTCTCTATCTTGACCTTCCTTGAATTGAGGAGTAATACCACCCAATCTAGAAGTAACAAAGTTGACAGCTTCTGGAGTCTTGGGGAACAATCCAACAGCAGCAGTGCGTTGAATGTACTTACCAATCTCATCAAGTGATTCTTCGCTGACTTCCCCGTATTCAAACTTGGGGGTGTCTGTAGCATCCCATCCATTCAAGGCAAACAACTGAGGAATCAAGTCGTGATTTAACTGTTCTTGAATCTGTGTAAGACGGGCTTGAACTACCATCTTAGTGACGCTATCCAACGACTCAGCCAAAGAGAACGACCCACCGCCTTCTTGACCAAGAATCAATTGAGAAGCCATCAATCCAGTGACAATCTCTTTGCGGAAGCGAGAGATAATTGCATCAGTTGAGTGAGCTTTTTGCCCCATGACGGAGATAGCTTCAAACTCAAACATCTTATTTCCCTTTTCATCTCTGAACATAGGGAGAATAATGCTAGACTGTTCGTTGTTATTTACACTCGACATACCACGCTGGTAGTGAGCATAAACAGCCTTGTCTTCCTCTGAAGCCTCTGGGTTTAGATATTGAGGAGGAAGGTACAACACCTTCATACCACGAACATCGTTGCTTACAGACATAGCCTCAAACTCTTCAAGCGAGGTTTTATAGCGCCATGCTCGGTAAACACTCTTCAAAGGACTAACACCTTCTGGCGAATTCTTGTTAGAATTATTCTTCACCAAAAGGAACTTCTTACGAGGAATGAATGTTGGCTGATCTGTAGTGACAGAAGTAAAATCGTTTCTGTTACTCACCATTGCTGGAGCTTGATAAAGTCCATCCAAGTCTCTACCGTTATTCTTGAAGTTCCAAGAGACAATAGTTTCTTGGGGAATAGGGGCTAGTTTCTTCAGACCAATCAAGCCATCATTAAACTTACTACCCTTAGACTTTTCTCTGTATCGAAACACCTTCTCTGAAGCAGCAAAGCCGTAGGAGTTGTGTGTTCCAAGGTAGCGAATAGCCTCAGCAAAAGGATGATCCATGTCAATCATCACTTGCTTCAAGAAGTTCACCTGTCTTGATTGTTCTTCTTCCTTACCAGGAGTAGCTGCAACAGTCCAAGGAACTCTAGCAATAGCCATCTCTACAGCAGCAACAGCAGGAGCAATTGTTGCATCCTTGAGCATGAGGGAATACGTTTGCATTGCAAAAGGCCATCGTAGGGCACGATTTTCTTCTTCTGCAATATTCCCTGCAATAACTCTCACCCCATTATTACCTGTTTGGCTAAGGCGAATTTTAGGCGCTCCTTCTCGACTTTCTGGGAAGCCGTTTTCAGGAACAATGTCTTCTTCCATTATTTCTCCTTATTGCAAATATTAGAGAGAAACAACTTTAGGTTCTCCAATTGCTTGTTGAAAATTTTGAATACTTCCGAGGAAGTTTGGTATTGTTAATGTTGACGCGAGGTATGAGAAACAATCTGACATAGTGTCAGGAATGTCTGCTAATGTTAAATAGAGTTCGTTAATCTCTACCCATCTTAAAGATGCTATATGTCACCATATAGACCGGACTATATCTTCACTTTTAAAGTGCCTACTTTTTCGAGCCACTTGGCCCTACACTACAAGGTTCAACTCTCGTTGCCGTTCGTTAGTCTCTACACGTTCCCTTTCGGGCTTCGCTCGGTATTGTCTCATAAGAGGGTTTCACCGAATTTAATAGGTTTATACACGACAACATATTTATCGTGTCCGTTCTCTCCTCGCCTGCGGTCACCGTCAAAGGCTTCTAATTCCTTATAGATGAAATTATTATCGTTAACTACCTTATTTTCGTAATCTGTACCACAATTTTTAAGAAATTTGACTCCGCCTAATTGGCACATAGCACTGAAACTTCGGAATCTATCTAACTTCTTTCCTGAAGCACGCATTTCCCTTGTCAACACACCTCTCTCTGCAAGAGATCGTCTAAGGAGTGCTGTAGACATCTTCGCACCGACACCCGGATCAAGGGGAATCAAATTCATTACATCTCTGAACTTCTCTTTATCCTCACACCATGTTTCGTAGATTGTCTTTTCCCATTCCCCGAATCTGATACGCATACGTTTCACATCTAATACGATATAATCCCCACCTTTGGTCTTACCCATGAGTGTACCCACTGTATAGTCAGGCGAGGGGTTAAAATCGCTCTTAAGGGTCGAGGCAAAATCCCATGCTCTTACGATCTTAGTAAACTCTGCTGGATCGTAGCTAGTAATCTCCTCGCACCAACCTCGTTGAAAGTATGTGCTTTGAGAAATTCTTGCTTCCCAGTCTCCATACAAGTTTCTTCTCTTCTCAACATCAGGAAGATTTTCTAAGTTTGAGAGATACTGCGGTTGACTTTCGATAAGAGGGGGGTTATCATAGACGGTGCCAAATAAGCATGTGATAGACATTGGCTTGATTTGGTCTTTGTGATCTATTTCTAAATCAGGATTACCATAACGGTATATTAGTTCCTCTCTAGTGTCTCCCCAAAGCATTTCACCATTCTTACGAATAATCCAACGCTCAAGCCCTTGTTTCTCAGGATCAGGTAAACCGAACTTGGGGTGGTCTTGAGGATATAGCCAGAAGTCAACCCATTTCCTGAGCCAGTGATCGGGTGCAGGGTTGCAAGTTAACCAAATTCCGGGTGTCATTTTTGCACGAGTACGGAGACGAGAAATTAGGAACCAAATATGATGTTCTTCAGCGTCTGTACTTTCGTCGTACATGAAATTTGAGGCTTGAATACCTCTCCACTTCTCTGAATCTTTGTCACTCTCATAATGAGAGAATGATACTGTAGCGCCAGAAGGAAACACAATCTTCTGGTCTTTATATTTTGGGATGACGTTTGGGTATACTTGCCTGTAAAGATACAAAGCATCCTCGAAGAGGCCAGCCGATTTCATCAGTGTCGTAGAGTTTTTACGAACACAGAAACCTCTGTAATCCGGGTCTTCAACCCACCGCAAGTGCCTCATCAATCCAATATAGGATTTAGAGGAACCCATAGCCATTAAAGGTGTTAAAGAGGAGTCGTTAGCTCCCCTCCTGTGTATCACAGCTTATAGTTCCCTATAAGAGCAGACCATATCTTCAGCATACGTAGTATGCGCCCCCCGTTTCGGGCTACTTAGCCCTACGTCTTTCGACTGGTCGTTGAACGTTCTTAGCATTGCACTAAGCTTCGCTGCTGATTGTCCGATCTGGAGTTTCCAGCAATTAAAGGGGTTGTTCTCACCAGATCACTCTGGAGGGAGGCGCTTCATCCACCTCCAGCAATAATGATATTGCTGTTACAGTTTAAGTAGGCCTGTTGAAATTCACTCTTAGGCCCAACAACATTATCTGTCATCTTACTCCTTATTAGAACCGTAATACTCTAATTCTGCAAGTTCTCTTTTATTAGCAGCATCTTCAAATGTATGGAACGTTCCGAGATGTATCTGTTTACCATTCACACGTATATAAGCAACGTATTTTCCATTGCGCTCAGTCACACCTGTTCGGCCAGAGCTATTCGACTTGTAACGTCTTTTATTATACGCTTGTTCCTTACTCGTTGCCCATCGGCAATTCTCTGGTTCGTAATTTCCATTGACATCAATACGGTCAAGGCTAAGGCCTTCCGGCTTATCTCCCATATCTGAGTAAAAATTTATAAAACCTTCACCATTTGGTTCAAGCCAACGGTCACAGATTTTAATACCCCGTCCACCATAATCGTTGTACTTACTATTTGAAGTATCTAGACAACGTTTAATCATGTGGTTATAGATGTTATAAACCTTTTCATAACTCTTACCGTGTGTTCTCGGTTGTTTTATTTGTTCCAAATTGTAGCAACCGCAACTTGTAGAATTCCCAGACCTGAGATTTCTTCCGTCTACAACAATCTCGCTTCCACAATCACACCTGCATAGCCACTGTGCCATATGGGATTTTCCGCTCTTAGACGTCTTCGTGCTATGCCACCGGATAACACTAAGTCTTCCGTAGATATTTGATGTTTCGTCTTTAAAATTATGCGCTCTTACCATACAATCTCTCCTCTAAATTGAAAAATCTACTATACCACATTTAGAGAGGACTACCCAACATTCATAAACTACTTCTATGACATTACGTTGTGCGATAAATACAATTATACCATTAGTCATAGAATTTGTCAATAGTTATTCGCTATCTTTTTAATAAAAACTATCAAATAGTATGTTGAATTTGAATACTCTTTACCGCCTCTAGGTATTCATTAATCATAATCTTCCTGTCTCTGCCCTTTACACCAAGCAAAGCTACAGACTCTCTGAACTCTTCAAAAGTCATCTCTTCTAGCTCAACCTCTGTATAAACTCTGTGATCTGGGGGATATGCACGAATACAATGAGTATCCTTGTGAGGGTTTTTAGGATCAACAAGAATCTCAAGCTCTGCTGTAAATGGAGCATATAGGCGTGGAACTGAATTGGATTGTCTCTTAGCCCCAATAGCTCCCCACTTTAGAAGCTCTTCTACAAACTCAATACGATCTCCCGAACGAATTACAATTTTCTGCCGTACATTATCAAATTCCATTTGCTTTCCTTTTCTCAGATTCTACCATCTCTTCAACAGAATCATACCCATACCAGTTGAGTGTGATCTTATTATCTCCACGATTAACACCATCTACAAACTCTACAGCACTTTCAGAGGAATTTAGAACATCTTCTGAGATAAATTCAGCAGGAGTTTTACCTGTGTAAGCCAACAATATTGCTGCTTCATACATAGCTTGCTCATATTTTAAAGCGAGATTAGGATTTTCAATTAGGAATTCACAAACTACATCTTCTCCATCCCAGCCGGGAGTTGCGCAAATAATATTAACCCTACTTATTGTAAACTGTCTTTTTAACATGCCACTCCTTTAAACGAGCAAAGCTCCAATCAAGGAGCTTATTAAAAATATATCCCGCTTACAATCCTACGGGGCCACTCTTTAGCGGAGGCTGTCATTAAAAGCTGCTTATTTCATTCACGGAGCAATAAGCAAAGCCGGGGAGAAGAACTCTCAATCTCTTCCATACAGTTTGGCGACTGTATTTTATCAAATGTTGGTAGCGTATTCTCTCCCACCTTCGCAACGATTTAACGTTTGTCCTAAGGTTATTTGATTTCAAGGGCTGGCGCTTATCTCCAGCTTTGGACGGTCACTATTCCCCTGCATACCCGCGCTGTGTCTATTACTAGATCCGTGCAGTCGTGTTAGCTCACGCATTCCTTGAAAATTCTTTTATTCGCTTCTAGGCATATGCAGCTTAAACACTGCACGCCCGTCACTTTGCTCTTCCACTTCAACCTCAGTCTCTTCAGAAGAAGCATTCTCAGCTTTCTTATTCTCTTCTTCAGCTACAACAGCTTGGTGGAATTGCTTTGCAGAGTTGATGGTGAACTTAGCTGTAGCAAGACGCTCCTTATCAACATCCTTCCCATCAAGACTATCCTGCACAATCTCCATTGCTGTTGTCTCAGCTAGAATCTTCAGTTTAGAAGCTAGCTTACGGAGCTTAGAGGTTTTTGTTCCAACAGAACCAAATGGTCTTCCTCGTTGTCTTTTTTCTTGTTGTACTGCTGTCACGGTTTAATCCATTTCTTCACACATTGTTGTGTTCTAGGAAGGTCTCTCTCGCACTCGGTGAGACCAACTTCACTATATACTATAGCCATGAGCAGTCCGACACCTATCCCAAGAAAAGTACCAAACATAAAGTCCATCATTCTTCAAACTCCAACGTATAATCCAACACTTTAGCCACAGCTTCAAATTCCGACTTCAGAGGAGTATCCACTCCGTATAGAAATTCGTCTACTTTATTCCTCTTCCACCCAAGCTCAAGAGCTAGGTCTGTAGTTGACATTCCTCTGTTACGGAGAATATTTTTGAAATCGGAAATAAAAGCTACAGCATCCAATTCACTGACAATTTGTGCCAGTTTTTCTTTTGCTTTACTCATCCTATTTCCTATTTTAATAGCTCCTAGAGGAGCGTCATTTCTGCATTGCACAGAAGTGTTGCAAGAGATAATGCTCTTGCTCATTTATTTAGGTGTACCTTGGCGAGATTTGAACTCACAACCCGGATCGTGAACCGGCATTTCCCTGTTAATTTTACAAGGCACATTCTGGAGCAGACGGAGAAACTCGAATTCTCATCTTTGGAGTGGAAGTCCAAGGCACAACCCTTATACCACGTCTGCAAATATAAAACAGAAGTTTTGCACAATGACATTTAAGTCCTCATGTACCGAAATACATATGTGTCTTCTGTGTGTTTAAATATGCTCCGTGCTGGTTAATTACTCCAATACTCCGAAGACTTTAGCTACGCTACTAGCTTTCAGGATGCAGTGACGTTGACAGCTAGCAACTTGAGAATCTTGTTCTCACACTCATCAAACTCAGTTTAGTTCAATTCCTGTCCACAACGTAAACATTGTTGCGTAGAAATAATATGGAGCAAGTATGAAAGGCATTATTCTTCATCCATCTCTCGTGCATAGCCATCTACAATAGCCAACACACCATACTTAGCCTTAGCATCCACATAAGACGTTGCCTGACCAATCACCTTCATGCTCACCTCAAATTGCGGATTACCCTTGTGATCAACACCAGCCTTCTTATAGCTAGGTGCATAGACATTCAATGTTTTCTTCATTACTTTCTCCTTTGTTGATAACTTTGGCAGTTTAACCTGCTACTGCCAAGGTGAGTATTACCAATACTGGCTTAGCTTAAAGACGGCAATCTCTTAACTAACTACTCAGGTTCCTAGAAGGATTCTGGTACGCGTGGAGGGCTATGATCCCCCGACCTGAACTTTAGAAGAATTCTGCTCTAATCCAACTGAGCTACACGCGTGAATTAGTCAGGTGCCTCCCTTTCGGGACAGAGTGGAACCAATGTAACTTATCTCTGTTCTAAACACCTTAAATGAAAGACTCTAGTAGACAAGACTGTTAAAGGAGGAAAGCCAATCTCTTTACGTCTAGTAGAATCTTTTATTTAAGGGACTCTAAGTTAAGAGTCCTTTCGTTGTACATATAAATAATTATATCACAAATATTGTATTTGTCAAGTGCTTATTTTGTAAATGTTTGTAATTAACTCCAAAGATTCTGAAAATACTTTCCAAAAAGAACACAACCTCGTTGAACACGCTCATGATATTGACGATTTGATTCTTCCATTTCAGGAATACGTTCTACACCAAGAGATTTGATTTCCCCAAGTCCTGTAGCTTCATCAATATCACCGAATTCAATGTCTCCGACATGTTTATACATCTTGGGTTCATTTTCTTTGTCGTTAGCAATCTCTTGCATTGCATAGATCATTTCCTGAAGTACATAGTCCCAACGCTTGAACCAGTTTTCATCGGTATCCCACTCATTTTCTTTTGGAGCACAAGATGTAGAACGTAGTTCTTCTGGAACATCTTCATCATCTACCCAAGGAGCACTGCGTTTAGTTTCTTGCAGTTGGACTAGTAGAGGAGCAGCAATCTGTGCAATTGTCCAGTCTGCACTCCATGAATCATAATGATCAAGTTTTACTTCATTCTTACGAATGCAACCACTGTTCTCACCACTCTTATAACGCTTAATCTTTACTTCCATTTTTATTCCTTTAAAGTTTTCTTCAATGCTTCCAAGTATACATCAGATTTCATAAATTCTGTAAAAGCTTTTGATTCATCTTCACAGCGTTGACAAATCCACCATGTCCCTCCACAAAACTGTCCACCAGACTCTATCAGGTTTTCTGTACCTGAACAAGACACACAATTTAAATTTTCCATAAATCGTCTCCCATTTTAGGGATAACAGTAATTACTCTACTACATCCCTGTGTTGGGCAATCTATAAAATTACTTGTAATCTCTCCTATATTGTAGGATATAGTCTCACTAATATTACACTCAATTTCACAACTACAGGAAGAGCATGTACCTGTGTACAACACACCTTTTGGTTTTTGTGGCTTCCCTTGCTTAATAATTTTCATACACTCACCTCATCCTCACAACAAGGGCACACAATGAAACGGCATGTATCACGACCACCACCGTAGTCTACAGTTTTACGTTCTTGAATTTCTGTAAAGATGTACTCTAGTGTACTACCGCACTTGCGACACTTCACTTGCTTAAGCTCTTGAGGCTTGACTACTGTAACCATTCTTCTCTCCTTCATTTATTGAACACACTTCTAATATAACACTACTGTGTGTTACTCAGGTATTATAAAACTTCAAGACCCTCTGTACTTGTACCAACGACCAGCTACCACCTCTTATCGTCCTAATCTGAAGTGAGTTCAGTTCAGCAACCATCTGTCGTTGGGTCAATCCACGGAGACGGAAGCCTTCAAACACACTGTGAAGTGACTTCGCAAAGTCTTTTGCCCTCTGTTGTCTCAGCTCGATGTTGGGCTTTAAATTGAACTTACCGGCTGTTCCTTTGTACCCGTTCCAAAGTTGATGGCGGTACTCAGTAATGTAGGCGCATTCAAGAGAAACTGCTTCAGCCTTGGAACTACACTCGTGAACCACTTCTACTCGAATAGTCTTCCCTTCAAAGTATGCCCTATTCAACTCAACACAATTACTTTTACCACTATTACAATGCACCCACCTGTTTGCTTCACCTTCACCTACATATCTAAGTATACCATCAACGTAGCAGAAGTATACAAACCACTTACTCTTGTATCCTTGTTTCAATGCATCAAACCCTTCAACAATCTCTTGATAAATGTCTCTACTTTCTTCTTCCAAAGTGTAGTCCTTTCTAGGAACAGTGGTTAGTGTTTTACTATCCAACGTACCATCTCTCACTGCTTGTTTGTACTTATCACTCTTCAATGCTTTCATGTCTTACCCTCAATCTGTGATTTAGTGATATCTACCAATCCAACATCGTTCGGGAAAGGTGATAACCTCGCATCTCTGTTCTTATTTATAAGGCTTGTTAGAAAACTTACAGAGTGGTTAGCACATCTACTGCATGGTACATACCCTGTTCCATATAATGGATCTCTTTCATGTGCCTTCTTACCTAGTGCAAATGAAATGATGCAACATTCAGGGAATCCACAAAGCTTACCAGTAACATACCACCATCTAAGTTCCATATCTACTCCTTTTATTTAATATGACTTAACTATAACACAAATTTCTAGTGTATAGCAATATCCACACATAGCACTCAGGAATTACCATCCTCCCTATTATTCTGAAGAGCAACAAACCCTTCCACAACTTCCTCAAACACATCACGATACATAGAGAGCACTTCTTCTGATGACGAGTTAGGCATGGACTCCAGCATTGTGTGTAGTTCTTCATCTTCTTTATTCATACATTCCTTTCTTAGTTGATGT
>JACCEE011049305.1_pt1 | contig 10324 bp, 9 predicted proteins | sample 7449931 | NCBI WGS metagenome assembly JACCEE01 (sample SAMN15323457, study PRJNA562643) | freshwater metagenome | isolation source: river surface water | place: USA:Blue River Watershed | collected 2017-08-19 | reverse complement strand
TAGGAGTTACGCAGTTGAATCCATAACTTCTACTGGGGTGGAATACGGCTTACGCCTATTCCACCCTACGCTTGATAAAGCTTTTTGAATTAATTAGCTTATTAATTTTCAACTGCGTAACTCCTAAAATTCAAACTATTTTCTCACACCGCAAAAAGCCCTCATTACGAGGGCTTTTTTTATCACAGCAAATTTTCAGAACACGACTTATTTCTTGGCGGGTTCAGCAGCAGGCTTAGCAGCTTCTTTGGGAGCTTCTAAAGACAATACCCATTTCACTAATTTTTCAGCATCGTCATCTTTCAGTGCGACATTTGGGGGCATTGCTAAACCGCTGACTTTGCCTTGCCAGTGGCGTTGATAAGGATTGCTACCTTGTTTAACAGCGGCTAACAATTTGGTGTATGCGTCTTTGTCATTCTTATACTTTGCAGAAATTTCACGATAAGCAGGCGCAGTCGGTAACACTGCGTTGGCATCAGTAGAAACGGGTTTCGGATCAATTGTGTGACAGGTAAGGCAACCGCTGACCGTAACCAACTTGAGCATTTCCTTGTCTTCTTCAGCCGCGCTATAACCACTATACAACGTAGCACTTAGAGCAATGAGCCCTAGATAAAATGGAGCGGAATGTTTCATATTGCGATGCTTCCTATAAAAAATGTTAAGTGACCAAAATAAGGGGTATTGCAAAAAAGAGTCCAGATTATGTGCGGCAAAATATTCGTCTTAAAAAAGATTAACCCATTATTATATAAGCTAATATTATTATAAATCCTGAGTGTTTCATTTTGCTATTGTGACGAGCTTGAACTCAAACAGAGACAGCATTTTTCAAAGTTGTGACAATCTGTAATTGTGTCTCTTCTCGTAAGTAAGGGTGCATCGGTAAACTTAACACCTGTTGCGCCGCCCGTTCTGCATGTGGAAAGCTACCCACCGCATAGGAAAGATAAGCAAAAGCAGGCTGTAAATGTAGTGGTAACGGATAATGCACAGCCGTGGCAATATGTGCTTGGTGTAAACGTTGTTGAACTGCCTCACGATTTTCTAAAGCAATGGTATATTGCGCATAAATACTGGTATTTTCGGGGGCAATATGGGGCCAACGGAGACTGTTGCCTACAATTTTAGCCGCGAACAATTCTGCATAAACTTTAGCCACCTGCTGGCGTGCGACAACTTCTTTAGGAAATACCGCTAATTTTTCAAGCAAAATCGCAGCTTGTAAACTGTCTAAACGGCTATTCATACCGATAACGGGATATTGATAACGTTGTTCATGGGCGCGCAATTGGCGCAAAGTGTTGGCAAGCGCATCATCATTAGTAAAACAAGCCCCCCCATCGCCATAACAACCCAAGGGTTTTGAAGGGAGGAAACTCGTGCAACTGATATTGCCTAAGCTGCATGAAATTTTGCCGTGATAACTTGCGCCAAAGCTTTGTGAGGCATCTTCAATAATCGGTAAATTACCCGCCACGGCATGCAGTTGATGGTAATCTGCACATTGCCCATATAAATTCACGGCTAAAATAGCTTTGGCACGGGGGGTGATGGCAGCGGCGACAGCTTTAGGGTCTAAATTATAAGTCTCGGGATCAATGTCCACAAACACGGGAATTACACCGATTAAGCTCATCATTTCGACAGCCGCAATACAGGAAAATGCAGGGGTAATGACTTCATCTCCCGCTTTCACCCCCAAAGCCAGCAAGGCACACAATAAGGCATCAGTGCCATTGGCAACGCTGACGCAGTGCTTCACCCCCACATACGCCGCCAATTGATTTTCTAATAAATGAACTTCTTCGCCTTGAAGATATTGCCCATGTTTTAAAACCCGAAACATGCGTTGTTCTAAATTCGCACGAATTTGTAGCTGCGCTTTTGCTAAATCGACTAAATGTGATGCGCCGCCGCTTTCATATTCTGCCATCATGCTATAAATGAATTCATGATCACCCGCTTCGATTTGCGGATGTGCCGAGGCAAAATCCTCATCTTGCGTCCAAATAATGGTATTTTCGGGCAAAATGGCGGCATCTAAACTGATTAAAGCTTGAATTTTATTGGGATGTTGTGCTGGAATTTGTTGCCAGTGTGCGGCAAGGCTGCTGAGTAATTGCACACCTTCATCGAGTAAAAACTGTAAGGCTTTGTAACGACCATCTACCAGTTGAGTCTCTAAAACTGTGAGAATGGCACAGGGAATCCAGAAACGAATCGGAGATTTTTGAAGACGATTAAAACAATGTTGGATGTCGTTCGGAGTGGTGCTCAACAAATCGAGCACGACTGTCCGATCTAACACGATATTCAAATTCATCAAAATCCCCATGTTCTGAAAATTGCAGCTATGAAGATACTATAGCATGTCGTTATCTGTGACAGCAGCGGGCTGACTACATGCGGACTAGATTCGACTCTGAAACGTGATAATTCTAGGTGTATACCTCAAAGCGCGTATAACAATACAGAAGTGACGCAGTTGAATTAATAATCTTAGGAGTGATGCAGTTGAATCGGTAACTGTTTGATTTTACTAGAAACACGATTGTGCAGCACACAATACTAACTCATTGTAAATAAAAGAATTAGTGTTTCAACTGCGTAACTCCTATAGGTGTATTTATTTTAAAATCGACTGGAAACTGTTATGCACTTCATTGGATTAGAAATTGTATAACAGCATATTCATTGCACTTTATTAACCCATCCAAATACTGACAAATGGCAAACACTTGTTGAAAACTCTGATAATGGCATCCAACAATTGCTACAGTGAGCTACACAGCAGGCTCAATGTAATAGCACTGCCTTGCACTCCGTGATTGAAGCGCATTTGGGTCTGCATAAACTTTTGGCGACTCGCTTATTTAAAGCAGGGTGTAAGGTTTCTGTGGTACATCCTGTATTTATTGAAAGTTTTGCACAACGACTACGTTTGAAAATCGATCAGTGGAATCAAGAAGATATCTTAACGCGTTATGGTATAACGCCTTTTTCGGAAATATCTGAAAGAGCCAATGTGCATGACTATTACGCGATTAAACAACTACATGCCCGCAAAAAATTGCTTGAAATAGATATTCAACGAGAGCACGAGCGTTTGAACAGTTTGCGAAAAACACAAGTAACAGGCTTAGCATTACTGTCCACAGAACGCACGGTCAAATATTTAGAAAGCGAATTTGCTTTGATTTGTGAAGAAATCATGAAGGTTTTGCTGCGAGGTTATTTACTCAGAGTTGCTAAAAGCAGATTTCCCAATTAGGCAGGTTCAGTCCGCGATTTCAAAGCAATGCTCACACAGGGGAGTCACGGTTTAGTCGCTTTAAAGAAGCCCCTAAATCCCCCAAAGGGGACTTTAAACACTAAACAAAAAAACACTAAACAAATATTTTGTGTTTAGTCCCCTTTAGGGGATTTAGGGGCGCAGTTAAAATATATTTACTCTTTAAAATTAATATCTTCTACCCACTTATTAAACTTGGCTTCTTCCAAGAAAGATACAGGCAAAGGATCTTTTCCCTTAGGGACTACAAAAAATTGACGAGGTTTATTTAAAATCGCGCTCACCCCTTTGGCACTGACTTCGACTTCGCCCGAAATCAAACACACAAAATCACGATGTTCTTCCGCTTCAAAATACACATCAGTGCCGCGCAAACCAGCGGTAATGGTATTGTTGACATGCACTTTCACATTATGTTTATCGGGTTTATTGCTGAGAAAACGAAACGCACCTTTAGTGACATTCAACACACTGCTAAACGTGGTTGATTGTTGTTTCATCGGTTCGATTAATAACTTATCGACTTGCACTTGGGCGTTGTCACCGATTTGGATAAAACTATTGTCGGAAATCCGAATTTGTAAACGCGCATCTTCCCCCGTTTTAATCACATCGCCCGCTTTTAAAATATCGCCCACTTTCAAAACAGAAGTTACGCCAGCGCGTTGTAATTCCGCACTTTTTTGCACTCTCGCAACGGTGGCATCTGCGGCAAAACTAGAATTCACTGCTAAAAACGTACAACAAAAAATGCTAAGCAAATAACGAAACGGTATCATAGTCAGACTTCCTTCAATCAGTGTTGTTGAACTAGAGTATAGAACCTTATGTTGACATATCCACAAATCGACCCGGTTTTGATTCAAGTCGGGTTTGTTAAAGTTCATTGGTATGGGGTGATGTATCTTGTCGCCTTCGGGCTGGCTTGGTGGTTGGGCACATATCGTGCGCGTCGCCCCAACGCAATTATCACCGCCGAGCAAATGGGCGATTTACTGTTTTATTGCGCCTTGGGCGTGGTCTTGGGCGGGCGCATTGGCTACATCCTGTTTTATGACTTCCCGCATTACCTCGCTGAACCGTTGGCAATTCTTGAGATTTGGAAAGGTGGCATGTCATTTCATGGCGGCTTATTGGGTGTGCTGCTGGCAACGTGGTTATACGGTCGTCAAATTCAACGCAGATTTTTTGAACTCACCGACTTCATTGCACCGCTCGTGCCACTGGGTTTAGCGGTGGGACGGATTGGAAATTTTATCAATGGCGAACTCTGGGGCAGAGCCACCGATGTGCCTTGGGCAATGATTTTTCCCCATCCTGCGGCGGGCGAAATTCCACGTCATCCTTCACAACTGTACCAAGCTGCTTTGGAAGGTTTAGCCCTGTTTGTAATCTTGTGGCTATTTTCTAAAAAACCACGCCCCACGATGGCAGTTTCAGGTTTATTTTTAATCGGTTATGGCTCATTCCGCATCATTGCTGAATTCTTCCGCACCCCCGATGCGCAACTGGGTTTTATCGCCTTTGATTGGCTCACGATGGGGCAATTGCTCAGCGTGCCGATGTTGCTTGCAGGCGGTTTATTCATGTTTTTAGCCTATCGCTGGAATCGTTATCCTCAACCTTTAACGGACGTTAAATCTTAAATGCGTAGTGAATTTTTACCCTTTTCGCGCCCCCAAATCAGCGAAGCCGACATTGCGGCAGTGGGCGAAGTGTTGCGCTCGGGCTGGATTACCACAGGCACAAAAAATGCTGAATTTGAACAAAAATTTAGCGAATACACGGGCGCACAGCATTCCGTAGCACTGGCTTCGGCAACGGCGGGAATGCACTTGTTATTGCACGCGCTAAATATTGGGGCGGGCGATGAAGTAATTACACCGTCCATGACCTGGGTTTCAACCGTCAATTTAATCAAGCTCTGTGGTGCAACCCCCGTGTTTGTCGATGTGGACAAAGACACTTTAATGACCGATGCCGCCCGTATTGCTGAAAAACTGACGGCGCACACTCGCTTAATTATTCCTGTGCATTTTGCAGGCGCGGCGGTGGATATGCAGCCGATTCGCGAATTAGCCGCTGCTAAAAATATTGTTTTAGCGGAAGATGCCGCTCACGCCGCAGGCACGACTTATCACGGCGAGCCGATTGGTAAACACGGCACTGCGATTTTTTCCTTTCACCCAATTAAAAATATGACCACGGGCGAAGGTGGGATGTTTTGTAGCGATGATGCTGAATTAGCTGCAAGAATTCGTCGCCTGAAATTTCACGGCTTGGGCGTGGATGCCTTTGATCGGCAAATGCAAGGACGTTCGCCCCAAGCGGAAGTGCTTGAACCTGCGTATAAATACAATCTCACCGATATTGCTGCGGTGCTTGGCACGCGACAACTGGCGAATTTAGACAGCTTTAATCAAAGCCGTGCGGTGCTGGCACAACATTATCATCAATTACTCGCAGATGTGCCCGAAGTGCAACCCTTGCGCGTGCCCAGCTATGAAATGCAACATGCTTGGCATTTATTCATTGTGCGCTTAGATATTGATAAAGTGGGCTTTAGCCGTGATGAATTCATGCAACGCCTGAAAGCGCGGAATATCGGCACGGGATTGCATTTTAAAGCGGTGCATTCACAAAAATATTATGTCGACACCATGGGCGCGCAAGATTTGCTGAATACTGAATGGAATTCTGCGCGCATTTGTTCCTTGCCCTTGTTCCCAGAAATGACTTTGGTAGATGTGGAAGACGTGGTGGCAACGATTAAAGAGGTTTTAACGGCGTAATGGCTAATCCTGAATTAATTTCTATTGTAATTCCTGTGTTTAACGAAGCTGCGGTGTTGGATGAATTGATTAGCCGCTGCCTCAGTGTGGGGGAAAGCTTTAACCGTCCGTTTGAGCTGATTTTGGTAGATGATGGCAGCAGCGATAACTCCGCCGAGAAAATTACCCGCGCCAGTGAACTTTATCCGAATCAAATCATTGGGGTATTGTTAAACCGTAATTACGGACAACATGCGGCAGTGATGGCAGGTTTTGCAGAATCTCGGGGCGAGGTGGTGATTACTTTAGATGCCGACTTACAAAATCCACCTGAAGAAATGCCAAAATTGCTGGCGAAAATCGATGAAGGTTATGATGTGGTGGGCAGCGTGCGCATGAATCGGCGCGATTCCTTATTCCGCAAAATGTCGTCGAAATTGATTAATCGCACGGTGCAAAAAGTCACGGGGGTGATGATGCGCGATTATGGCTGCATGTTACGCGCTTATCGCCGCAATATTATCGATGCGATGCTGCAATGTCATGAACGCAGTACCTTTATTCCGATTCTCGCCAATACTTTTGCCCACAAAGCCACCGAAGTTGACGTGCATCATGCCGAGCGTGCCGATGGCGATTCTAAATATAATCTGTGGAAATTGATTAATTTACAGTTCGACTTGCTGACCAGCATGACCACCGCGCCGCTGCGTTTGTTAAACGTGTTGGGGGCGGCGGTTGCCTTGCTCGGCTTTTTGTTTGGATTGTTATTGTTGGGAATGCGGATATTTTTCGGGAGCGTGTGGGCAGCGGAAGGTGTATTTACTTTATTTGCCATCCTATTCATTTTTATCGGGGCGCAGTTTTTTGCGATGGGTTTGTTGGGCGAATATATCGGACGGATTTATCAGGATGTGCGTGCCAGACCGCGTTATTTTGTGCGGGCGGTGGTGGGGCGTTCTGCGAAGTGTTTGGATTAGTGGATTTAGTTTAACTGCGTCCCCTGCTCCCTTAAAAGAAGCCCCTAAATCCCCTTTCTCGTTCCCAAACTCTGTTTGGGAATGCCTGTCTGTCAAGCTCCGCTTGACAATACAGTGCAGCTATCCAGTCCTCACATTTGGAAATGAGAAAGGAGCGTATTATCTCGTCATCTATTGGAGATGTTTTTCCAAATCGTCAAGCAGAGCTTGACTTGCAGGCATTCCCAAACAGAGTTTGGGAACGAGAAAACGCTTGTCGGTCAAGCTCCGCTTGACAATGCAGTGACAGCTATCTGTGGAGTCTCGTATTCTCGTATAACACGGGGATGTAAGGACTGGCAGTGCTACGAGTACTGCCAGTCCTCAATCACGCTCAATTCAAGCCCTGCTATTTTTTCTCGTCTTTCTTGGGTTCTTCCAGAATTTCCTCATAAATTTCATCAGCCGCCCCTAAAATATCCACGGCGGGATCAAAACCAATTTTCTTAGCGGCTGCGAGATTAATCGCAATACGCGGCGAGCCTTGAAATTCTTGAGGTAATTGGCGCGGTAAAGCTCCGTTAAAAATCTTGGCGATGGTTTGCGCATAAAACACGCCGACAGCGCGGAAACGCGACGGCGCGGCAATGCTTAATAAAACCCCGCGTTTCACCATATCCGACCCCATTTGTGCGAAGGTTGCGATTTTATGAGGTTCTAAGATTTTTAATAAGCCTTGGATATTTTCAGGCGTTAAGCTTGCTCGGTTGGTAATGTATAAGGCATCGACTTTTTTAGATAATTCTTCATAGCAAGGCGTTAAGTCTTTTGCAGATTTTTGAAGTTCGGGAGTGGAAAAAGGTGCATGACAGGTCACTACGGTGAAATTCTTCTGCTTGGCGATTTTCTTCACGCTTTCCAGCGCGGCAATGGCTTTACCCTCGGGAGTGTCTTCAAACACGACACCCAAACGTTTAAACCCAATAATTTCATAAAACACGTTAATTTGCCGTTCATAACGATCAGGGTCTACCCGTGCAGTCACATGATCAAAACCTGAATCATTCGAGCTTTTGATAATTTTACTGACCACAGGATCAGCCACGGAGGCAATAATGGTTGGTGTGTGATGATCATTATTCGCAATATCTAAACCAGCGGAAGTGCCCATCGCAATGATTAAATCAATGTCTTTTTGCTCATTGACCCGTGTGAGTAAGGCAGCCTTATTTTCTACACGTTTCTCTTTGTTATAATTGGCAGACCAATAAGCATCTGGAACAAATTCAAGATAATTACTTTTTATTTCAGTGCTCAACCATTTCCATAGTTTGCTACTATCGGTTGCGTTATCTCTGGGAACGGTTTTCTTTTCAATCCATTCCAAATCCATCAAGCCTTCTATTGTGCTTGCTAAAGATTCACGATAGTCTTTAAAAGCTCCGCCTTCGATATAGGCAATGCGCCACTTTTTTCCATTATGTAAAGTCGGTTTTGTTGGAAAATCGTCCGCCGCAAACAGCAGACCACTCCAAAATAAAACACTACACAAACATAACAGTGAAACTATTTTTTTCTGCATCAATACAATCCCCAAAATCTATCCTAAACAGGATAATTTTATAAAGCCATCCGTGTCGCCATTATTTTTATAGTATTGGCGGTTCATGGTATTCAAGAAAAAACACACTTAATTCAGTGTCGTGAATTATTCTGCACTGATTTTGTAAATCCTGCTATCTTTAGGTTCATAATAAGATTATTTATATATATATATTAATGCTAATATAACAATCTTGTAATCATCAACAGCATATTTTTCATTGGAGGATGTGAGAATGGATGAACCTTATTTAGGAATGGTCTGCCTGTTTCCTTGGGACTTTGAAACGAGAGGCTGGTTAAAATGCGAAGGTCAAACTTTACCTGCCAATCAATACCAAACCCTATTTGCTTTACTGGGCAATAAGTTTGGGGGCGATGGTCATAGTAATTTTATGTTGCCCAATCTCCCAGATATTCAAGCTGAGACGGGCACATTGAGTTATTACATCGCCACGCAAGGTATATTTCCTAGCCGTGCGTAAGTTCTAACCAAACTTACAAGCAGCCTGCTAATTCTGTAAAAATTAGCAGGTTGCTTTAAATCTTACTGAATTCACTAAGCGTAAATTACTTCTCACCTAAACCTAAACGTTCACCGCGATAGCTACCATCGCGCACCCGTTGCCACCATTGCTGATTCTGTAAATACCATTCCACAGTTTTCCGCAAACCCGTTTCAAAAGTTTCCGCAGGTTTCCACCCCAATTCACGCGCAATTTTGCTCGCATCAATCGCATAGCGTAAATCATGCCCTGGGCGGTCGGTGACATAAGTGAACAGTTGTTTATGCGGTTTAAACTGCGAGTTTGGCAATAACTCGTCTAAAATTTCACAAATCAGAAGCACCACATCAATATTTTTCTGTTCATTGTGCCCGCCAATATTGTAAGTTTCCCCGACGATACCTTGTTCCAAGACCAAGCACAAAGCCCGCGCATGGTCATCGACATATAACCAATCTCGGATATTTTCGCCCTTGCCATAAATCGGTAAGGCTTTGCCTTCTAAGGCGTTTAAAATCATCAGCGGAATTAATTTTTCAGGGAATTGATAACCGCCATAATTGTTGGAGCAGTTGGTGGTCAACACAGGCAATTTGAAGGTGTGATGCCAAGCGCGCACCAAGTGGTCTGAAGAAGCCTTGCTGGCTGAATAGGGTGAATTGGGTTGATAAGGATTGGTTTCCGTGAATAAACCGTCCTCACCCAAACTGCCATACACTTCATCCGTCGAAATGTGGTGAAACCGAAAGACGGATTTACGAGGTTCTGGCAAGGCTTGCCAATAATTGCGGGCAGCTTCTAACAGCGTATAAGTGCCGACAATATTGGTTTCGATAAATTCTGCGGGTTTATCAATGGAACGGTCTACATGCGATTCTGCGGCAAGGTGCATAATCGCATCAGGCTGATAGCTTTGAAAAAGCTGATTCATCGCACTGGCATCGACAATATCCAATTGTGCAAATTGATAACGTGGACTATCTGCCACACTCACTAAAGAGTCCAAATTGCCTGCATAGGTCAGTTTATCCACGTTCATCACATGGTGTTCAGTATTTTGGATTAAGTGACGAATCACTGCTGAGCCGATAAAACCTGCGCCGCCCGTTACAATGAGTTTCAAAGTTGTGTCCTCTGGATTTAAAATAATTAGGGTAAATGGTATGCGTTTACTTTTGGGAGTGCAAG
>JACCEE010338025.1_pt1 | contig 10324 bp, 10 predicted proteins | sample 7449931 | NCBI WGS metagenome assembly JACCEE01 (sample SAMN15323457, study PRJNA562643) | freshwater metagenome | isolation source: river surface water | place: USA:Blue River Watershed | collected 2017-08-19 | reverse complement strand
TAGGCCCGTTCATTCCATCAAAGGTGTTTCAGCAAGTCTTGGATTTGAAAAGTTTTCTCATGTTGTTCATGAAGCTGAAAACTTACTGTGCATGTTTACAACTCACAATTATGAATCGGAAGATCGCAAGTATTTAGATTTCTTTCTTCACTTTTTTGATTTCGTTCGAAAAAGTTTCGAGATTATTCGTGAAGAAAAAAATGATGTGAATTGCATGCAAGAGGGTGAACCTCTTATTGTTGAGGCTGCAAAACTCAAAAATGATTTAAGTGTTGAAAAGATGACTGGTGCCTCTGCTCCGGTTGCTGCTCAAATTATTGAAGCTGAAGAAATCTCTACACCTGTTCAACAACCTACAAATAACGAACCTACAGAGCCTGAAGAACGTATTGAACTTGGTCAAGAAATGGTGGACGCCTTTGTGGCCGAGTCTTTGGATGCCTTTAGCATTGTCGAAGACAAGTTGCTTTCTCTTTCCAAAGAATTAGACAATAAAGAAAATATTCACGAGGTCTATCGTCTCCTTCATAGCTTCAAAGGTAACTGTGGTATTTTTGGCTTAGGCAATCTCGAGACTTTTTCTCACCGAATCGAAAGCCTCTTGCAATCTATTTTAGGCGGCAAGATTAATGCGACAGAAAATATCATCAACTCTTTGATTCCTATGGTTGATGTTATTAAAAATATTGTAATCGGAATCAAAACGGGTGGTTCTGGTGAGGTTAATAATTTAGATCTCTACCTCGAGATGCTAGATAGTTTTCTTTCCACTGGCAGCTTGATTCAGGAAAGTAAGTCCGAAGAAGGTTCTGAATCTGTTTCAATCTCTGCTCCAGCTCAAGCAGCAGCGGCACCAGTTTCTCCTAAGATGACCCCTCCTTCTGTAAATGCTGCCAAAGCCGAAGCAAAAGCACAAACTCAAGCCGCAACGGTTGCGACTCCTAAAGTGGCCTCTATTGACCGCCAAGACATTCGCGTTGACATCGCAAAATTGGATATTTTAAACAACCTTGTGGGAGAGTTGGTCACGGCCAAGAATATGGTCGCTGAAGAAATGTTTACGACTCCCCCCAATGTCGAATCGATGCAAAAAACGTTGCGCTTTCTTGAGCGTATTACGAATGATTTGCAGGACGTGGCCATGAATATTCGCATGGTCCCTGTTTCTGGTTTATTTAAGAAAATGATTCGTATTGTGCACGACATTTCCATTAAAAGTGGGAAAGAAGTGAACTTTAAGTTTTTCGGTGAAGACACCGAAATTGATAAAACTGTTATTGAAAAGATCGGCGATCCCTTGGTTCATATGATCCGCAACGCCGTTGACCATGGTATTGAGCCACCAGAGGTTCGTGGAGAAAACGGAAAGCCTCGTGCTGGTCAAGTGACTTTGACAGCGAAAAACGAAGCTGGTGAAATTTGGATTATTTTAAAAGATGACGGTCGCGGTCTTAATAAGGATAAAATTTTAGCCAAGGCCATCGCTCAAGGCTTGGTACAGGGAGATGGAAGTAATCTCTCTGATAAGCAGATTTTTGATTTTATTTTTGCGGCAGGTTTCTCTACTGCGGAAAAAGTGACAGATATTTCTGGACGTGGCGTTGGGATGGACGTTGTTCGTCAAAACATTCAGGCCATCAAAGGACGTGTTGATATTCAATCTGTCATAGGAGAGGGAACGACTTTTACGATTAAAATCCCTCTGACTCTCGCTATTATTCAGGGCATGCTCTTACAAGTGGGCAGGCTTAAGTATACCGTGCCTATAGAAAATATTCGTGAAACGGTTAAGATCACAAATGAAGTCATTACTCACCCTGTAGAAGATCAAGAATTGATTCAAATTCGTGATCAAATGATTCCAATCTTTAGGTTAAGTAAGCTCCACAATATTCCAGATGCCGTGAGTGATTTGGGCGAAGGTTTACTTGTCATTATCGAAAACCGTGGTTTTGTCATGGCCCTTCTCATTGATCAAATCCTTGGTCAGCATGAGACGGTTGTGAAGCCGCTTCCTAAGTTTTTCAGGGCCCTGAATGGTGTTTCTGGCTGCTCTATCCTCGGAAATGGTGAAGCGAGTTTGATTTTGGACGTCGGTACGCTCATCGATTTTATGCAAAAGAAGGTGAGTGCTCTATGAATGACCAGTTTTTCAAAATTTCAGATGATGAGTTTAATAAGTTAAAAAAACTTATCTTTGATAATTTTGGGATCCATTTAACTGATCAGAAGAAAGGACTCGTCTACACTCGTTTGCATAGCGTTTTGAACAAATATGGGTTTACTACTTTTGATGAGTATTATCGTTTTGTTTCTGCTGATAAAACAGGCAAGGGGCTAGACGAATTAGTGAATAAAATTTCCACTAATTTTACTTTTTTCTATAGAGAAGAAGATCATTTCGAATTTTTTATTAAGCGCGTCTTGCCTGAAGCCATGGAAATGGCAAAAAAAAGAAACGAAAATGATTTGCGTTTTTGGTGTGCTGGTTGCGCCAGTGGTGAGGAGCCATACACCATTATTATGCTTATGATGGAGGCCATGGGAGGCAATTACCCCCTATGGAATAGTGGTATTCTGGCCACTGATATTTCTGATAATGCATTAGGGTTTGCGAAAGCTGCAGTTTATCCTTCTGATCGTTTGCAGAAGCTCCCTCCCTTGTATCGTAATAAGTATTTCGAGAAACTTTCTGAAGATGAGTACAAAGTTCTTGATCGTGTAAAAAAAGAAGTGACGTTTAGACGTTTCAATTTAATGAATACAACTTTTCCTTTTAAAAAGCGTTTTCATGCCATTTTTTGCCGAAATGTGATGATTTATTTTAATCAGCAAACGCGTGATGAGTTAGTTGGGCGTTATGAGCAAATGCTTGAGCCAGGTGGTTATCTCTTCTTAGGGCATTCTGAAACCATTTCGAGCAAAATGTATTCATTCAAATATGTGATGCCTGCTGTTTATAGGAAGGAAGGTCCATGAGAAAGATAAAAGTTCTCATCGTCGATGACTCTGCACTTGTTCGTCAGATTCTTGCTGACGGTTTGGGTAAAGACGAGAATCTTGAAATTGTTGGAACTGCGACTGATCCTTATCAGGCGCGCGATATGATTGTAAAACTTCGTCCAGATGTACTGACTCTCGATGTTGAAATGCCAAAAATGGACGGAGTTGAGTTTTTAAGAAAACTTATGCCTCAATATCCTTTACCTGTTGTGATGGTGAGTTCTCTGACTCAAAAAGGTAAGCAAGTTACTTTAGATGCTCTAGATGCTGGAGCCGTTGACTTTGTCACTAAGCCCACTGCGAATTTAAAAGATGGGTTGACCTCTCTTATTATGGAACTTAGGACCAAAGTCAAAATTGCCTCAACGGCCAATGTGAGTCATTGGAAAAATAAGCCAGTCCCAATGGCCAGGCCAGCTGTGCAAACTTCTGCAGCCCTTTCTGAAACGACTCTCAAGGTGATTGCTATTGGAGCGTCGACTGGGGGAACAGAGGCCATAAAAAAAGTTATTGATATGTTTCCTAAGACATCTCCTGGGGTTGTGATTGTTCAGCATATGCCCCCGGGTTTTACTAAGATGTATGCCGACCGTTTAAATCAGTCTTCTCAGATGCAAGTCGTGGAAGCTCAGGATGGTGATCGCGTTGTTCCTGGTAAAGTTTTGATCGCCCCCGGTGGTTTTCAAATGACAGTTCGCCGAGTTGGTGGAGAATATGTAGTAGATTGTAAGCCTGGTGAGAAAGTGAATGGACATTGCCCTTCAGTCTCTGTTCTTTTTGATTCTGTTGCCAAGCATGTTGGTTCGAACGCCATAGGGGTGATTCTAACTGGTATGGGAGGTGATGGGGCAGAGGGGATGAAGGCCATGCGTGACTCAGGGGCTTTTAATATTGCTCAAGATGAAAAAACCTCTGTGATTTTTGGTATGCCAAAAGTTGCAATTGATAAAGGAGGCGTTCATGAAGTTCTTCCTTTGGAAAAAATTCCAGAACGTGTCTTTTCATATTTAAAGGGGAAAAATGGCTAAACTAATTGTGGGTATTGGAGAAGCTGCTGCTTCGAAAACTCCGGATGACGAGATCAAGACTTTCGCTTTAGGGTCTTGTGTTGCCGTCATTATTCTTGACCCAAAAACAAGAGCTGGGGCCATGGTACACATTGCTCTCCCAGATTCTAAGATTGATCCGGTCAAGGCACAGCAACTTCCTGGGTATTTTGCGGATACCGGTATTCCGTATTTATTTAAACTCTTGGCAAAGTTTGATTCTATTCCTCATCCAGGACTTATTATCAAACTGATTGGTGGGGCTAACGTTTTACAGCAGCAAGACCACTTCCAAATTGGAAAAAGGAATGTCACTGCGATTAAAAAACTTCTTTGGGATATGAAGCTTCCTATTACAGCAGAAGACGTTGGAGAAAACCATAGCAGAACAGTGACTGTAGAGTTAAAAACAGGAAAAGTATTCGTCTCTTCTTCCGATGGAAGAGAGTGGAGAGTTTAATATGAAAATATTGATTATCGATGATTCAAAAACTGCCAGAATGTTTTCGAGAAAGTGTGTTGAGATGGCCTTGCCTGGAGAGAAGCTTGAATTTACGGAAGCTGAAAATGGTGCCATCGCTTATGATCTTCTCAAAAAAGAAAAAGTAGATATCATTCTTTCAGATATTAATATGCCAGTTATGTCCGGATTCACTTTCTTAAGAAATGTAAAAATGGAAGAAGATCTGGCCCATATTCCTATCATTTTTATTACGAGTCTCGCTAATGATGCTCGTACTGTGAACTTAAAAGAGCTGGGAGCTTATGCGGTGATCTCAAAACCGATTAAGCCTAAAGAAGTTGGGAATGTTTTAAAAGAAATCATTGGAAATAAAGGTCCTGCTGCACCAGCGGATCAAGATGGCGGCTGGGGAGCTTGATATGCAAAATAAAGATCAGATTAATGCGAAAATTACTGACTTGTTTGTCGAAACCATGCAAGACATGGCATTCGTAGATGTGACCCTAGGAACGGGTGAATATAAGATTGCTCGAGATTCTATTGTTGTAAAATTAGAAGTTATTATGCCTTATTCAGGCGATTTGCTCATCGCCTTTGATCGTGACGTGGCGAAAGAATTTGCAATGAACGTTTTTGGCGAAGCTCAGTTTGTTGAACTTCAGGATCCGATCTTGGATGCCTCAAGCGAATTTTTAAATGTGATTATTGGAAAAATATTTTCCGCCTTTGCCCCGAATTTGCTTTTTGAATTAGGCTTGCCTCAAGTGATAAATAACCCTGATAAGATTAATGCCTCTTCTTATGATGTCACTCAGCACTACATCACCCCAGAGGGAAAAAGTATTATCTTTTATTTCAGGCTTGAACGTTTGATTTCTGCTTTTAATCACCATGGATAAAAAAAAAGAGGCTTTTAAAAGCCTCTTTTTTTTATTTGTTTATCAACGTTGGACAGTTACATTTATATTTCTTTTCGCACTTAAGACGTATTTTTTCGGCCCTTTTACCTCGTGCTTTATTACAACACTTTAATCCTCTCTCCGCGCACATGTTCTCAACAGGTGAAGCTGTAATACTTGCGCTTGTTGTATTGGATGATGTTTGCTGAGCATATGTTGCAAAGCTCAATAAAAGAAATAAAGCATTTGCTGAAAGTATAAGGTTTCTCATTAGCCTCTCCATAAATGATGACGTTTATTTATAAGCCCAATCTAAATGAGAAACAAGAACTTATTGCGGTTGATTGCCCTTGTATTTTTTGTAATAGCGCCATGCTGCCATGATAATCAGCGAAATAAAGACGAGGAAAATCCCGTGTTCGACTTTCTTGATCATGCTGATCACGTATTCCACTTTATCGCCAAAGTAATAGACAACACCAATAATAGCAGGAACACTGATTAAAGCAGCAAGTCCATCATAAAGAAGCATCCACTTAAAAGGGTAGTGAAGAACGCCTGCTGTAAAGTAGATAGGTGTGCGTAGACCAGGCATAAAGCGAGCAGCAAAAATGAGCTTATAGCCTTTTTGTTTTAATTCCTTTTCTACAAATTCAAGTCGCTCTTGTGGAAGAATCTTTCTAAAAAACCACTTTTCTCGAATTTTTTTTCCGTAATGGGCCCCTAATCCAAAGATGAGAAAATCACCAATCAACACGCCAAAAAAGCATAAAGGAAGGACGACTTTGAGCTCGATCAGCTCTTCGTAGGCCAACATGGCGGAGACGAATAAGGTAATATCTTCAGGGATGGGAACACCCAGACCACACAGAAAAAGGACCATAAATATCGTTAAGTAGATATAAATAGTCTGGTAGTTTGCTAAAAAATCCAAGATGTTATCGAGCATAGGGTACTAGGTTAACAAAAGTTCTTTTTTTGAAAAGCTTAAAAGGCAAAATATTTGTTCAAGCGTGCATTTTGTTACGTTGGTAACGGGAAAAAACTTTTTGTTTTCAATACGTTGAGAATGGTACATAATCCTAAAAAAAATCATTTAGATGTCGAAAAGCGGGAACCTTAACTGGTTTCGTTTTTCTATTCACATTAAGAGCTGAATTGAGACTCAACTCTTTTTTAACATACTTCCAGGGAGTATTGTCATGGTTCAATGTAAAAGTGGAATTGTAGAGAAATGCTTCAAGGAGCTGGACGAGTATATCGACAGTCTTGAAGACAAGAAGGGGGCACTGATCCACGTGCTTCACCGTGCTCAGCACATCTTTGGCTATTTGCCAGTAGAAGTGCAGCAACACATCGCTCAAAAGACTGATGTGCCGATATCCAAGATTTATGGCGTAGTAAGTTTCTACACTTTCTTCACCATGCGTCCGCGCGGAAAGTATCCAGTATCCATCTGTAACGGAACTGCTTGCTACGTGAAAGGTGCCGAGAAAATTCTTGATGAATTTAGACGCAATTTGGACATCGATGTTGGTGAAACGACCAATGATGGCAAATTTTCTATCGATATTCTTCGCTGTGTAGGTGCCTGCGGTATGGCCCCTGTCGTATCTGTTGGTGAGAAAGTTTACGCTCGCGTAACCCCAGATATGGTTAAGAAGATTATCGACGAACATAAATAAAAAAAATCCTTTAGGAGTTTTGATATGACAACAATCAAAAATGCCGACGAGTTGAAGAAGTTGGCAGAGAAGGCAAAAGCTGACGTCAAAGTAAATGACGGGAAAATTCAAATCCGTGTTGCTATGGCCACTTGCTCTATTGCAGCAGGTTCTAAGGCAACCCTTGCAGCGATCAATGAAGGTATTAAAGAAGAAGGCATCAAAGATGCAGTCGTGATTCAAACCGGCTGTATGGGCTACTGCTATGGTGAACCAACTGTAGAAGTGACAATGCCAGGCAAGAAGCCAGTCGTTTTCGGTGATGTAGACGCGACTAAAGCTAAGAAGATCATTTTTACTTATGTAAAAAGTGGTCAAGACGTCGATGGCACTATTTCTAACGACTACGACAAGATCGACTAGTAGAGGGAGAGACCATGAAAAAACAATTAAGAATCGTTCTTAGAAACTGCGGGATCATCGATCCTGAAAATATTGAGCAGTATATTGCACGCGATGGCTATGGGGCTTTGGCCAAAGCACTTACTCAGATGACTCCTGAGCAAGTTGTAAAAGAAATTAAAGATTCCGGCTTAAGAGGCCGCGGCGGCGGTGGTTTCCCAACAGGACTTAAGTGGGAAATTGCGGCTAAAAATAAAGCTGATAGAAAGTATATGGTGTGTAACGCCGACGAAGGTGACCCAGGTGCTTTCATGGACCGTTCCGTTCTTGAAGGTGACCCGCACTCCGTTTTAGAAGCAATGGCCATTGGTGGTTATGCGATTGGAGCTGACACCGGACTTATCTATATCCGTGCTGAATATCCTCTTGCAATCAAGCGTCTTGAAATTGCTATCGATGCGGCCCGCAAGATGGGTCTTCTTGGTAAAAATATTTTAGGCACAGGCTTTAATTTCGATATCGAGCTTAAGCTTGGTGCTGGTGCTTTCGTTTGCGGTGAAGAGACTGCTCTTATTCACTCAATGGAAGGCCAACGTGGTGAACCTACAACTAAGCCACCATTCCCAGCAGAGTCTGGCTATCTTCATAAGCCAACTATCGTGAACAACGTAGAAACTTTTGCAAACGTAGCTCCTATCATCTTGAAAGGCGCTAAGTGGTTTGGACAATTTGGTTCTGAAAAGTCCAAAGGAACAAAGGTTTTCGCTCTTGCTGGTAAGGTGAAGAACGTAGGTCTTATTGAAGTTCCAATGGGTATCACTCTTAAAGAAGTTATTTACGAAATTGGTGGTGGTATTCATAACAACAAAAAATTCAAGGCCGTACAAACTGGTGGTCCATCAGGTGGCTGTTTGACTGATAAACATCTCGATACTGCTATCGATTATGACAGTCTTATAGCAGCTGGTTCTATGATGGGGTCTGGTGGTATGATCGTGATGGACGAAGATGACTGTATGGTCTCCGTTGCTCGTTTCTACCTTGAATTCACTGTCGATGAATCTTGCGGTAAGTGTACTCCTTGCAGAGTCGGAACTAAGCGTCTTTATGAGACTCTTACAAAGATCGTTGAAGGCAAAGGCACTGAGAAAGATTTGTCAGACCTTAGAATGCTTGGAAGCGTAATTAAAGATGCTTCTCTCTGTGGTCTTGGTCAAACAGCTCCAAACCCTGTTCTTTCTACGATGAATAACTTCATGCACGAGTATGAAGCTCACGTAAAAGAGCATCGTTGTCCTGCAGGAAGCTGCGTGAAGCTTCTCACTTACTCTGTTGTTGCAGACAAGTGCGTTGGCTGTACAGCTTGTGCTCGCGTATGTCCTGTGAACTGCATTAGCGGCAAGGTGAAAGAACTCCACAACATTGATCAAAGCAAATGTATCAAGTGTGGCATGTGTTTCTCCAAGTGTAAGTTTGGCGCTATTTTGAAAAAATAATTATTTTAAGGGGTATTTTATATGAAAGTCATTGTTGACGGAAAATCAGTAGAGGTGGAGTCAGGAGCTACGATCCTCGACGCTGCTAAAAAAGTGGGAATTACCATCCCAACTCTTTGCCACCTTGATCTTCACAATATTAAGTATGTTAATAAAGGTGCTTCTTGTCGTGTGTGTGTCGTTGAAGTTGAAGGCCGCCGTAACTTGGCGCCTGCCTGTGCCACTCCTATCACAGAAGGCATGAACATCAAGACCAACACCATTCGCGTTTTACAAGCTCGTAAGACTGTGATGGAACTTCTTGTTTCAGACCACCCAAAAGATTGCTTAGCTTGTGCTAAAAGTGGTGAGTGCGAACTCCAAGATATGGCAGAACGCTTCATGCTTAGAGAGAACAAGTGGCAAGATGGCGAGCAAAGCACTTACAGAAAAGACTACTCTCCATCCATTATTCGTGAGATGGACAAATGTATTATGTGCCGTCGCTGCGAAACTATGTGTAACGACGTTCAGTCATGTAACATCCTTTCCGGTGTGAATCGTGGTTTTAGTGCTGTCGTCGCTCCTGCTTTCGAACAAAATCTCAAAGACTCTGCTTGTACTTTCTGCGGTCAGTGCGTGGCCGTATGTCCAACAGGTGCATTGACTGAAAAAGATCATTCTTGGGATGTTATCGAAGCTCTTGCGAACCCAGAAAAAGTCGTTGTCGTTCAAACTGCTCCTGCAGTTCGTGCTGCTCTTGGTGAAGAGTTCGGTATGGAGCCAGGCACTCTTGTGACTGGTAAAATGGTTGCCGCTTTAAGAAAGCTCGGCTTCAAGTATGTTTTCGATACTGACTGGGCCGCTGACCTTACCATTATGGAAGAGGCTTCTGAATTCATCGATCGTTTAACTCGTCACTTAAATGGCGACAAAAACGTTCGTCTCCCACTTCTCACTTCTTGCTGCCCAGCTTGGGTGAAGTTCTTTGAACACCAATTCCCAGATCTTACTGACGTTCCTTCTACTGCTAAATCTCCTCAGCAGATGTTCGGTGCTATCGCTAAAACATACTTCGCAGAGAAAATGAAGATCGATAGAAAGAACATGGTTGTGGTTTCTGTGATGCCTTGCTTGGCCAAGAAATACGAAGTGGCCCGTGATGAGTTTAAGGAACATGGAACTCCTGATGTTGATATTTCCATTTCTACTCGCGAACTTGGTCGTCTTATTCGTGAAGCCAACATCAATTTTGATGAACTTCAAGAAGAAGATTTCGATAAACCACTTGGCGAATCTACAGGTGCCGGTGTTATCTTCGGTACTACTGGTGGGGTGATTGAAGCTGCTGTTCGTACAGCTTATGAGTGGG
>JACCEE010267326.1_pt1 | contig 10324 bp, 14 predicted proteins | sample 7449931 | NCBI WGS metagenome assembly JACCEE01 (sample SAMN15323457, study PRJNA562643) | freshwater metagenome | isolation source: river surface water | place: USA:Blue River Watershed | collected 2017-08-19 | reverse complement strand
CATGATCTATCCTTTAAATAACGGGGGCCGAAGCCCCCGCAGATTTACTTCAGAAATGCTGAGTAAGCAGCATCGCCAGTGCGAACGAACAGGTATGTGTAAGCACCAAAACGTGGAACAGTAACAGAACCGTAGATCGTGATGCCTGTACCAGTGGTAACTGGAACAGTAGACGATGCACCGCTGTTATTGTTGTTGGTAATGGTCAGCTCAAACGAAGAACCTACCTTCGCGCTAGGAATAGCTGCGTCCAGCAAAGCTGCTGTAGGCAGAGTGACTGTCAGAGTTGCGTCGCTGCCTTTGTTGCACACAACGAGGCCAGCAGCTACTTGAGCGCCAGTCAGGGTGGTGTCGCCGGTCAGAGTTGTAGGGATAGACTGGACGCCAAGAACTGCCTCGCCCAGGTTGCCATCGCCAAGCTGGTATCCACCAGCGCCGTTAGGAAGAGCCATGATAATTTCCTTTCAAATAGAGTCGTTAATGGGGGCCGAAGCCCCCACCAATGCTTAGCCCCAGACGCGGCAAGCCATTTGCGGACGGATCGTGCTGTAGCCGTACAGAACGTCGATACGGCAAGGCAGACGGTCATTGTTGATGTCGTACTGACGAACAATACGCATCGAAATGCCGTTGTGGACTTGGCGGGAAGCCATGTCAACGCCTTGAGGCACCAAGAGGTCAGCGGTTGCGAATGTGATCGCGTCCTTGTGGTAGACGAGGTTCTGTGGGTAGGCAGTAGCAGCCGAACCCAGCATGGTGACAGCAGCGCCCGAAGCAGGCAGCGAAGTCACAGTGGCCAGAGCCTGGCTTGCCGAATACAGCGCTGGGAAGATGTTCAGCGTAGCAGTCGAAGAGCCAGAAGTAGCTGCAGTCACAGTGAACTGCTGGAGCGAACCAGTCGATTCACGGGTCTGTGGGTTGACAGCAAACACGCCAGCGATAGTGAACACGTCGCCGACATTCCATGTCTTAGACGAGCCAGTAAAGCTGATTGGCAGTGTGGACTGACCTTCAGTTGTGACAGTTGAAGTCACAGTGATGGTGGTGCCCCAGTCGCCGTTGGTGTGCTGCTTGATCGACTGCGACATGTTGACTTCATCAAAGCCCAGAACACCTGTGCCCATCATGCCGTTCTTGAACTGGCGGCTGATGGTGTCGGTTGGGTTGAACAGACCTTTCATGCCTTCAACCAGACCAGCGTTGGCAGCTGGGTTAACAGTTGCGTAGCGTGGCGACATCACAGCTGCGTTTTCGTTCAGCTTCTGCTGAGCTTGCAGCAGAACGAGCGAAGTCGAAGGCGTGGTGCCGGGGGTGCCAACCGAGTTACCGATGTTTTTGTATGCGTTAGCAACGTCAGCATCGATGCTGGAGGCCAGCTGCGAAATACGAGGCTTCAGAACACGCTCTGCGAAGTCATCCAACTGCATGGTGAGTTCGGCGGAGGTGAAGTTCACACCGATGTGCTTCTGGGAAGCCACGGTCAGGGTGGTGAACTGTTCGTTGTCGTCCTGCACTTGCAGAGCGGCGCCGTCGGTCACCAGAGCGCGGTCTGGTAAACGAATACGCAGAGTCGAGCCAATTTTTGCGCCTTCAACGGCGAAAGAGTCGTCGTACTGACGGTTGACGTTACGAGTGAGTACCAGGTTGTTCTCGAGAATTTCGAGAGCCTTCCGAGTAATCATGTCGATGGTAAGAATCGAGTTTGCCATGATTGATATCCTAAAAAGTTAGCGGTTACGTTGAGCTTCCCACTTCTTTATCTGACGCTGGCGCTCCGCCTCAATCCATTCTGACGTAGTCATGTTCTTGATAGAACGTGGGTCAGTCGTGTCATAAGACGGCGCTCCAGAGCCTCTACCCGATATGGGCGCGATAGGTGGTGGGGCGCTTGTCGTTTTTCTCAAAACCGGCTCAGAAGCAATTTTTGCTTCAATCTTGCCAATTTCTTTAGCCTGTAATATGGGCGAATTCAGTGAGGCTATACGCGCGGCTTCTTTCGGATTTGAGCCCAAGTAATACGCAATATCAGGGCCAACATCCGACGCTTGGATCGTCTCAGCCATCGCGTTAGAGATTGGCAGCTTGGGGTTGTAAGCGACTTGTTCAAAGTCATCATACTTGCTCCGTGCTTCTTCTTCCCTATCGTGATACGCGTCGAGCAGCTCCATTTTCTGCCGTTCGACTTCCCGCTGTGCCAACAATTCTTCAGCCTTGCGCGCTGCTAGTGCATCCGCATACGCGTCAACGGAATCAAAATTCTCGACAGGCGGCAACTCTGCAGGGGTAGGTGCTGTTTGCGCTCTACGTGCCTGCTCGCGTTCCCACTTCCTTTGCTCTCTTGCAAGCCTTTTGCCTACGATTGCATCCAGCTCTTCTTGTGTGAAGGTCTTGGACTGCTGTTCGGTCGGCTGTTCATTCTCCGGCGCGGTTGTTTCTACAGCTACAGGCTCTGCCGTTGGTGCCTGCTCTGGCGCGGGTGAATCCGCTAACTGATTGCTTGTTTCTTCAGACATTGTCGATTCCTAGAGAATCCCTGACGTACCGCGTCAGTGCGGGTAAAGCAAAATTATTCGTAGATGACCGTGGCATTGACCGTGCCACTAATTACCACATAGATACCATTTTTAGCATACGCGCCGTCCAAAGGCAACAGATACGATGTTGCGGCGGCAGGTGTGAAGGTGCCAAGAATGGTTGTTGTGGTGGTCGCAGCTGCCGAATCGTAGACTGTAATTGTCGGTGTGCTGGAGGCTGCACTGACAAAGATACCCTTGAGCTTGCCAGCCATTGGTTTAATGTTGGCCGAAGCCGTGATGTAGGTGTAATTTGCCATGTTTTACCTCAAGCAAGATATTTCAGTTTGTACAGCGTTGACATATACAGCCCTTCAATTTCGTCGATGATGTTGTGGATCGCAGTGCAATCCTTATCGACAACCTTGTAGCGCACAGCATGAATTTCTTCCAGCTGATTTTCCAAAAACTCCACCACGTTGGTGGTCTTTTTGGCAGAGTGCAGCGAGATCGGGCCAATCAAGCCGTACTTGCCTTGGTAGGCTTCAGCAAACTTGTCGGCTAGGTCGATGACGCCGTCATAAAACTTCTGCAATGCTTTGTGTTTTGCATAGCTGCGGGTGTTTAGATGCACCGAATGGGTGACATCCCGCGCCAAAAACAGCATTCCTACGAAATCTGCGCACTTCATAATTGCGGCTCCTGCGGCGGCATATTCATCATTTCAGGCGGCATTTCAGCCGATTGCGGTGGAATCATACCCATTTCTGGCGGCATTTGTTGCATTTCCGGTGGCATTCCGCCCATTTCGCCGCCCATCGGTGGCTGGCCGCCCATTGGCATCTCGCCTGGCAACTCCAGACCGCCACCTTCCATGACCAAGTCGCCGGCAGTCATGACGTCGCGCAGTGTCTGCATGACGACCTCTTGCACCTGCTCGGGGTTCATGCCGGCAGCCACAGCGGACAGGCGTTGCGTCTCGGCTTGGTACGCCTTGATCTCGGCCTCGAAATTCTTGCGCTCCAAGTCCTGCACTTCGATCGACTTGTCGACGTTTTGCAGCATCTGATGCAGCTGATCCAGCTCTTGGGCCATCGCTTCCATCTGCTGCTTGGCCTGCTGCATCTCGGGCGACTCGTCGCTGTCTTGCATAATCTTTGGATCGATGATCTTGGCAAAGCGAGCCGCCATCTCCTGCGCGCCTGGCCAATCCATGTTCTTGATGAACAGGTCGCCAGCCACTTGCCAGAGCTGCGGGTTGGATTGCAGGATCATGCCCATCGCATCCAGTGCCTCCTGACGCTTGGTCAGGTAGGACGGGCCGGTGGTGACCACGACGTCGTACTTACCGACGCCTGGGTTGTAAATCTTGTCGATGACGATGTCGTTCTGGTCGCGAATCTCACGCACCGGCTCTGGCTGCATGGGGTTCAACTTGACCATGTCAGTCTCGCCATCCACACCGATGATGCGCGCGACCCGCTGGGTGTCGTAAATCTTGGGGATCAGGTCAACCAGCTGACGAGTGACGTGCCTAACAGCGCGCGCCAGATTGTCCACGTAATGATAAGTGCCAGTGTCAGACTGACGCTCGCGCGCCATAATCGCCTTGCCCGAACGCTCATTGGATGTCGCTCCCAAGCTGGTGTCGTACTGACCGGTGGTGGACTTGATGTCGTCTGACGCGCCCATCTTGGCCTGAATCAGACCTGTCTGCGGTAGCGGCGGTGCAGCACGTTGTGGCAGCGGCAAGACAGCGCCAGAGCCGTCGGTCACGTCAGGATTGACCTCCAGATACGGCCAGTTCTGCGTGTTGGCCGTCTTCCACTGCAGCTCGTAACCTTCAAACTGACCACCGTAGCCAATGAACGGCGCTTTGGGCGCGAGCGCAAGCATCTCGGCTTCTTGGCTCGTCCAGTAGTTGTACATGCGCTGGGCGTCCTTGGCGTTACGCACCAGACCCGACACATACAGCTTACCATCGACCTCAAACTCGTTACCGATGACACGCACGATCGGAATCCAGCGGCCTGCCCAGTCGTTCTCCTCCAGCATCTCGTAGCCGTTGGTCTTGCACCACTTGACCCGCTTGGCGTTGACTTCACGGCTGCGGATAGGCTTGATGCCCATCTGCTTCATCTGCTTGGCCTCGGGCGAACCCTCGAAAGCCGTCACGTTGCCGGGGTACAGGTGCAGTGTGGCGCGGTCGTACTCGATGTAGTAATACTCAGCAATCCTGACCGTATCCTGGTTGATCCAGACTGAGATCGACTGGTCACCCACGCCTTGCGCTTGCAGGGTCGAGATAGGGCTTGCGTCTGGGAACATGCGCTCGTACTCAGCGCGCTGCAGGTCTTCGGTGACGAAGCACCACTTGGCGTCTGCACCGCACGGGTCTTGGATCGTTGGATCCATGTAGACCGAAAACGAGTTGCGGATGCGCGAAATCTTGATGTCCTGATCGAACGTGTCGTCGTCGCAGTATTCGGTCAGGATTCGGATGTAACCTTCGCCGTAGGCCACTTGGTTTTCGCAGGCGGTGTCGTAGGCGACGTCGGCGTCAGAGATGTACTCGATGTGCCTGACCATGCCGTTGTAGATTTCGGCGACTTCTGGGTCGGCGTTGTCGTCAGCGGGTATAACTTTGCCGCTCGGACGGTTTTGTCTTTGGTCATTGGTGACCTGCCGTACATGCTGGGGCAACTTGTTGATCGTCAGTGTCGGACGGGCGTTGATCGTCTGCCCTTGCACCGCACCGCGTGTGGCCAACACATCCGCTGGCCACTGCCAGTGGTTGTCAGGTGAGCCGGCATAGAAACGCAGGTCGTCCAACTCGTCTTCCCGGCTCTCAGACAGCGCCGAAATCGCCATTTGCAGGCGCTTTCGCATGGTCGACAGCACGTCTTGCGTGTCTTTCTTGATGTCGTCCGGCGGTGGATTTCCACCGATATCGGCGACTTTTGCTGCCTTATTTATGCCGGTATAGTCCATTTATTTCATTTTCGGTTGCGGGCGCGCGGCGTAATCACGCAAATCCTGCTCCATAATACCGTGCAGGCGTTGTTCAGCAGCCAAAGCTTCTTTAACTGTTGGGTAAACTGGAAACTTGATGCCCGATTTTATGGCAAAACGCATGGCTTGCGGAATATCTCGCACTTGACCGTGCCAGTAGGTGGGTAGAATCATGTGACCGCCATCAGCGCCTATAACCGACCCTTTGAACGTCGTAATTGACCCGTCAGGGTTTTTCAAACCCCGGCCTTGCCACAAGTTTGACCTGTGGTAGTCGATAACGGCTTGTTCGTCGGGCGAGAGTTCCATTTATTTCATCTTTTTGGCGGGTTTTGACGCCGCGCGCTTGGTTGCATACGCGATTGCCACGGCCTGTTTGACCGGTTTGCCCGATTTTACCTCGGCACGGACGTTTTCTCGGAAGGCTTTTTCGGATTTCGACTTAACGAGCGGCATCTTACTTCCCCTTTTTAGCCGTTTTGGCCGACTGCTTGAAGTCCTTGTTCGTTGGTGCGCCAGGCGCGCCGGGTTTGCGCATTTTTTCGCCAGATCCGGCCTTGATGCGCTCGCGTTTAGCGTGAATTGCAGCGTAAAGACCTGGGTCGCCGGGCTTTTTCATTTGTACGCTCCTACAGCCAAATTTAACGATTCGTCACCCATAAAATCGGCGACATCGCGGCATAACTCGTAAAAATCTTCAAAACCAAAATCAGATTTCATGCGATTAATAGCTTGGCACACCAAAATAGTGTTGTCTACGGTGTAACCTTTACTGCTGTCAATGCGCTCTATAGACACGGTGTTAAGTTTGCCTGCTTCCAGTGTCATATTGCGCCCACTGTACGCACAAACACCCCACTGCGTATTCCAACAATCAACAATATCCGCAGTCGTTAAAGCAAACTCTTGCTGGCGTTTAGCCGCGCTTTTACGTGCGTTTTGCAAAAATACCCGCGCGCGGCCTTCAATCGTTGAATTTTGTTTAGCGCGTGACCGCTCATTACCTTCGTTGCAACATTCTTTGCACCAGCTGTGATAGCCGTCAGACGTCAAACGATGCTTAAAAAATAAGCTGTGCGGTTTGCTAGTTTTGCACCGAAAACAGGTTTTCATCAGCACTTCCATCGTCTGAGGGACGCTTTCGCACGCTCGGCGTCACCTTTTGCGTTCTTGACCACTCCTTCCATGCGGGCACAGAAGGACTTTTTGCGGCCTTCATCGGCCTTTGTCTTCGGACTTGGCGCCGGTGCCTTCAGGTTTGAGCCCGTCTCGCGGTTGTACTTCTCCCGCCCCTTGGCAGTCAAGCCGGCGCCTTTGCTCACCGGCAGTTTCTCGCCTCTTCCGACGCTCAGTGACACACCTTTTTTAGCCATCACGCCCCCATCCAGCCTGTTGCAGCGGCTACTCTTGGCGTGTAGCCGTCGCTGCGACGCGTTGCACGCTCATACCCAGATTCCCGATGCGCGACCGGGAACGCGAACGTCACCGCTAACGCATCGGCTGCGTCCGGTGACGCCAGCCCGCGAGACTTCATCTCTTTCTTGCCTTCCAAGTAGATCGTACCCGACGAGTCGGGCTTCTTCATGGGGCCAGTCAGGTCGGCTTTGAGCTGCCTGTCGTTGGGGATGCTCGCGGTCTTCAACCACTCCTTCATCGCACCCCACATCTCGGCGCGCTTGTTGCCCCACATGACCGGTTTGCTCGATTTCCAACCGAAGTTCACTCCCCGCACCTTGTATCGCTGTTCTTTTAATCTGTCAAGTATCCCGTAGCCCAGACCACCCTCGTCAATGATGGTCAGCGCCGGACGGTACTCCTCGATGGCATCGATCACGCGGCCCACGGTCGTCATGGTGTCCTCGCCGTGGTAGCGCTTGATCGCTACCAAGTCGCGTCCTTGTCGGACGACGATGACGGTCGCATCCGCGCCGCCTCTAGCTGGGTCAACGCCAAGTACAATTGGCGCCGTCTCGTCCTTGTATTTTGGCCGATTGGCGGCGTCGTCGACAGCACTCGCACCAATAAACTGATCTTCGCCAGCTGATGGAAACTCTCCGTAGACTTCAACCCTAGCCTGCGGCGAATCCTCGCCATACTCCGCAATGATCTGCTCATATATCTGTTTGTCCGTGTCCTCGACTGTTCGGGAGTCGATGTTCTCTGTCTGCCAGAAGTTGCGCTTGGCGTGAAAGCACTCGTAGAAATAGCCTTGGTTGCGCCGTGGATTGGAAAAGGCGAACCAGTACCTATCCAGTATCGGCTCCGTGAAGAAGCCCGCACCGACCGACCAGATGGCGTCCGGAATACCAGACGCCTCGTCAAAGATCAGCATCATGCCGTCATGGTTGTGCACACCCGCGTAGCTGTCGGGGTTCTCTTCCGACCAGAGCTTGCCCTCGGCTGCCCAGTAGCGCGTACCTTTCTTCAAGTCGCGCTCGACCAGCTCGGTCAACCACTTGGCTGGGGTCAGCTTCGTTGCGCTAATCTCCCACCAGTGGTTGTTGATCACCATCGCCTGCCACTTAGTCAGCTCACCCCATGTCACCGATCTGAGCTGCGCCTCGCTGTTGGCGCTCACTATGACGGAAGACCCAATGCGGGTGGTCAGCATCCACAAGACGAGCCATGAGACGAGCGCCGACTTGCCAATCCCTCGGCCAGACGCGACCGCAGTTCTCAGCGCGTCCATGTCAATCTGACCTCGGTTGTTCTTGATGTGGGTCGCGATGCGCCGCAGTATCTTGCGCTGCCAGGTGCGCGGGCCTTTGAACTTGGCCAGCGGTGTGTTGGGCTGCCCCCACGGAAAAGCAAACAGCACGAACGCCTCGGGGTCGTCAGCGATAGTCGGCGCCCAGAGGCGCGACATCAGGAGCTGTTCGCCCTCGGCGTCATAGATCGGCTGTTGTGCCATTATTTGCCTTGCAGTCGTTTCAAGTCTTGCAGGTGGTCAGACCCAACGAAGTACACGCCTTGCGGTTGCGACAGCAGCCAGCGTTGGCGCGACTCGTTTGCTTTGTTGGCCATCTGCCGTGCCGGCGTATTATCAGCGTTCCACATCAGGTTCTCACCACGATCTAAGAACGCCGCCACGTTTTCTTTTGACGCTGGGCGCTGGGCTTCCTGCAAGAACTCTGGCCCCATCGACTCCAAAAACTTAGTCAGCGTAGCGCGGTCAAACTTGCGGTCTTTAAAGTACCCAAACTTGTCTTGGTTTTTCAGCAAGCTGTCAAATATGGTGCCGTTGCCGGGCAGCGCTTCTTTCTGCTTGTTGACGTCGGTGTTGGTAAAGATGGTGTACAAGAACTCAGTCGGGTAACCTTTGACGCTTTTTGCGGCTGCGTCATCCCATGACCCTTTGTAGTTTACGCCGGGCAGCTTGTCGCCGCCGGTGCCTTCATAATACGCGCCGTACCGGCTGGCCGCCGCGCGAATGTCAGCTGGCAACGTCATGCCTGCGCCGTGCTCCTGCCCAACAAAAGTCAAGCCGGGGCGGGGCGAGTAATACTTTACGCCAGACGTTGGCGCGGTTGAATAGTTGTCGGCGCCAACACTTTGACGCAGGCTATTGACCGGCGTGGGCGCGAGTGCGTTCTGTGGCATTTTCCAGATACTCCGGTTGCTGTTCGGTGATCAGCCCATCGATGACGCGTTCCTGCGCCTGCTGCAGCGCCTGCGTGATGCTGATCTTGTTCGTGATGTCGACACTAATCTCTTGGCGGGCTGTCCAACCGTGGCTGTGCTGCAGGATTGCGAGTGCCGCCTTGGCATCGCCTGCACGGGCAGCCTCGCGCAAGTGAGTGCTTGCCTCCATCTCAGAATCAGCGCGCCCCTTGAGCATGGCCATCTCCGCCACAGGATCCAGCTCGCACAGCTGTCTGAACTCAGCAGGCAGCATGCCGGCAGCCAACGCCAGCGAGTCACCCTTCAAGCCCAGAGCGGCAGCGTCATAGATCGCCTGGAGACGCGATTCGGTCGCCTGCACTTTGCGCGGTACGAATGGTATCGATTTGAACATGGTCGGATATTAGCGCATTTGTGGGTCATGTTGGCAATGTTGGCTGTCTACAAAAAATAAAAAAATTTCTTCTGATACCTCCGTAGCCGAGACCGGCCAGGCGATGGCCCCCCACCCCCCCAGGTTAGTGAGCACTCACTTACGTGGTTGCCAGGCTGACAAGTTAGTAAGCACTCACTTACTAGGTTAGTGGGCACTCACTTCTGATGTTAGTAAGCACTAACTTCGCAGCCAGGTTAGTGAGCACTCACTTTTTGGCGAGCGGGTTAGTGGTCACTAACATGTGGCGCGGGCCCTTTTTGCTGGGGCCCTTTTCCGTTGCCCTTTTGCTATCAAATCTGTGGATAACTTTTTTGTTGCCAAAAAGCTATGTTGGCAATGTTGGCTATGTTGGCTATCGGTTTAAATTGGCGCGCAAACATACAGCGCTCGCCATGACGGGGAGTTATTGCCATTATGATAACGAAAATAAGACCTCCTAAGGTTCAGTAAAAATAATAGCCAACATAGCCAACAAAAAGCAAAAAGCCGCATCCAGACTAGGTTTCCACGTTGGCGTCTCATGCCGAAAAAATAGCCAACAATTTGACAACCTCAGCGACAAATTGGCAGCGAAAATAAATGTAAAACATTCTCTTGCATTTTTCTGTTCAATGACTATAATGGTGTTCAGCAATACAATGTTTTGCCGATTAACTGATTAAATTTTAAGCAAACGGGAAAATTATGACTCCACTGCAATATATCGCCGCGTTAATTACCGGCGCATTCGTTTATCTGATGT
>JACCEE011041199.1_pt1 | contig 10325 bp, 7 predicted proteins | sample 7449931 | NCBI WGS metagenome assembly JACCEE01 (sample SAMN15323457, study PRJNA562643) | freshwater metagenome | isolation source: river surface water | place: USA:Blue River Watershed | collected 2017-08-19 | reverse complement strand
GGTAGCATCGGGGGGCTGCGTTGTCTCTTCTGACGTACTTTCCCCTGTCGTCTCCGTGGCCGCTATGGTTTCGGAAGTTCCGTCGGTTTCCGCTGTGACGGCCAGTGTCGGCGTAGGATTCGGATCCGTACCGGACAAAGAAGTTCCGGATGTCGCAGCAGCGGTCACCCCGGTAGGGAAGGCCTTGTCAATCTTGTCTTTCTGCATCAGAACGTAGAGAAAGAAAATTCCTCCGAGAAGAACAAGTACTACGCCGCAAAGCAAGATTATCTGTCGGATCTGACGCTTCTTCTGGACCGAGCGCGCTTCGTATACCGAGAATGTTACAGGGTTCTTCATGGATGTATGTCACCTCTCATCGACGGCTCAAAAGAGGCCGTCAATTACACCGTTGGCGTCGATGTCGATCAACTCGGCCGCCGGTTTCTTGGGAAGTCCGGGCATCGTCATGATCGTACCGGTCAGAGCTACAAGATAACCGGCGCCCGCGGAGAGTCGAAGTTCACGCACTGTAAGGACAAAATCGCGGGGGCGTCCGAGCAACTGCTGATTGTCAGAAAGTGAGTATTGTGTCTTGGCAACACAGACGGGAAGCTGGCCGAAGCCGAGTTCCGTAAACGACCGGATCTTCTCGGCGGCCTCCGGGAGGATATTTACTTCTCCGGCACCGTAGACCTTCGTCGCCAGTTTGCGGATCTTGGTCTCGATCGAATCCTCCAGATCGTACATGTAATTCGGCTTCTTACCGGCGGCTCCCGCCATCGCCGCGAGAACAGCTTCGGCAAGCTCTTTGCCACCCTCGCCGCCTCGCGTGAAGACTTCTGCCGGGGCAAAACGCACTCCGTTGACCGTGCAAAGTTCATGCAGCACGGCGATTTCCTCCGGTGTATCCGACAGGAAGCGATTGGTGGCCACGACACACGGAATGCCGAACTGAGCCATATTCTCGATGTGCTTCTCAAGATTCTGGAATCCCATGCGAACCGCTTCGGGATCCGGACGCGACAAGTCGCTTTTCGCGATGCCGGCATTGTATTTGAGGGAACGGATTGTAGCGACAAGAACGACGGCATCCGGCCAGATTCCCGCGGCTCGACACTTGATGTCAAGAAACTTCTCCGCGCCGAGATCCGCTCCGAAACCCGCCTCGGTCACTACGATATCGCCGAGCTTGAGGGCTGTTCTTGTCGCGATTACGCTGTTACATCCGTGGGATATATTGGCAAAAGGGCCTCCGTGAACAACGACCGGCGTGTGCTCGACCGTCTGTACAAGATTCGGCAAGATGGCATCCTTAAGCAGTACGGCCATCGCACCCTGTGCTCCGAGCTGCCCGGCGGTTACAAGATTTCCGTCCTCGTCATACGCAATCGCAATGCGCGCCAGCCGGATCTTCAGATCCTCGATGTCCGTCGCGAGGCACAGGATTGCCATGACCTCCGAGGCCGCCGTGATGTTGAAAGATTCTTCCCGCTCGACTCCGTTCGTGCCGCCCCCGACTCCGACGTGAATTCTTCGCAGAGCGCGATCGTTCATATCAAGGCAACGTTTCCAGAGAATTCGATTTAGATCAATACGCAAAAGGTTGCCCTGGAACAAGTGGTTGTCGATCATTGCGGCCAGAAGATTGTTTGCCGAAGTAATCGCATGGAGATCTCCCGTGAAATGCAGGTTGATATCATCCATCGGCAGGACTTGCGAGTAACCGCCGCCCGCCGCGCCGCCTTTGACACCAAAAACCGGACCCAGAGAGGGTTCGCGCAGAGCGAGAATGGTCTTGTGTCCGAGCGCGGAAAGCGCTTGTCCCAGACCGATGCTGACCGTGGTCTTACCTTCGCCGGCAGGTGTCGGATTCATGGCGGTGACAAGAACGAGACGGCCGTCCGGCTGGTCCTTGCGATCGGCAAGAATCGAGAGAGGAAGCTTTGCCTTGTAGCGACCATAGGTCTCGATCGATTCCTCGGGAAGCCCGAGCTTGGAAGCGATGTCCCGGATCGGCAGAAGTTCTGCATTTTGTGCGATTTCAATGTCAGATAACATATAGATCCTCCCTTGACGATCCGTTCGGGCCTTGCGCTGTGACCGGAACGTAATATTTATACACTTCGTCGGGTTGTCAGAATTGCCGCAAAAAAACCACAATATTTGGCGTTTTATCGGCATAATAACCACAACAACTAGTGTTTTTCGTTGACAATTCTTATTATACCTGATATAATTCTGTAACAGTAGCCGCCGCATTTGCGAGTGTTCTGAGTGCTTTTGTAACTCAGTATAGGGCAAGCGTGGGAGTCCGGCAAGTAGCAACGATTTTCGACGGATTTGTCTGACATAGATGGGGTTACAGCAAGGCTTCTATACCTGATTTGTTCATATCGGATATAGAGAACCGGAAATTTACGGAGGTACGGAACATGATTGTTAAGACAGATCTTGAAGCATGTAAGCATGATTTAGAGACGTTTGTCGGCAGAAGAATCCGGCTCACGTCCAACGGCGGCCGCAAGCGTATTATCGTTCACGAGGGCGTTCTGGATCATTGCTATCCGAATGTTTTCACCATTCGTTGCAATCGACGCAACGTGGACGGCGTGAGCGAGGTTATATCCTATAGTTACGTTGATGTCCTGACGAAGGTCGTCGAGATTGCGGCGGTTCCTGTCGCTGCGATTGTTGGCTGAGGACGGAGCTGTTTGCACTGTCCGGAATGAATGAATCCTAACCACTCGCGCGCGTCAAGGGCGCGGGTGGTTTTTTCAAGGGAGGAACAGAACATGGCCGTCTATCAGGCAACCGAGAGAGCTTTTGCTAAGATCAACTTGTTTTTGCGTATTACCGGTCGAAGAGAAGACGGCTACCATCTACTCTCTTCGGTCATGCAGACGGTATCTCTCTCGGATGATCTTGTGATTCTGTGTTCCGATAAGGCATCCGAGGACGGAATACGACCGGGCATATCTCTAACCTGCGACGTGGCAGGCATTCCGACCGATCAGCGCAACACCGCGTATAAGGCGGCAAGGATATTTTTGGATTGCCTTGGCATGCCGAACATCGGCATCAGTATTCACATCGCGAAAAGAATCCCCTCGCAAGCCGGCATGGGAGGAGGAAGCGCTGATGCGGCGGCAGTCCTTCGCGTGCTTTCCGGGTTTTTCCCCGGTTGTATCGACAATGATCATTTACACAAGGTAGCCGAGGGTATCGGGGCCGATGTACCTTTCTGTCTGCAGGGAGGGACACAACTCTGTCGAGGGATCGGCGACGAGCTGTACCCGCAAAAATCTCTTGCCGGAGTGCCGCTTCTTCTCATCAAGCCGTCTTTCGGAGTATCGACACCTTGGGCGTTCTCGGAAATCGACCGTCTCGTGATCGATAGCTCACAGGAACAAAGAGTCGAGGAACGTCTGCTGCATGTTCTGTTTAATGAACCGAGTTCGGGGCCTGCGGAGAGAATCGCAGCCGCAGCGCCGCTTCTCATGAACTCCTTTGAACGGGTTGTCGGGAACAAATACGCCGAGATGGATGTCTTGTTGTCGAAGCTTCGGGAGAACGATGCGATCGCCGCACGTATGAGCGGGTCCGGCAGTACGGTATTCGGCGTTTTCGCTTCGGACGAGATGCGGAATCGCGCAGAAGCAATGCTGCGAGCTGAACTGGATTCTTCGATCGCGATTTATCCGGCAACAACCTGCGAAACCGCATAAACCGACGGATCCTTGCGAGGCGCGTTCCCGCATCAGACGCTGCGTCCCATGGCAGTTTTATCGGGGGATTTTCGAAGGCCAGAAACGGAGACACGTAAATGTTTCAGCGATATGTCGAACACAATCTGACGGTATACCAGAGAATTCTTGCGAGAATTCGTGGGATTCCCGCGTTCACCGGCTCGGATGAAGCTCTTGGCGACGCTTTCCTTCAATGCGGCGAGAGGGTTAAGCGCGGCGAACCGGCACTCGATCTGTTGCCGGAATCCTTCGCCTTGGCGATGGAGGCGGCCCGGAGAGCACTTCATTTGACGATGTATCCTTCACAGATCCTGACCGCGATCGCGATGTCTTACGGACGAATTGCGGAGTTGCCTACCGGTGAGGGAAAGACGCTTGCAGCTGTATTGACGGCTGCGCATGCATCGTTGGCGGGGAAGGGGGTACATGTCCTGACTTTCAACGACTATCTGGCACAGAGAGACGCCGAGTGGATGGGGCCTGTCTATCGTCTCCTCAAACGAGACGTCGCTTTTATCCGGGAATCGTCCGACGCGGATGCGCGTCGGGACGCCTATGCTGCGGATATTACCTATATTACCGCCAAGGAGGCCGGATTCGATTTCCTTCGCAGCTTTCTTCATTATGATCCGTCGGAACGGGTACAACGACCGTTTCACACGGCGATTGTTGATGAAGCAGATTCGATTATGATCGACGAAGCGAGAATTCCGTTGGTACTCGCCGGGGATGACACTTATCACATCTCGTTCGATGAACGGCTTTTCGAGGCGGTACGATCGCTTCGGCCCACAGAGGATTTCTCTGTCGATGAATACGGCAACTCGATATCTCTCACCGAGGAAGGAATCAGCCGGATGGAGAGCGCCCTGGCCATCGGGAATCTTTACGACGCGACGCATGCGGGCACGATCGCGAGGATTCAACTGGTTCTGCAGGCGGAGTATCTCGTCCGCCGCGACGTGGATTATCTGGTGCGCGACGGGAAGGTTCTGCTTGTTGATGAGTTCACAGGACGAACGGTTCTGAATCGCGAATGGCCCGACGGGCTGCAGGCGGCCGTTCTTCAGAAGGAAGGACTTGCACCCAGGGAATACGGCACCGTGATGAACCGCATACCTCTTCGCGATTTTCTCGGATTCTACCCGCAGCTGTGCGGTATGACGGGAACGGCCGCACCCGCCGCGGCAGACTTTTTCACATTCTACGACAAAATTGTAACGGTGATTCCGCCGAATCGGCCGTGTATCCGCAGAGATCATCCGGATAAGGTCTATACGACCAAAGAACAGAAGATCGACGCGGTGGCAGATCAGATCCAAAGGCTGCACAAGACGGGTCAACCGGTTTTGGTCGGCACCATGTCGGTAGAGGATTCAACCCTCCTGGCAGGACGTTTGCTCACATCCATTCCTGATCTTGCCGTTCTCAACGCGGCGAACGATCAGGACGAAGCAAGGGTGATCGCACAGGCGGGGCGGCAGGGGGCCGTCACAATATCGACCAATATGGCGGGCAGAGGAGTGGATATCCGGCTTGGCGGAGATGATCCGCGAGAAGCTGATCGAGTAAGACAATTGGGCGGTCTCTACGTCATCGGGACCGGACGGCAGGAGAGCCGCCGAATTGACAACCAACTGCGTGGAAGGTCGGGAAGACAGGGCGACCCCGGAGAGACATGTTTTTTCGTAAGCCTTACCGATGAACTTATGGTTCGATATCATTTGGCGGAGAGCCTACCGACACAGATACTTACTACCTCGACAGATGGATTGATCGATTATCCATCCGTGAATCGGGCGATCGCCCATACCCAGAGAATTGCGGAAGGACAGAACGTAGACGCGAAGATCACCCTCGCGAAGTACTCCCGCATTATTGAGTCGCAACGGGTAATCATAGCCGCGAAACGAGACGAGATCCTTAACGGAGAGAGACGAATCGATGTTCTTCGTAAAACGAAGCCGGAGATGTATGAACATTTGGTCGCTGCGGTCGGAGCGGAGGCTTTTGCCGAGGCCCAACGTAAGATTGAACTGTTTGCCGTCAACCGGTGCTGGTCGGACCATCTGGTGACGGCGGATGATGCGCTCGATGAGGTCCGAGTGATCGCGAGACTGGGAAGAGATCCCGCTTCGGATTTCGCGCAGAAGATGGATCAGGCTTTCGGACAGCTTGAAGAGAGTATCTGTGAGACGATTTTGCGGATTTTCTCGGAAATCCGTGTCGCAGACGGCAAACTTGCTCTTGAGGAAGCCCAAATTCGGGGGCCGGCGTCGACGAGAACCTATATGGTCAACGACGGGACAGAGTGGCAGAATCAGATCAACTCCTTTGCGGTGAGCATGAATCCCGTGTCGGCTCAGCTCTATGTAATCTATCTTCTGGCGGATTTCTTGAAAAAAAGACATAAGAAAAAGAAAGGGTTTACGGAAGATGGTTGACATAACCGCAAAAACACAGGTATAATTCTATCGCTATTCATGTCACTCAGGACGCGTGACATGTTCGATGACACGAGTCCTTTAAGATGGAGGAATTACCTTATGAAGATGACATATCAGCCGAAGAAGCGCCACAGAGCCAAGGAGCACGGCTTCCGCAAGAGAATGCGTACCGCTACGGGAAGAGACGTTCTCAAGAGAAGAAGACTTAAGGGAAGAAAGAGTCTAACGGCGTAAGGACCACCCTTGTGGTCCTTCTTTTTTCCGCGCCGTGATTTCTATCCCGTGTGCGGATAACCGTAATTCTTAGGTTTGGGGGCCGGACTGTTGAAGACGACCATGCCGCTGCGTTTCAATTATGAATTCGCGCGTGTATACAAGCGCGGGACGTATGTTTCGGGGCGAACCGTCGTCCTGCATGCATTCCGTCGTTCGCCGAATCTCAGAAGAGGACGTCTCCCTGTTCCGCAGGACTTGAACCGCATCGGCGTTGCAGCCAGCCGCAAGGTGAAGAATGCCGTCGTCAGGAATCGGGCCAGACGTTTGCTTCGGGAGAGTTATCGACTGCAGGAACACCGGCTATCCACCGGATATGATCTGATCCTCACGATGAAGGATGTCGATCCGCTTCCGACCTTCTCAGAGGTCTCGAGGGAGATGCAGAGCCTTTTTCGGAGGGCAGGGATTCTGATACGGGAGAATGAGCAATGATCCGTCAGATGTTGATCGGACTCGTTCGATTCTATCGCAAGTACATCTCGCCGCAATTGCCTCCGTCGTGCAAGTATATTCCGACTTGTTCGGAATATGCGATCGACGCTTTGACGAAGTACGGTGCCATTAAGGGCACGTTGATGGCGATTTGGAGAATCCTGCGTTGCAACCCCTTCAGCAAGGGCGGGTATGATCCCGTGAAATGACGAACGGAGGCTACTGCTGTCCGTTCTTTGTGGTATACTACTAACAGTCTTTTTTAACGCAAGACACCCCCATGACGAGGAGTAACGAATGAATTCTGTCGCAATCGCCGCAATCCTGTTTGGACTCAATGATAATATCCTGAATGATATTTTTGGATTTATCACACGATTTTTCTACGATTTTTTCGGAAGTTACGGTATCGCGATCATCGGACTCACCGTCCTGATCCGAGGACTTCTGATTCCTCTGAATGTCCGTTCGTCCCGGTCGATGATGAAGCAGCAGGCTCTCGCCTCCAAACAGGCGGAGATCAAGCGCAAGTATCCCGATGACAAGCAGAAGCAGAATGAAGAGATCAGTAAGATGATGCAAGAGGGCGGCGCGATGTCGATGGGCGGATGTATCCTCCCCTTCATTCAGTTGATCTTCATCTGGCCGATTTTCTACGTTGTACGCTGTCCGCTCCGTTATGTCTCGCAGGTGTCTCAGGCGAATATTACTTCTCTGGCCGCCTTCCTGTCCGAGAAGGGAGCGATCGCCGCAGACCAGGCGTCCCGAATTCTCGATGATGATATCCCGATTCTTCGTGCGTTCCAGCAGAACGCCAATCTTCTTCCTGAAGCCGTCAACAACGGATTGATCAAGATGGGACAGCTTGTGAATCTCGATTTCCTCGGCATTGATCTCTCGATGACGCCGCAGTACAATCCCGCGATCGTATTCGGACCCGATTGGAAGATCTATGTTCCGCTTCTCGTTCTTCCGGTGCTTGTTCTGTTGTCCACGCTGATTCAGATGAGAATCACAACGCTACTTCGCCCGAATTACAAGTCGGATAAGGAAGCGAAGGAGAGAGCCAAGATTAATCCCGCCCGTAAGGATCAGGTTCCTGAGAACAGCATGGAAAACACGATGAAGATCATGAACTGGACCATGCCGATCATCATGCTTGTTACGACCTTCTCCATGCCTTCGGCAATGGGCCTCTACTGGTTTATCGGTAACATCATGGCGATCATCCAGCAGTTTGTCGTATATTTCATGTTCTCACGTCCGCTCGAACATAAGAAAGCGGAGATGGAAATTCTGAAGGCAAACGCGTTTAACAAGTCCGCCCCCGTGGAGGAAGCTGTCACAGAGTCCGGGTTCGGCGCTAAGAAGAAAGCGAAACGCTCCTAAGGCGTTTGAATAGAGCAGGAGGCGCACTATGGAAAAGTCTGTTATGAAGACCGCGAAGACGGTTGAAGAAGCAATTGCACTGGCTCTTGAGGAGCTTGGTGTGGCCGAGGATGAAGCAGTGATCGAGGTTCTTGAAGAAGGCGCTGCCGGCGGCCTTTTCGGGCTCGGCAAGAAGGATGCATCGGTTAAGGTAACGGTTGAGATCGAGGATGAAGCTCCGGTATATTACGGCGATGACGAGACCTATGAAGGCGACGCTATTTCCGAGGCGGAGGATCAGGCGGTATCCTTTGTTGCCGAGATTCTCTCCGGAATCGGCATTCACGGCAAGCTGGATTCATATCGCGAAGGCGATACGATCTTCATCAACATTTCCGGTCAGGATTGCGGCGCGGCGATCGGCCGTCACGGCGAGACACTCGATGCAATCTCTTACCTGACCTCCTTGGTCGCGAACAAATACAGCGAAGAACATGTGCGGGTATCTCTGGATATCGGTGGATATAAGCGTCGCCGCGAAGCGGTTATCGTTTCGATGGCGCACAAGGCCGCATCCCGTGCCGTCAAGTCCGGCAGACCTGTTGCTTTAGACGCGATGAATCCTGCCGAGCGCCGGATCGTTCACTCTTCCTTGCAGACGGTTTCCGGCATATCTACGCACAGCGAGGGCGAGGAGCCCAATCGCAAGGTTATCGTTTCTCCCTCTGCCAAGGCAAACGGTAACGAGGTATAATCGTGCCGTCCGATCGCCCCTACACGGCATGTGCCACACCGCCCGGCGCGAGCGGCATTGCGGTGATCCGCATGTCCGGAGACGGCGCCGCGGAGGTTCTTGATCGCGTATTCCGGATCATCCGTACCGTTGGGAATGCAAGATCTGTGGTCGATATGCCCGGATATACCGCGGCTTACGGAATTCTTTTCGATCCGAATAATAATCATACCATCGATGAGGCGGTTTGCACTCGATTTGCGGCACCTCATTCGTACACCGGTGAAGACAGTATTGAGATCTCCTGTCATGGCGGCCTTGCCGTTCGACAGGAGATTCTTCGCGTTTTATACGAGAACGGAGCGAGGGCGGCTGAACCGGGCGAGTTCACCAAGAATGCATTCCTTCACGGCAAATTGGATCTGACGCAGGCCGAAGCCGTGATGGACGTCATTTCTGCCGAATCCAAGATGGCCCTGGAAGCCGCCGAGACGCAGTTGGGCGGAATTCTCAAGGAGAAGGTACGGGAGATAAGTTCGCAGATTTTTCGTAGTTTTGCCGCGCTTGAGATGATCGTGGAATTCCCGGAGCACGAGGATACGCCCGAGAATTGTCATGCGATCATCGCGCAGTTGTCGACACAACGGGAGCAACTTGCGGCGCTGGCGGCGTCCTTCTCTCAGGGCAGAATTGTTAGAGACGGGTTGAGCGTCGTACTCGGCGGACTTCCCAACAGCGGGAAATCATCGCTTTTTAATCATCTGGCCGGTTATGATCGTGCGATTGTTACCGATGTGCCGGGAACAACAAGAGATACGCTCGAGGTCATGGTCACCATCCGCGGTATCCCTGTCCGCTTGGAAGACACCGCAGGAATTCGCGAGACCGGCGACGCGGTCGAGAGCATCGGTGTAAAGCGTGCGCTGGATGCTTTGGAGCGCGCGGATCTTGTCCTTTGGCTCGCCAGCCCCGAGGAAGGGAAGATCAGCGAACGCGAGGCTGACGAATTGCGGGCGGCGCTGTCCGCCTCCAGGGGAGACACCTCGTTCGGCATATTGATCAGCAAGTCCGACACGATGTCCCGGGATGACGCACAGATAATTAGGATGCGCATCGAAAAACGGATATCCTCGTGGGATTTATCCGATCGAGTTACCTTCTACGAGATCGTCTCCGCGGCAACAGGAAGCGGAATCGAAGCACTGGGAGAACGCATCAAAGGAATCTACGAAGAGCGGGGGCAGGGGAACACCGCGGGTGTCCTGGTTACCAATCGACGGCACTTTGAGAAGATCGACGAGGCGCGTCGTATTCTGGAACAAGCCATTGCTGTTCTCGAGG